>Ga0307516_10000373_pt1 | contig 58684 bp, 50 predicted proteins | sample 19_EM_MG_FD_203310 | JGI IMG/M metagenome (GOLD analysis project Ga0307516, IMG submission 203310) | Populus trichocarpa ectomycorrhiza microbial communities from riparian zone in the Pacific Northwest, United States - 19_EM | ecosystem: Host-associated > Plants > Roots > Unclassified | place...
GCCGCTCCGCCTGACGCCGAACTCGCCGCCTGACCTGAACGCCCTGTATCGCACCTGACTCGAATTCATCGGGTCATTTCCCCCTCGCATCGGCCGACGTGGTTAACGGCGTGCTTACTGAGATATATCCCGGTAGGCAATGCCCGTGACATTTGCAGGCAAACACGTCGTGATCACCGGTGGCGCGGGCGAAATAGGCTTATGGATTGCGACAGAGTTCGCAAGGCGGGGCGCAGCGGTCACGCTTCTCGACAAGGTGTTGCCAGACGGGATCCGCCCTGCGATTGAAGAAATGGGAGCACAATTTCTCGAGGTCGACGTCACCGATCCGCATTCGGTCGCGTCGGCCGTCGGATCTTTGCCGGAAATCGACATCGCAATTGCCAACGCCGGCGTGCACCGTGGTGCCCGCTGCCTCGATCTCTCCTATGAAGACTGGAGCTTGATGCTCAACGTCAATTTGACGGGCGTATTCCTCTTTGCCCAGGCCGCGGCGCGCAGGATGGTCGCGCGAGGTGAGGGTGGGGCCATCCTCGTAACAGGCTCGCGGGTGCAGAATGTTCCCAATGTCGACAATACGGGATACTGCACCTCGAAGGCCGGGGCGTCCATGGTCGCTCGATGTATGGCGTTGGAACTTGGCGAACATGGGATCAGGGTGAATGTCGTGGCACCTGGGATCGTGAATGCGGGCATGGCCAAGCGCCAGATCCAAATCGATCCCATCTTCGCCAAAAAAGCAACGCAAGGGATACCCCTCGGTCGCTTGCAGTCGGCGGAGCAGATTGCACAGGCGGCCCTCTTTCTCTGCTCGGAGGAGGCCGAATCGGTCACCGGCGCGACGCTGCTGGTAGACGGTGGGCTTTCACTGTTCAAGTACTGATGCACCGCAGCCTAGACTACAGCACTCTTAGAGGAGTCCCGCGCGTCATCCCCCACGCGGCTTCCTCCGGGCCAGTTGCCTCGGCAGGCCTCTCGGGACGGGGATTCGTTCCTCGAATCCGGAGTAGCACCGGCAAGCCTTCCGGCGCAGGCGGCAGGGGAGGTGGGCCAATTTGCTGACCGGACTCGACTCGAGCCCAATACCCACGAGCCGGAAGCGGGACCTGCGCACGCCGGCAGAGCTTCGCCAGAGCCACATCCGATACGCCCAAGTGCCGGGACACTTCGAGCACTGGAGCCGTCCACACAAGCTCGTAGAGCGTCTCTCGCTCGAAATAGTGCCGATGTCGGCCGGATTGATGAGGGGCGAAAGCTACCTGACCGGCGTTCTCGTGAGCCAAGAGGGTTTCGGCCGACAGGACTCTCGGTTCAGGGCCGATCCGCAGATGCGGTGCTCCGAGTGTGAGCACGCGCTCACCATGGCCTGTCAGTGCTTCCCGGCGTTGCTGGGTTTGGAAGTAGGCGTAGCCCGCCGTCGTTTTCGTATCCTTATGATTCAGTACGTCGCCAATGAGATGCAGCGATGTCCCGGTCTGCGCGAGCCAGGATCCGACGGTGCGGCGCAGGTCGTGAACGCGGATGTTCTCAAGGCCCGATCGCTTCAGTACGTGATTCAAATGCCTGCCAAGACTGCGCAGATGTTGGCCCACCTTCTGACCGCAAATGATATGCGGATTGTTCGTCATTCGAGGAATCATCTTGAGCCGCGCCAGCGCCGCCTCGCTGATCGGAGCGAGGAGCGGCTCACCATTCTTGGTGAGCCCGATGAAGAGCGTCCCCATGTCCCAGTCGATATCGACCCACTTCGCTTTGAGGAGCTCCGTGCTGCGCAGCCCCATCAGGAGCAGGAGCCAAAGGCCATGCCGGGCGTAGTCGTTCTCCTCCTGCTCGAGTGCTTGAACGAAGCGAGGCATCTCGGCTGTCGTAATGAATCGCTTTCGCTTGCGCTCAGGAAAGCGAACGATGCCGACGCCCGGGTTCGCGTGATCATTAGGGATGAGCCCCGCGATCTTGCCCCAGTTAAACATTTTACGGACGACTTCGACGATCCGATTCGCGGCGTAGGGATGCTGCGTTCCCAGCTCGGAATGAATCGCCTCGATGTCCGCCGCGACGATGTTCACGGCGAGGCGCGACTTGAGCTTAGGCAGCACGCGGCGCTTCAAGCACGATTCATCGTTCCGCCATTTCTTCTTTTTCTTCTTGGCGTGGTTCTCAATGAAGGCCTCGCAGAGCGCATCGATCGTCTTAAGCTCCCGCCACCGATCGGTGGCCTCCTGCGGGTCCTCATGGCTCGCGACCTTACCGAGATACGCCATCGCCTTTTTGCGCGCCTGATCGAGCGTCAAGGCGTCCGCACGGCCCAGGCGTGCAAGTCGCTTGCGGCCGTTAACGCGATAGGAACAGACATACACGCGCCGTCCACTAGGGTAGACCCGAAGTCCAAAGCACTCCATGGCCTCGTCCCAATACACGCACTGATGCTTGCCGCCCGCTCCCTGATACGGGATGCTGCGCACGATGTCTTGCCTGAGTTTCAGTGCCGGCATGGCTTACTTTTCGCGCCAATGGAGTGACCAGAGAGTGACCACGGCAAACCGGATTAGCACGGGCTGCAGCGGGTAGGTGAGGATTCTACGAGCTGCTAAGTATTTGAAAAACCAGGTTGAGCGGGATTCGTCGGGCATGCGCGGGATGATAGGGCGCATCTACGAACCAGGAGGCCGGGAGTTCGAATCTCTCCGGGCGCACCATCAGTTTTCCTTGCCTGAGAACCCTTCGTCGGGTCTTCCCGTTCGACGTTGTAATTCGAACTCCCGGCAGACAGACAAGCCGAGTTCGACAACCCGCCGTCTGCGGCGGGTTGGACGCTGCCGCGCGGCGGCGGTCCGGAGCGTGCCCGGGCCGGTCGAGCCAAACTTGAGTTCACCTGGCTTCAACTTCGCCGCGGCAACAAGCTCGCGAACAGTGGTGATGCCAGCAGGCTTGCCTGCGACGAGCACGTAGGGCTGATTGGTGAGCGAAGCGACCGGGATGAAGCAAAAACGTAGCGCTCGATGCCTTTTCGTGCGCTAGGGTGCATGTTTCGAGTGAGGGCGGGCCTGTTAAGCGCTCATCGCTGAGGCCTCAATTCATGGAACGTAGCGAACACGAGCGTTTTTGGCTACGTTCGCGCTCCGCGGCGCCTGCTCGACCGCCCAGTCACCCTTCTACGAATGAATGATGCCGATCCCATTTCTGAGGATCGTCAACAGCTTACTCGGCTGGCGACCTAAACTCAGTGAGTAGCCTGCTGGGAACTTGACGCGGCAGGTCGGAGCAATGCTTTGCCCTTTAGGCGAATGAGCCTTCTCCTTGCGCTCATGGACAGGCTCCGGTCATCTAGTATTTTCCGGGCTTCTTGATTGAACTGCGCTACCTCGGCATCGAATGCCTTTTCTGCTTGGGTTACGCCACGTTGCTTTTTCATCACCCGACTCCTATGAGGCTTAAAGGCTCTACAGTGCCAGCAACATATCGGCCGGAATCTCGACAGCTTGAAGGCAAGTATCGTCATCTGTGACGGCATCGAACATTGCTCAGATAGAGTCTCTGTCGCGAGCGCCGCGATGTTCTTGGGGGCTGTGCTATTTCACTCTGCCGCGTAAGCGAGTTGCAGGCGGACCTGCCATTAATTCGATGTTTGCAGAGGCCAACCACGGTTAACTAGTTCGTTCACCAGGCTAACCTATGGCCGTGGGGATTCGTCGATTCGCCGGCGCTCCTCGGCAAGGTGGCTGACCTCGTCCGCGCTGCTCGCAAGAACAAACTCAACCAATTGGGGACTCAAAGAGACAAGGGATGGCCGTCGCCACGGTACTAAGCCGCGAACAGCGCGGAATCGATGCACCTCAGGTGCGAGTCGAAGTCGACATCGGTTCCGGCCTCCCAACCTTCAACATCGTTGGTCTACCCGAGGCCGTGGTGAAGGAGAGCAAGGACCGTGTGCGGGCAGCCCTTACCAACTGCAAATTCCAATTTCCGGCCGGCCGCATCACCGTCAATCTGGCCCCCGCCGACTTGCCGAAGGAAGGCGGCCGCTTCGATCTCCCCATTGCCATCGGCATCCTCAGCGCTTCCGGTCAACTGACGGACACGCTATCCGAGTTGCAAGGATGTGAACTCTACGGCGAGCTATCGTTGAGCGGTGAATTGCGATCGATGAGGGGAGTGTTGCCGGCGGCCCTGGCCGCTTCCACCGCCGGGCACCCGGTGATCGTGCCGCACGTCAATGCCTCGGAGGCCGCGCTGGTCAGGGAGTGCGAAGTGCTCGCGGCACGACACATATTGGAAGTTTGCGCTCATTTCGGCGGCGCCGATCGGCTGGGGTTATATCGAGCAGAGCCGTCTCCCGTAACACGGACGGTGCTGCCCGATTTAAGTGACGTGCGTGGTCAGTCGCATGCCAGGCGCGCGTTGGAAATCGCCGCCGCGGGTCAGCACAGTTTGTTGTTGATAGGGTCGCCGGGCGCGGGGAAGAGCATGCTCGCGCAGCGATTGCCCGGCATTGTTCCACCGATGAACGATGCGGAAGCGATGGAGGTGGCGGCCGTGCGCTCGATTGCCGGCCGTCCGCTGAAGCCGAGCGAGTGGCGTGCGCGGCCATTTCGCAGTCCCCATCATACCGCCTCGGCCGTGGCCCTGGTCGGCGGAGGTGTCCACCCCCGGCCGGGGGAGATTTCCCTGGCCCATAACGGCGTGCTGTTTCTCGATGAACTGCCGGAATTCGACAGGCACGTTTTGGAAGTGCTTCGCGAGCCGCTGGAAGCCGGCGCAATTACGATTTCACGTGCGGCGCGCCAGGCGGAATTTCCGGCGCGCTTCCAATTGATCGCGGCAATGAACCCTTGCCCCTGCGGCTATCTCGGCGACGCGAACGATCGATGTCACTGCACTGGAGATCAAGTGCAGCGGTATCGCGCCCGGATTTCGGGTCCGTTGCTCGATCGTCTGGATATGCATGTGTACGTTCCGCGCGTAGAGTTCAACAGCTTGCGCGAGCCAAGTGGCTGCCGCGAATCCAGCACGGAGGTTGCCGCTCGCGTCATGCGGACGCGAGAGTTGCAGATACAGCGGCAGGGGGCCTGCAACGCCCACCTGGACAATGCGGCGGTGGGGCGTTACTGCACGCCGAACGCTGCCGGCCTGGGCATCCTGGAACGCGCCATGCAGTACCTCGGCTTATCGGCTCGCGGCTACCACCGAATCTTGAAGGTGGCGCGCACCATCGCCGATATGAGTGGCGGGCCGCAGATCGAAGTGGGTCACATCACGGAGGCGCTGACGTTGCGGTCGCTGGATCGACGGGGGGTCGACCTCAGCTCATCGAGGTGATGTGCTCCGGCGTGACCTTGTAGATCACTCGTACTTCGCCGGGCTGTCGAAACGGGTATTTGTCCTTGTCCAGATATTTCTTCGCCATTTTATCAATGTGCGCGTCCGCGCCGGTGGTCGTACGTTCGCTCACACGACCGCGGACTTCGAGGTATCGATATGGGTTCTCGGGATCGGCGATCGACATCGACACCCGGCCATCACGCTGCAGGTTCTTGTCCTTCTGTCGCCCTGCGGCAGTGTTGATGACTACCCGTTCTCCATCGTAGTCAACCCACACTGGCGTCACCTGCGGATCTCCGCTGGGCATCAGCGTCGCGAGATTGGCAAACGCCTTCTTCGTAAACAGATCGAGAAACTTATCCGGAATGACGGGTGTGCTCATGCGGGTCTCCGTGGAATACAGTTATCCGAAGCTTAGCGGAGATCCGCCGTTTTAGGTATCCCCGGCCATGACTGCAGGTAACCCCTCCCAGGACCGTCATTGTGTTGTGACTCCTATCGTTGATTTGCGCCAAACTGGGCATCGAGCGGCTTGAGGTTCGAATTCGCGGTGCCGTCCACGCCGTGGCAATCGCAGACGATGAGCAGGTCGGTCAATGCGTCGTAGGACCTCGCCTGCAGACCCGAGATGTCGAAGATGCGCTGCAATCGCGCGTAGACCGTATTGGGATGTACACCCAATGTCTGCGCCGCCTTCAGGACGTTCATGTCGGTACCTGCGTAGGCCCGCAGGGTTGCGGCCAGTGCTCCACCCGCGATGTCGTCCGCCTCATGAAATGCATTGGCCCACGCGGGCAGTACGCGGCGAAAATCTTCCGCCGCGAAGTGCAGCAACAAGCGCCGCAATGGGATTTCGGAGAACTGCACGACGCGCTGGCTGACGCTTGCCAGTTCGAGCGCGGTCGCGGCCTCTCGGTACCCGGTCGGGATATGCGAAGTGGACGGAACATCGTTGCTGATGCCGATCAGGGCCGCGTTGCCCACGAATGAGAGCGCGTCTCTCATCCGTTTGGCGAGAGAGCGGCGGGGCGCCGTCCAACCGGAATCCCGGCGGACCGCGGCAAACACCATGGTCACTTTGTTGGTGTGTATATCGATGATCCGGCGCACCGCCATTTCCGCAACGATTTGTTCGACCGAATCGGCCAAGCGGCGGGCCCGCGATGCGTTCAGCATTTCCGTGGGATCCACCGAGCGCGCCAGCGCGACGCAGAATGATTGTCGTTCGTCGAGAAAACCCGCGTCGCGCAGGAGCCGTGCGGCGCGCATATCCGCCTCGTCGTGACCATCCAACAGGATCTGCAGCAATTGGGATCGTTGATCGCCGGCGACGTCCGCGAGCAACAGTGAGTGCGAGGAATAGGTGCCTGCGAATTCCGTGCTGATGGCGTCGGTGTACTCCATCGCGAAATCGACGATGCCGGCAATGGCCCGCTGCGCGTCCTCCGCGGGCGAGGCGACGCTCAACGCGGACTCGCGCAGCCAGCGCGACAACACCTTGTGACCGCTGCGGTAGGCATGCAGCGTCGCTTCCAAGGGAAAGCGTTGTTCGGCACGCCGGCGCGCATGTTCATGAACAAACTCGAAACGGCCAATGGCGCCGCCCCGCAACAGCCGCACGATTTCCTCGACATGCTCCCTGCCGTGGTGGGCCAGCTCGGGCAGCAGATCGGGATTTCTGGACTTGGAGAATTCCGATACTCCCGCGAGTATCGCTTGCTGCAGCTGCGCCGCAATGGCGCCGGCGTTGCCGGCAACCCGGTCAATGGCCGCGGCCAGGGCCGGAGTGCCCGCGACGCGCCGCAGGGCGTCGTTGAGCGCGATCGCATGGTAGTCGGACATGGGCCTGATTGTAGAGACTCCACAGTCAGATGGCACCAGGGCAGGACGGATTCCCCGATGGCGGGGCTCCAACCTGGTGATAACCTCCAGTTGCGACCCTAACCACAACGAGAGGAACCACTACGATGGCAAAGTATCTGTTCGTGTATCACGGCGGCAGCCGACCCGAATCCAAGGACGCTCAAGCGAAGGCCATGGCCGCCTGGGGGGAATGGTTCGGGTCCATGGGCAAAGCGGTCATCAACGGCGGCAACCCCGTCGGCAAGTCATGGACCGTGAAAAGCGGCTCGGTGGCGAAAGACGGCGGTGCCAATCCCGTCAGCGGCTACAGCCTGATTGAGGCCAAGGACTACGAGGAGGCCGCCGCCAAGGCGAAGGGCTGTCCGTTGCTCGAGAGGGGCGGTTCCGTCGAAATTGCCGAGGCGATGGATATGTAAGGAGTGGCGGCCCGCGCGCGCGTACGACGTACGCGCGCGGGGGTCGCGCCGGCGACCGGCTAAGTGGCTGAAAACCAAGAACCTCCGAAATCGCTGCCCGGAGCCATCGTTTACGGGCAGCCCGTGCGGAGCCAGGCTCCTTAGGCCGATACTTCGTCGACCATGGCAATGATGCCCAACAGCACATCGCCGCCGACCCTCAGGCAACAATGCTCTATTTGCTCGCGGTCGAACGACCGTGCGGCGCTTTTCCCCTTGACGATGATCTCGATTCTCGAGCCTGTGGGGCCGCCCTCCGTCGAGTTCGTATCAACGTCGGTCACGCTGCCATAGAGACCGTGGGGCACCAGCCGGCTCTTGATCTCTTGCCGAATCTTGTTCTTTCCAGTGTCGAATTCCTCTCGAACGTACCTGTCGACCATGGTGCCCTCCGCCAATCGATGAGTCCCTCGGATGATACGCGCAGTTCGGTTATGCGCTGCGAATCATTCCGCCATCGACTCGGATCACGCCTCCGGTCACATAGGCGGCGCCGGCACCGGCCAGAAAGGCGGCGACGGACGCGAACTCATCCGCATCGCCATAGCGTCCCGCGGGAATGGACTTGCGGGCCTGGCGTTCGACTTCCTCGACTGAAATCCCGTCGCGCTGCGCACGGCCCTGGTCGAGCTGAGCGACTCGATCGGTTGCAATGCGCCCCGGGGCGAGGCAGTTCACCGTGATGCCCGAGCCGGCGACTTCGTTCGCCAGCGTCTTGGCCCACCCTACGACCGCCATTCTCAGGGAGTTGGAAATGCCGAGATTGGCGATGGGCTCGAGCACTCCTGAGGAGACCACGACGATGATCCGGCCAAAGCGCCGATTGATCATTCCGGGCAGCGCAAGGCGGGTCAGACGGACGACGCTCAAGAACATGGATTCGAATTGCTGCAGCCAGACGGCATCCGACACATCGGCGGCAGGTCCCGGCGGGGGTCCTCCGGTATTGAGAACGAGAATCTCCGTATGTTCGAGCACGTCGCTCAAGGCGGCAATTGCGCGCGCATCGGCCAGATCGCCGGTGCGGGTCGCGATGCTGCCGCTGAGACCGGCTGACTGGTCGGCGAGCGCGCGCAGCAATTCTGCGTTGCGGGCCACGGCAACCACTTCAGCCCCTTCGGACGCCAACGCATAAGCGATTGCCCGGCCAAGACCCCGCGAGGCCGCTGTCACGAGTGCGCGCCGTCCGTTGATTTCAAGATTCATAGTTTGGCTCCATTAGTCGATGTCGGAAGGCCGCGCGCAGCCGGCCTACTTCAAGTAGCGCTCGAACCAATTCAGCGTGCGCTGGGTTGCGTCGGCGACATGCTCGGGTTCCCGTAGTCCGTGCCCTTCACCGGGATAGATCATGATGGAGGTGGGCACGTTGAGTTCTTTGAGCGCATGCCAGAACTCCTGGGTCTGCGGCGCGGGACATTCGATGTCGCGCTCACCGACATAGGCGAACGTCGGTGTGCGGACATTGCGGATGAAGTTGATCGCCGACGACTGGGCGTAGACTGCCGGATCCTCGTACGGGGAGGCGCCAAAATACGGCAGCATCCAGGCGTCGATGCCGTTCTCACCATAATAGGACAGCCAGTTGCTGATGCCTGCCGCGGCCACGGCAGCCTTGAAACGCTCGGTCTGCGTGACCGCCCACATGGTCATGAAGCCGCCATAGCTGCCGCCGGTGATCCCGAGCCGGTCAGCATCGATGGGCGCGGCCTTGGCGGCGGCATCGATGCCGGCCAGGATATCGCGCAAGTCGCCGCGCCCGAAATCGCGCACGTTGGCCACCGTAAACCGTTCACCCTGGCCGTAACTGCCGCGAGGATTGGGACGAAAGACCGCATAGCCACGCGCGAGCAGTGCGGGCACCAGACCGGGCCCGCTATAGGCGGGCACCGCGGCCGCGGCCGGGCCGCCATGAACGATGGTCACCAGCGGCAATTTTCCCTCGGGATGCTCGGGCAGCAGGAGCCAGCCCTGAACTTTGAATTCGTCGCTCTTCCACCAGAGACTTCGTACTTGGGCCGCGAGGCGCGCGCCGGCGTTCTCGGCGGTCAGATTGTGCCAGCGGCCCATGGCACCCACTTCGATTTCCGGCGCCTCGTTGAACGACTCGTGTTCCATAGCCATCAGTCCCGACGGACAGGCCTGCTGAATTCCCTCGGAACGGGTTGCAACCGAATCCGTGCCGCCCCACAAGATCTCCTGATTGTCCTCGCGGATCCCCGATCCGAGATCGGCAAACTCGGTTCGGTCGCCGGTGAGCAGTTTCGCGATCAGCCGTCCGTCGCAGCGCCACGCCAGCGCCGTCGCCGAGGCGGCCATTCCCGGCGTCAAATTCATGGAGGCGCCTCCGTCGATCGGCACCGTGAAGACGTCGCCGCCCGTCGAACCGAAGTCGCTCATGAGGCCGGCGATGAATGCCACCGTACGTCCGTCACGCGACACTCTGGGGTCGGCGAGCTGTTGGCGGGGACTCCTCGGTTCGTAGACGATGCGCGGTGCGGCGCCTGTTTCCGAAAATGCGTACAGCCGCGCAGTCCACCAATGATCGTCGCCGTTGCCCGGGGACGCCGTGCCGACGAATCCCTTTCCGGCGGGCCGCCAATCATATTCATAGACATAGAGGTCCGGCGGGGACGCCCACTGCATCGACCCGTTCTTCACGATGGCGATGCGCTGCTCGGGCGGGGCCGTGCCGAGATCGCCCGAAATGGGCGCTCCCGCCTCCGTGGCGCCGGTCTCCTTCGTGGCATCCGCCGTGGCCAGCATGGCGAGGCGGCCATCCGCGCCGTACCGTAAGTCGTTGATGGTGCCGCTGAAATCAAGCAGCTTCTTGAGTCCGCTGCCGTCGGATGCCACCGTGTACAGGGAGCGTGCGTGGCCGCCCGGCGTGCGCAGAGCAAAGCTCAGGTGCTTCCCGTCGGGGGTCCAGGCCGGCGAATCAGGCCAGCACTGCGGTACGTGGCCACAAGGCAATGCGACTCTGACGACGCTGCCGTCGCGAACCCGTCTGATGAGCAGTTCCCGAAGCGGTGGATAGAAGCCCCCGATGGGCGAATCGCCTTCCACCGAGGCTACGAAGGCAGCGTCGGGAGAGATCTCGACCTGCAGGAATCGATGCACGGGTTTGTCTGCCGGATCAGCCCCCGCGATCGCCGCGGGTGCGGGGATTGCCACCGGCGCCAGCAGCAGAAGGAGGATCAAGGTCAGGGCAGCGGCGTAGCGCCCAGGCCGCGAAGCATCAATCGGTCGTGCAGTCATCAAGAGCCCTTCGTGGTCGACGGGCCCCCAAGCTTACCTAGGTCGAGGCCGCAGCGCAGTTCGATTCCCAAGGCTGCCTTGTCGACCCACCGGGCGCGCCCGTAGAATCGCAGGATGCGCAGCACTCTTCGGCTACTCGGAACGGCATTGCTCCTGTGTTCACTCACCGGCAGGGCAGCGGATATACCGGCCGCCGCCACAGCCCGCCGGTCGCCCCCCGCCGCTCCTGTAAAACCCGTCACGGAAACTTTTTGGGGCCGCAGCGTCACCGACAACTACCGTTACATGGAAGCCCTCGATCCGGCGACGCTTGAATGGATGAAGTCGCAGGGCGCCTATACGCGAACGGTGCTGGACGGGATCGCGCCGCTCGCCAGCCTGCGGGCCGAAGTTGCAAAGTTCTCCGCGAGTTTCGGATTGATCCAAGGCTATGTGCGCTACGGCGGCCGCGCGTTCTACGAAGAGCGCGCCCCCGGATCGGACAATTTCGACCTGATCGTCGCGGATGACTCAGGCACGCGAAAACTCGTCGACGTTGCCGCCCTGCGTGCGGCCAACGGAGGCAAGCCCTATGCCATCAATTATTTCCTGGCTTCGCCCGATGGCGGAAAGGTCGCCGTGGGCATTTCCGAGGGCGGCTCGGAAGACGCGGTGCTCAGCGTGTACGATGCCGCCGGCGGAAACAGGATCGCGGGGCCGATCGATCGGGCGCAGTTCGGCGCCACTTCCTGGAGCGACGATTCGAAGATTCTCTATTTCATTCGACTTAAAGAGCTCGAGGCGACTGCGCCGCCCACCGACAAGTACAAGTATGCGACGGCCGACTCCTGGGACCTGAAGTCCGAACCCGTGGCTCTGTTGGGTGCCGGAGTGGGTCATGGTCCCGAATTTCTGCCTGCCGAGTTTCCGGCGATAGCGGTCAGCATCGGCGCGCCCATCGCGACGGCGCTGTCGATCAATGGCGTGCAGAACGAACTTGCGATGTGGACGGCGCCGGCGGCGAGCTTGAACGATCCCAATGTCGCCTGGACGAAGTTCATCACGCGCGATGATGGGATCACCGGCATCGACATGCGAGGATCGGATATTTTCCTGCTGTCGCACCGCGACGCACCCACCTTCAAGGTTCTCTCGCTGAGCGCGGGACGGCCTCTGTCGTCGGCAAGGGTGCTGGTCCCGGCTCGCCCGGATCGGGTGATCGAAGGAATCCATGCTGCGTCCGATGCCTTGTACGTACTGGCGCGCCACGGCGCCTATTCGCAGTTGCTGCGCATTCCGAGCGGAACGAACGATGTCGAGGAAGTGGCGCTCCCGTTCGCGGGGCATATCGATGAGGCCGCAAGCGACCCGCGGTTCCCCGGGGCCACCATCAAGCTGTCCAGCTGGGTGGTGCCGTCCGGCATCTATGCGTATCGTCCGCAAGACAAGTCGTTCTCCGATCTCAAGATCGGCGCCCACGGCGATATCTCACCGTCCAAGTATCTCGTCAGTGATTTGAATGCCAAGGCGCATGACGGCGTCATGGTGCCGTTGTCGCTGGTGCAACCGAAGGATGCGCATGGCGCGCAGATCATCATTCTCGAGGCGTACGGATCCTACGGCATCTCCGAACTCGCCGACTTCTCCGTGCGCCGGGCGGCGGCCATGCGTCAGGGAATCACCTATGGAGTTTGCCACGTGCGCGGCGGCGGCGAGCTGGGCGAAGCCTGGCGCCTCGGCGGCAAGGATGAGAACAAGCACAATACCTGGGGCGATCTCATTGCCTGCGGCGAGTACGTGATCGCCCGCGGCCTCACGACCAAGGACAAGCTGTTCATCATCGGCGGATCCGCGGGCGGCATCACGATGGGCCGATCATTGACGGAGCGGCCCGATCTGTTCGCCGGCGTGATTGATTTGGTGCCGGCGGGCAATACCCTGCGGTCGGAGTTCTCGCCCAATGGGCCGCCCAACATTCCTGAATTCGGCACGGTGACCACGGCGGCGGGCTTCAAGAATCTGTACGAGATGGACACGATCCGGCATGTCAAGCAAGGGACCCAATATCCGGCGGTACTGGTGGCGACGGGTCTGAACGATCCCCGCGTCTCGCCGTGGGAACCGGCGCAGGTCGCCGCCGCATTGCAGGCATCGGGAACGAGCAAGCCGGTGCTGCTGCGCATCGACGAGGAGGCCGGCCATGGGGTCGGTTCGACAAAAACTCAAACCGACGAGCTCACGGCCGATTGGATCGCGTTCGTGTTCTGGCGCGCCGGTTCACCGCAATGGCAGCCCAAGCATCTTTAGGAGCGCCGCGTCGGCGGCGGGTGTCATTTCGCCTTGAATATCCCGAGGATCTTCAAGTTCGCGCGATCGAACACGGCAAGTAGCGGCCGCCCGCGCCCGGTCAGCGCAAGCGCATTCGGCTGGTCGGCGGCGAGACCCGCCGCGCGCACGCGCGCCTCGAGCAATTTCTTTTCGCTGCCCGAAAAGTATTTGAGTTCGTCGATCTTTTTCAGCTGCGACCGCAGCGCCGGTAATCCCGCATCCCACGGCTTGTAATATCGCGGCATCGCGATGACGTCGCTCCCGCCGGTGACGGCCGAGGCGATGATCTTGCCGCTCTCCTCTGAATCCTGCGGCAGAGGCGCCCAAATCCAGCGCGGTAGGCTGTACCAATGCGGCAGGAGGGGCGCGTTGAGTTTTCTGGCGATGGCCAGTTCCGCATCCTCGATATCGTAAGCTTGCACAAGCGACAGGGCATCTTCGGAGAACGCGTAGTACAGCGGCCGTCCGTGCCAAAGCGATCTGGTACCGTATGCCAAGGCGATCAACTGGACCGTGGCGATCACTGCGATGTCCCGCAGCAGCACACGGCGCGGTTTAGCCGGTGAGGCGATGACGAACGTGAGCAGCGGGCCGGCGACCAGGTCGACTCCGGCCAGCACGGTGGTCACCACCACGGCATCGGCCAGATACCAGCCCGGCCACCGGTACCATCCGAGGTACAGTCCACCCACGATGATCGTGAGTACGACGCAGCTGGCGAGCAGATGCAGCCCCATGGCCGTCAGACGAAATCTCATGTGTCGACCTCGTGAAGATGCGATCGCACGCGACGCAGGGCGCTGCGCCAACCGGCGATTTCGGCGTCGCGCTCCGGCCGCGCCAGCGTCGGTTCGAAGTTCGCATCCGCATGCGCCAAGGCGGCGATGTCATCGAGCGAACCATAGATGCCGCTGCCGAGTCCCGCGAGGCACGCGGCTCCGAATGCCGTGGATTCCGTAATCCGCGGCCGAAGAATGGTGAGGCCCACGATGTCCGCGAGCCGCTGCATGAACAAACCGTTCTGCGCCATGCCCCCGTCCACTTTCAAACTTGCCGGGCGCATGCCGTCGGCGGCCATGGCGTCGAGCAGGTCATAGGTCTGGTAAACCACGCTGTCGAGTGCCGCGCGGGCGATCTCACCGCGACCCGCGGCGCGGGTCAGGCCCAGGATGGCGCCCCGTGCGTCGGCATCCCAATACGGGGCACCGAGGCCGGTAAATGCGGGGACCAGGTATACGCCGCCCGCATTCGTCACCGATGCCGCCAGCGATTCCACATCGGCGGCGCGCGAGATGAGCCCGAGCCCGTCGCGCAGCCATTGAATGGCGGCCCCGGCGGACAAGATCGATCCTTCCAGCGCATAGGTCACGGATCCCTTGAGCTGGTAAGCAATCGTGGAGAGCAGGCGATTCCTCGAGGGCACCAGTTCACTGGCCGTATTGAGAACCAGAAAAGCTCCGGTGCCGTACGTGCTCTTGACGTCGCCCGCAGCGAAGCAGGCCTGCCCGACCAGCGCGGCCTGCTGATCGCCCGCAACCCCGCGGATGGGCAGTGCCCTGCCAAGCACCGTCGCGTCGGTCATGCCGAAATCACCGGCGGTGTCGCGCACTTCGGGGAGACAGGCCATCGGCACATTGAACAACTCGCACAGCGCTTCGTCCCAGCGACCCCTGCGGATGTCGTACAGGGCGGTTCGGCTGGCGTTGGTGGCGTCCGTCACGTGCAGCCGGCCACCCGTGAGCCGCCAGATGAGAAAGGTGTCGACCGTGCCGAACGCGAGATGCCCCGCCCTCGCGGCCTCGCGCGCTCCCGGTACGCGGTCGAGTATCCACGCGATCTTCGTGGATGAAAAATAGGGGTCGAGCAGCAATCCGGTCTTATGCGTGATTTCAGATTCGACGCCGCCTTGGTTCAATTCACGGCAGCGGTCCGCAGTTCGGCGGTCCTGCCAGACGATGGCATTGAAGATCGGGACTCCGCTGCGCCGATCCCAGACGATGGTGGTTTCGCGTTGGTTGGTGATGCCGATGGCGGCGACTTGGGAACGGGAGTCGTCGAGCTTCGCCAACAGCTTGCGCGTCGTCGACAGCACCGTGGCCCAGATCACTTCCGCATCGTGTTCCACCCAGCCCGGCGCCGGGTAGATCTGCTCGAAGATTTGCTGCTCGATGGCAACGATTTCGCCCTGCAGAGAAAATCCCATCGCACGGCTGGAACTGGTCCCTTGATCGATTGCCAGCAATATTCCATCGGACATGGTGAATCCCCCTCAAGCGTGGCGCCGGAGCGTGCGCTTTCCCGTCAGTCGAAGTCGGTGGGAAGATCGGGGCGCTCGGCGTGCCGAAACATCAGCTCGATCTGTTCGGTCGTAGTGCGTCCCACGGACAGTTTCGGCAATTCGCCGGGCGAGAAGAACCCAACGTCGCTGGTTTCGTGGCTCGGCCGGGCGCTTCCGCCCACAAGCTCGCAGATAAAGAACATCTTGTAAATCGAGTCGATGTGGCGCAACCGGTTACGCCTGCGGTAATCGTGAACGGCCGCCAGCTTCAGCGTGCGGGCTTGGAATCCTGATTCCTCCGCGATTTCCCGGATGACGCATTCGGCGGCGGTTTGATTCACGTCCGCCCATCCGCCGGGGAGAGTCCAACCGCCGTCGCTGACCTCGCGCACCATGAGCACTCGCCCGTCGCGAAAAGCCGCTCCGCGAACGTCGACTTTGGGGGTTGCGTAGCCCACATCGAACCGGAACAGTTCGAGCACCTTGACGGCCTCGCCATCCGATCCATCGGCGACGAGGGTCGCCGCCAGTTCCCGTATGCGTTCATACCGCTGGCGGTCGAATGCATCTTGCGAAAACGTCAAGCCGATTTGCGCGATGGCCTTGAGCTCGCGGCCCACCGCCAGCCAGGTCGGTTCATTCATCCGCCGGCACCCGCCACCGCACAGCTTGAATCGAGCAGCAACTCGCCGGTGGGCCCGGTGCCCGCCAGCAAGACGAAGCCGGGGGCGCTGCCGAATTGCATGCCGGCAACCACCAAGGTGTAGTCGCCCATATGACGGCGCACGTCGGGCTTGAGGCCGGCGAGCAGTTCGAAGGGATTCGAGCCGTCCAGACCCTCGCCCGTGATACGCAGGCCGCTGTAGGTTGAGCCGGCGACGTCCACGGGGGACCAGGTCTCGGTCAGGTGGCCCGCCGCCGCGCGCAAGGATTCGAAGACATCCTGCCGCAGGCATTCGATGTGAATATGAAATTGATCCTGGCTGCGGGAGCGCGCGGTGTTCACCGCGAGGCCGACGGCGGTTCTGGCCACGCTGTGGCCGACGTAACGGGTGATCAGATCGCGCGCGTGCCAGGCCTCGGCGAAATAATTGGGCGCATCGGGATCGAGCAGCTCACGACCATCGATGCCCGCCATGGTCTGAGTCGGAATCAGCAGGTAGTGTGCGCCGCCCTTGCGATCCGCCAGCACGGCATAGCCGGAATTGCCGGTACGGGAGCCGGCGAGGAAGACGCGTTCGCACGGCGCGGCCGCTTGGTGCTGAGACCAGTTCACGACACACTGCTCCTGCACGATCCGCCGGAGGGCGTCGCGGCCGGTGCCGATCTCCGGCGTATCGGTCGATGAGGTGAAGGGTGAGCTGGTCTGGCTATGTTGGCCCGGAGGTCCGCCGCCCATTGCCGGTAATGCAAAGACCGCGAGGGCGACCCCGGAAAATAATATCTTGCGTAGGTTTTCGGTCACGTTGGCTCGTTCGTCCGTTTGCGGTTTAGGATGTGCATCATTGCAAATCCGCGGCCAAGTTTCGCAGAAATTGTGGGGCGGTGCGGATCTAGGCGATCGGGCTCACAACCGGGACCGGATGAGCGGAACGGCCCCATAGCGGCCTTTCAAATAATTCTTCGCGATCAGCTCGTGCTTGCGCGGGCTCGATCGCAACAGCGGCAGGAGGTTGCTGGCGTGCTTGTCATCGAGCTGCACCAGCCAAATCTCGTCGCGCCGTAAAATATCCAGATCCATGAGCGTCGTGTTGTGGCTGGTGAGCAGCAGCTGCGCGCCCTTGTACGACACGCGGGGATCATTGATGAGGCGTATCAGAAAACGCGCAACCAAGGGATGCAGGCTCGCATCGAACTCATCGATGAGCAGCAGTCTGCCGCTCTCGACCGCCTGCAGCAACGGCCCGAACAGGCCGATGAGCCGTTGCGTGCCCGCGGCCTCGAATACCGAGTCCAACCACATCGGCACCAATCCGTCACGGGCGTGCAAGAACTCGATCGATCGATGCGCGCCGCTGCGCCGGACAAACCCCGCGCCGGGCGGCGGGGCCGCATCGGCTCGCGATGGATCCTGTTCGGCGAAGCGCACGTCGTCGACATGGATGTCGACGGCACTCATCAGCCCGAGCACCCGGGTCTTGAAGGTCTCATCCTGGATCCGCATCGCGATGCGGTTCACGTCGGACATATCGCCCGGAAATAGAATTTCCAGGCGGTGCTCAACCCAATGCAGCAGAGGCGCGAGTTGTTCGGAGTTGAGCTGCGCCGCCGTGGTGAGGAACAGCGCCTTGGGCCTGGTGGCCTTGCGCCACATCTCCCGCGGACCGTTGAAATTGGGAGAGAACGGCGCCCAGACTTCCTTGCGCGTCGCCTCGTCAAAACGCCGCTCGAACCAACGCTGCGATTTTCCGGTGCGATAGACCAGCAGCCGCTCGGATCGGATTCGCTGCGAATCGTACGAAATCGCATAGCGATATCGAACGCGATCCAGCAGCACGTCGATCTCGAAATCCGTCGGTTGCGACGCGCTTGGACCGAATTGGAACGGCGTATGTCTTTCGCTGAACTGCGAATCGGAATATCCGCTCGAATGCAAAATGAGGTCGCGGAACGTTGCCAACGCGATGAGCAGATTGGTCTTGCCGCTGGCGTTGGGCCCGAAGACGATGGCTGCCTTCGAGATTCTCGGCACCGCTTTCATGCCGGTTTTGATGAGATGCGTCGATTCGTGCGTCCGGTCGGACGACGTCGAAAAGCTGAATGACTGTTCAGCCAGGAACGAACGAAAATTCTGAAACCTGAACCCGATTAGCATGCGGTCCTTCCATCGATCCATCGGCCAACCCATGCCCACGGCGCAACTTGTTCAATACCGCGTACCGCGCTACGGATTGTACGCGCGGAGCACCCTCGATTTCTCGGAGTCCTGCGAATTGCTATTGCGGTGCAACAAGAGGGGGGTGGGCCGCAGTCGTGAGAGGGAACCGAGAACCGAGGACTCAATAGGTGGCGAGAACCACCGTGTCCGTCACTTCGTCGACATTGAAGCCGATCGGTATCGCGACGATCGGCGTGCGCTCCTTGCCCTCCAGCCAACTCTCCAGTGCCTCGCAGGGCATGGGTCTGGCGTAGAAGAATCCCTGGGCGATATCGCAGCCGAAGGCCTGCAGGCGCTGCGCGGCGAGTTCGGTCTCGATGCCTTCGGCCACCACTTTCATTCCCAGGCTGTGTCCCATGTCGATCGCAGAACGTACGACCGCCGCATACTCGACGTCGGTCTCCAATCCCTGCACGAAGCTCTGATCGATCTTCACTTCATTGGCCGGCATCCGTGCCAGATGGCTGAGCGACGAGTAGCCGGTGCCAAAATCGTCGATCGAGAGGTTGACGCCCAGCGCGGCGAGCGCATCGAGCATGCCCAAGGCTTGGTTGGGATCCTCGATGAAGCCGCTTTCCGTCAACTCCAGTGTGAGCAAGGACGGCGGCAATTGATGACGCGTGAGGAGGCTGGCCACGCGGGCATCGAACCGCACATCCGCGATGTCGTCCGCGCTGATGTTGACCGCCAACTGCAGGGGATCGCCCGCCCGGTGCCATTTGGCTGCCTGTGCGATCGAGTGATCGAGCGTCCACCGCGTGATCCGCCGGATGAATCCGGTCTGCTCGGCAAACGGCACGAATGCCGCCGGACTCAGCAATCCACGGGTGGGGTGCTGCCACCGCAGCAAAACCTCGGCGCCCGCGACGCGGCCGGTCGCCAGTTCGATTTTCGGCTGGAAGAACAGCCGCAACTCGTCGTGCTCGACCGCATGCCGCAGTTCGCCCAGCAACGACAATTGATCGCGGGTTGCCGGGTCGAGCGCTTCTTCGTACATCGCCAGCGGGCGCTTCTCGCGCCGCGCCTGCTCGAGGGCCAAATCGGCGCATCGCAATAGATCGTCCACGGCCGGTCCATCGGCGAGCGAGGCCGCGAGCCCAATGGTCGCACTGATGTCGATGGGCTGCGCTTCGACGACCACGGGCTCCGATAGCGCGAGCAGCAGCGAGGTTCCCCACGCCTGCAGATCCTTGTGGTCACGAAGGCGCGTAAACGCGGCGAACTGATCGGCCGCGAGCCGGGCAACGGCCGAAGCTACGCTCGGCACGGAACTGAGCCGGGACGCCACATTGACCAGCACGGCATCCCCCACCGAGTACCCGAGGTGCTCGTTGATGCGCCGAAATCGATTCAGGTTGATGACGGCGACGCCGATGGACGATGCCCCCGCGGCGGTCAGCGCCTCGCGCAGACTGTCGCTGAATGCCGTGCGATTCATGAGCCCCGTGAGAGCGTCTTCGTAGGCGAGACGGCGGATCGATTGGTCACGGCTCATCACCGCGCTCTGCATGAGTTCCAATCCTTCCGCGAGCACGCCCAATTCATCGCTGCGCTGCAGTTTGAGCGCCACATCGTAGGTGCCGCCGCGGATCTGGTGCACGGACTCGGTCAATTCCTGCAAGGGCCGCGTGATGTTTCGCGCGATCCAGAATGCGGCCCAGCCGAAACACAGCAAGCTTACGCCGGCGATCCAGAAGAGGGCGGTGGTAAGCCTCTCGAAAGGGGCGCGTGCATCGGCGAGCGACCGCTCCAACGCGTGCCTGGCCTCGGGTCTTTCCACGCCGGCCGACACCGCTGAGTGCGCCGCGATTTCGCGGATGCGAGCGCCCAACGCCCGGACCGGATCGGAGGTGACGACGTTGTCCCAAGTGTCGCCGGAGTGCACCAGCAAGGACACCTCGAGGCCGCTGATTTTCCCGAGACCGTTCGCCGCGTTCTGGTCGAGTTCGAACCCCATGATGATCCAGGCGACCGGCAACGGGCTTTTGACCTCGACCGCGACCAGTTGGTAGATCTTTCCGTTATCGACCATGACGCTGGGGGCGCTCTCCGGCGCAGTGGCCTCCCGCCGCAACGATTCGATGGGAAAATGCGCCCCAACGGCGGCGCGCGATCCGGAGGCGGCCATGACCTCGCCGTTCAGCGAGGTCAACAGGACCATCGCCGCACCGATGCGCGTTCCGCCGTTTTCCAGTGCGGAGACCAGGGTGTTGGTATCGCGTTCCGCGACCGCTTCCCGGAACGCGTAGTCATCCGCGACCCCGTGCGCCGCCAAAGTCAGTAGACGACGGTTGTTCTCGAGTTGCCGCTTGACGGCGTGTTCGGCGTTGACGCGGTTGGCGAACGATACCGAGCCCAAAGCGGCAGCCAGCACCGCCGCGAGCAGGAGCAAGAAAGTGAGCGCGATCCGTGTGCGCAGCGACATGATCCCGTACTCGGACTACGCCGCGGGCCCGCTGATTCGTGCCCACGAGCGAAATGTGACGGCTGTCATATGTGGGTCCAAATGAGGGCTAGGTTAGACCGGCCGGCGAACAGGGGCTGTGCGCCCGACCACAATATTCCCCAACGGGACCGCTATGAATCCTCCGGTCCTGGAATTTGAGCGTGAGTTAACGCCCCAAGCCGATTACCATACGCGGCCTCATGCCCACCGCCCGCCTCGATAAGGTGTCCTTGAGCTTCGGGCTCAAGCCTCTGCTGGATAACGTCGCCCTGCAAATCCGCAAGGGTGAGCGTATCTGCCTGCTCGGACGCAACGGCGAGGGCAAGTCCTCGCTGCTGCGCCTGATTGCCGGCAGCATCGTTCCGGACAACGGTGAGGTATGGGTGAGGCCCGGCGCCAAGGTCGCCAGCCTCGCGCAGGAAGTCTCGGCGTCGTCCGACGAATCCGTTCTCGAGGTGGTCACGGGCGGCACTTCGGCCGGTGGGATCGACGGCGACTGGCAGGCCGCCCTGCAGGTCGATCAAGTGATTTCACGGCTGGAACTCGATCGCGATGCGCCCATGAGCGCCTTGTCCGGGGGCTGGCGGCGGCGCGTGATGTTGGGCCGGGCGTTGGTTTCGGAGCCCGATCTTCTGCTGCTCGACGAGCCCACCAATCATCTCGATATCGAGGCCATCACGTGGCTCGAGGATATGATGATCGAGTTCGCAGGCGCCCTGCTGTTCGTCAGCCATGACCGGGCTTTCGTACGCCGTCTGGCGACGCGCATCGTGGAGCTCGACCGGGGCCAGCTGCGCGCCTGGCCGGGTACCTACGATGATTACGTCCTGCAAAAGCGCGCCGCGCTGGAAGTCGAGGCGAAGCATGCGGCGCTGTTCGACAAAAAACTGGCTCAGGAGGAGGTTTGGATTCGCAAGGGCGTGGAGGCGCGCCGCACCCGCAACGAGGGCCGCGTGCGGGCCCTCGAACAATTGCGGATTCAGCGCCGCGAGCGCCGCGAGCGCATCGGGCAAGTCGAGGTGCGGGTCCAGGAGGCGGGGCCGTCCGGCAAACTCGTCTTCGAAGCGGTCGACGTGACGATGACTTTTGGCGACGCACCCATCATCAAGGGGTTCTCCGCGCGGATCATGCGCGGCGATCGCATCGGCATCATCGGGCCGAACGGCTGCGGCAAGTCGACCTTGATCAAGCTGTTGATGGGCGAACTTGCGCCTTCGGGGGGAACGATTCGCCGCGGCACATCGTTGATGCCCGCCTACTTCGACCAGCAGCGCGAGCAGCTCGATCCGTCGAAGTCCATCATGGACAACGTCACCGGCGGCAGCGGCGATACCATCACCATCGACGGACAGGCGCGGCATGTCTCGGGTTATCTGCGGGATTTTCTGTTTCCGCCGGAGCGCTTGCATGCTCCGGTGAGCATGCTGTCCGGCGGCGAGCGCAATCGCCTGCTGCTGGCGCGGCTATTCGCGCAGCCAAGCAATCTTCTGGTGATGGACGAGCCCACCAATGACCTCGATGCCGAAACACTGGATCTGCTCGAAGAGATGGTCGCCGACTATGGCGGAACCCTGCTGCTGGTCAGTCACGATCGCGCCTTCCTAGACAATGTCGTCACCAGCACGCTTGTGTTCGAGGGCGACGGCCGCGTGAACGAGTATGTGGGCGGTTACAGCGACTGGCTGCACCAGCGCCGGGCGATAGCGGTCGCCGCCAAGGCGCCGTCCCCGGGTTCCGCGCAGCCGTCGCAGCCGCCGCCAGCGGCTGCGACGCGTCCGCCCGCGCCCGCCCGCGCCAAGACGCGCAAACTCTCGTACAAGGATCAGCGCGAATTGGACGCCATGCCCGCCGCGATCCAGCGTCTCGAGGTGGAACAGGCTGAACTCGCCGCCGCCATCGGTGATCCGGAACTGTTTCGCCGCGATCCGGCCGCCGCGAACGCCGCGGTACAACGGCTGCAGTCGGTGCAGCAAGAACTGGAAGCCGCGTTCGCGCGGTGGGAGGTCCTCGAAACGGCGGGAAATCCTTGAGACCTAGGGACGTGCCGGACTAAGCATTTCCTCCTGCTACGCAGTCGGCAAAAACGACGCTTTTTGCCGGCGGAAACGAAGCTGATGTCCGAAAAAGCGCCGGAGGCGACTTTTTCCAATGAACTAGCCTAGCGGCGCGGGCGGCCGCGGCCGAGCAGGTCGCCGGGATTGGGCAAGGATCCGCCGGCTGAATCGGGAATGACCAGCGAGGACGCCTGCTCGCGGCGGATCTCCTGCAATTCGCGCATGGTCTGCTGCACGGCCTGTTCGGCGGCGTCGCCGAATTTCGCGATCGCACCGTCCAGCGTCGGAGAATCGAGTTCAAAGCTGATGGGCACGGCGCCCATCGGCGTCATGACCTGTGCTTGGCCGACGAAGATGACGGGGCGGGCCGCGTCGGCCGTGCCATCCACCGTGACCGGCGTCAACCGGCGTATGGTGCCCACCCGCCGATCGGTGAATGTCTCTTCGCGATAAATCTGGGTCGCGTCCATGCTTGCCTGGCGGCCGTTGCTGGCGGAACTCATACGTGGGTCACCCTCTGACGATTGGCCGAAACGCTCATGGGACTAACCCTAGCAGTTTTTTCCAAGAAGTCGACAGGGCCGGCGGAACCCGGCCCCCCGGTACCTGGGACCCGGCACGGTACCCCCGCACCCGCACCCCTTCGGGGACGCCCTGATACGATAGGCAGCTTGACAGTTCCCCACACAATTCGAAAAGTCCCCCCCTGGACCACGCTGCTCGGCGTCGCCCTCTTCGGTTTGGCGCTGTACTGGCTGCGTCATGTGCTGGCCCAGTATCGCTTGCAGGACATCCTGGCCCATGTGCACGCCATTCCCACCTGGCGGTTCTTTGCGGCAGTGGGGCTCGCCGGTGCAGGCTACGGCTGCTTGACCCTCTATGACGCACTGGGTTTGAGGTTCGCCGGTGTTCGCGTACCGTATCCGCGCCTGGCGCTGATCTCGTTCATGGGCTATGCCATCGGCCACAACGTCGGACTCAATACGCTCACCGGCGGTGCCGTTCGATATCGCGCCTACTCGCCGTTGGGTCTGACGACGAAGGAGATCGCGACCGTGATCGCCTTCGGCACGCTGACCTTCGTGCTGGGCGCTGCGGTGCTTCTCGGGCTGTCCCTGTTGTCGCACGCCGGCTTGTCGGGATCGCTGTTGCACGTCCCTCCATTCGTCGTGATCCTGGCGGGATGCCTGCTGCTGGGCGGAGTCGCGGCCTACCTGTGGCTGGCGTTTTCCCGGCACGAGTCGTTGCGATTCAAACGGCTGGTGATCCCGGTGCCGAGCGGCCGTGTCGCGCTGGCGCAGATCGCCGTCGCGAGCACCGATCTTCTATGCGCGGCCGGCGTCCTGTACGTGTTGCTGCCGCCGCAGGCGGCCATTGGATTCATCCAATTCGCGGGCCTGTATCTGATCGCCATCAGCGCCGGCATCCTCAGCAACGTGCCAGGCGGCGTGGGCGTGTTCGAGGTCGTGCTGCTGTCGATTTTCCAGTCCGTGCCGCCGGACCACTTGTTGGGAGCGTTGCTCGCCTATCGCATCATCTATTATTTCGGACCCTTCGCGGTGGCGCTGGCCTTGCTGGGAGGACACGAGATTTGGATTCATCGCGGACCCATGGTGAGAATGGGAAGGCTGGGGCGAACCTGGCTGAGTGCCGTCACCCCGCAGGCCATTGGAATAGCCGTGTTCGGTGCGGGCGCCGTGCTGCTGTTCTCCGGCGCCACGCCGGCGATCAGCGATCGATTGCTGTGGCTGCGGCATTTCGTTCCGCTGTCCATCCTAGAATTGTCGCACTTGCTCGGCAGCGCCGTCGGCGTCGGTTTGATGGTGCTGGCAAACGGCCTGTATCGCCGCCTCGACGCGGCGTGGTGGTTGACGATTTGGCTGCTGTGCGCCGGCGTTCTGTTGTCACTCCTCAAGGGCTTCGAGTACGAAGAGGCGCTCATCCTGGGGGTGGTGGTCGTGCTGTTGGTATCCGCGCGGGAACGCTTTCAACGCCGCGCCTCGCTCATCGAACAACGCTATTCGGGGCCTTGGATCGTCGCGGTGCTGGTGGTCCTCGCAGCGGCTGTTTGGTTGGTGCTGTTCGCGTATCGTCACGTGCCCTACGAAAAGGACCTGTGGTGGCAATTCGAGTTCGAGGCCTCGGCACCGCGCAGTTTGCGCGGCTTGCTGCTGGCCGCCATGATCGCCGCGGCGTACGGTTTGTGGCGGTTGCTGCGCCCGTCGAAGCCGCCTCCGTCGGCTCCCAGCAAGGATGAACTGCAGCAAGCCGAGATCTTGATCGCGAACGCCAACGATACCAATGCCAACCTCGCTCTCCTCGGCGACAAGCATTTGATGTTCAACGACGACCGAACGGCGTTCATCATGTATCAGGCGGCCGGCGGCAGCTATGTGTGCATGGGCGACCCCGTGGGGCCGGCGGTGCTCTGCGAACCGCTGGCCTGGAATTTTTTGGAATTCTGCGATCGTCTGGCCGTCTCGCCGGTTTTTTACCAGGTGTCTCCCGACAACCTGTCCCTCTACATCGATCTGGGGATGACCCTCACCAAACTCGGCGAAGAAGCGCGTATTCCCTTGGGCGCTTTCTCGCTGGACGGGCCCGCCCGCGCCGACCTGCGGCAAGCGCATCGGCGGGCCGGCCGCGACGGCTCGGAATTCAGTGTGATCCCGCGCAGCGAGGTACCGGGCGTCATGCCCGATCTGCGCGCGGTGTCCGAGTCGTGGCTCGCGGAGAAGCAAGCGGGAGAGAAGCGCTTTTCTTTGGGATATTTCGACGAAAGGTATCTCTCGTGCTTCGATTGCGCGGTGGTGCGGCGCGCGGGCGCGATCGTCGCATTTTCCAATCTGTGGCGCGCCGGCAAGGACACGGAACTCTCGGTGGATCTGATGCGGTACGGCGAGGGCGCGCCCAAGGGGGTCATCGATTTTCTGCTGGTGGAGTGCATGCTGTGGGGAAAGGCGAATAACTACCAGTGGTTCAATCTCGGGATGGCGCCGCTTTCCGGTCTGGAAGAACACCCGCTTGCACCGACGTGGCACAAGCTGGGGCGCCTCGTGCAGCGTTATGGTGAAACGTTTTATCATTTCGATGGTCTGCGGAAGTACAAGGAAAAATTCCTGCCCGTTTGGCGACCGCGCTATCTCGCCGCGCCGGGAAGATTCGGCGTCGCGGGAGCCCTGCTCGATGTGACTTCACTCATTTCGGGCGGCGTCGGCAAGGCGTTGAAGAAGTAGCGAAGGTCCGAGGAGTCTGTCCCAGGGGCATGATGTGAGAACCATTGGAAACCGGCGATCCGGAATGGCGCTTCGTATCGGTCGGGGCGCGGCGGTGCTCGCGGTGATCTTGACCGCCGCGACCACGACGATGACCTTGCCGGCCGCACCCGCACCCGCACCCGCACCCGCGGCCGCGGCCGCGACCGCGCCTGCCGCGACCGGCGTTGCCGAGCCCAAGCCCGCGGAGGTATTCGACTACGGCCGCTTCGGGACGATCAGCGTTTACCGCGGCCGCGGCGAACCTCGGAATGTCGCGCTGTTCATCTCAGGGGACGGCGGATGGAATCAGGGCGTGGTGTCGATGGCGCGCCGCCTCGCCGACAAGAACTCGGTGGTGGCGGGCATCGACATACGCCACTATCTTGCGCAACTCGAAAAGGCGGCGCCGGAATGCGTGTCGCCCGCGGCCGATTTCGAAAACTTGAGCCACTACTTGCAATCGAAGTTGGGACTGAAGAGATATGTGCGGCCCACGCTCGTCGGCTATTCGTCCGGCGCCACGCTGGTCTATGCGACTCTGGCCGAGTCTCCCGAAGGCTTGTTCAAGGGCGCGCTCAGCATCGGTTTTTGCCCCGACCTTGATTTGAAGAAGCCCGTATGCAAGGGAGTGGGGCTGGAAGCGAGCCCGCGGCTCGATTCAAAAGGATTGCTGCAGGGGGTCGATTTTCTGCCGGCGCAGAAGCTTTCCGGCAAATGGATTTCGCTGCAGGGCGAGACCGATCAAGTCTGCCCCGCCCCGCCCACGCAGAAGTTCATCGAGGCCGTTCCCGGCGGCGAAATCGTGTTGCTGCCCAAGGTGGGCCACGGTTATTCGGTCGAGAGAAATTGGGTGCCGCAATTCGAGGCTGCGTACGATCGATTGACGGCGCCGGTTCCCGGCCCAAGCGCGGCGGCGCTGCCCGCGCCGGTCGCGGACTTGCCGTTGATCGTCGTACCGGCGGCGGGCGTCGGTCCCGATGGGTGGTTCGCGATCTTTCTCACCGGCGACGGCGGGTGGGCGGGCATCGACAAGGGCGTGGCGAAGGAATTGGCGCGACACAACATTCCCGTCGTCGGCTGGGACTCGTTGAAATACTTCTGGTCGCCGCGTACACCCGAGGGCGCGTCGAAGGATCTTGACCGTGTGCTGCACCACTATTCGAGCGCGTGGGGCAGGCCGCATGCGCTGTTGATTGGATATTCCCAGGGCGCCGATACCATGCCCTTCATGGTCAACCGGCTACCCCCGGAGACGCGCCAGATGGTGGGGCTCACGAGCCTGCTCGGCATCAGCGACAACGCAGTGTTCGAGTTTCATGTCGCGAATTGGCTGGGTGAGCCGGCCAAGGGGCTGCCGACGGCGCCGGAGCTGGAACGATGGAGCGGGTCGCCCTATCTCTGTTTATACGGTCAGGACGATGCGGACTCCGCATGCAAACAGCTGACCGGTCATGATGGAAGCGCGCTCGTCATGCCCGGTGGGCATCACTTCGGCGGCGGGTATGCCGAAATCGCGGACCAGATCCTGAACCGCTTACCGGCTCCGCCGAGCAGTCCCCCGAGCAGCAGCTCAGCCGAGTAGCTGCTCGGGCCGGCGACGATTGCGCGAGCGTGCGCCGGCGCGGCGCTATGCCGAACCGAACTCGCGCTCGATCTTGGCCACGGCGTCGCGCATCTTCGGGAGGAACTGTTCCACGGCCGTTCGCAGCGGCACCGCGGTCGCGGCATACCGTACCGAAACAGTCGCCAGGACCCTATCCTTGGAGCGAACCGGGATGGCCAGGCTGGTCTCTTCGGAGACTCTGCGCGCACGCTGCGCCATGCCGAAGCCCTGCGTCCTGGTCTCGTTGAGGATGCGTTCGACTTCGGTGCGGCTTCGGATCAACCGGTCTTCCGGCAGCGATGAGCGCGACAGCAATTCGAGCAGCGTTTCGCGTTGCTGCGGGGTGCAATAGGCGAGGTACGCGCGTCCGGCCGCCGAGGTCAGCATCGGAACGCGGATGCCCGCGCCGTATTGTTCCAATGCCAGGGGGCTCTGCCGATCGGTGGTCTCGCGAATCACCATCGCGGTACCCGAGGGAGTCGCAATCGCGATCGGCCACACGATGGCGGCGCAAAGCGCAGCGAGATGCGGCTTGGCAATGTGCGCCACCATGGCTTCGTCATCGAAGCCGTCGGCCAATGCCCGAACCATGATGGTCGGACGATAGCAGTCATCGTAGGAATCGCGTTCGATGTAGCCGGCGAGACGCAGAGTCTCCAGAATGCGGTATGTCGTCGTGCGCGGCAGACCCACTGCATTGGCCAGCGTGTTGATCGCCGCTCGTTCCAGGCGATTGAGCTCCGTCAGCACCTCGAGTCCACGATTGAGGGCTCTGATGGGACGAGTGGATTCGCGCCCGGCTTCATCGTTGGCGGCGTCGTGGTGATGCGATTCTACTAGGGGATTGACCTGTGCATGCATAGGGTGACCTTCCTGTCGATAAAGTCTCTACCTGGGAATTGTACAATCTAGGGCCCGCCAAAACAGACACATAGCGTGTAGGGATTTTCTGACGCGGACACCGGCCTGTTCAGCTACAATTTGCGCCCGTTTCGCGCTGAATCAGGAATCATGTCTACCATGCCGGAAACACTCGAACCCACTCCCGTGGAAGCGGTCATCATCGGGGCAGGCCCCGTCGGACTGTTTCAGATTTTCGAACTCGGGCTTTTGGGCATCAAAACACACATCATCGATTCGCTGGCCCAGCCCGGCGGACAGTGTACGGAGCTGTATCCGGACAAGCCGATCTACGACATTCCCGCGCTGCCCATCTGCGGCGCCCAGGAATTGATCGACCGGCTGCTCGAGCAGGCGAAGCCGTTCCACGCCACCTTTCACCTCGGGCAGGAGGTGACGGAAGTGCAGCCACAGCCGGACGGCAAGATTCTCGTCGCGACGTCGACCGGGACCCGCCTCAGCGCCGGCGCAGTGGTGATCGCCGCGGGCGTGGGCTCATTTCAGCCGCGGCGCTTAGTCACGCCCGGCATCGAGGAATTCGAAGGCAAGAGCGTCCATTACCGCGTCAAGACCGCAGCCGATTTCTACGGCCGCGATCTCGTGATTTGCGGAGGCGGCGATTCCGCGCTCGATTGGACGGTAGCCCTGTGCGAAAAGGCCCGCTCGCTGACGCTGGTGCATCGCCGCGCCGAGTTCCGCGCGGCGCCTGCGACGGTGTCCCGCATGCGCGAACTGGTCGCCGCCGGGAAAATGCAGCTCCTCGAGGGGAACGTGGCGGCGGTCCACAGCGAGCGGCACGCCGACGGAACAACGAAGCTCGCCGGGGTCGTGGTTCAGGCCCACAATGGAGAGACTACCTATCAGGTTGCCGCCGACCAAGTGCTCGCGTTCTTCGGACTGCATCCGAAGCTGGGTCCGGTCGCCGAATGGGGACTCGAGCTCGAGAAGAAAGCGCTCAAGGTGGACACTGAAAAATTCCAGACCAGCGTACCCGGGATTTTCGCGATCGGCGACATCAATCACTACCCGGGCAAGAAGAAGTTGATTTTGAGCGGGTTCCACGAGGCGGCGCTCACGGCCTTTGCCATTCAACATCACTTGTTTCCCGAGAAACGGCAGTTTCTGCAGTACACGACCACGAGTCCCATCATGCAGAAGAGGCTGGGCGTGGCCGGAACCGAGACGCACTGACCGATGAAACAGCTGCTCGACGACCTCGTCAAGGTGATGACGCTCGAGCGGCTCGAGTTGGATCTTTTCCGCGGCGAGAGCCGGGACATCGGCAGTCCGCAGGTATTCGGCGGGCAGGTGCTGGGCCAGGCGTTGACGGCTGCAACCGCGACCGTCGAGAACCGCACGGTCCACTCGCTGCATGCCTATTTCTTGCGGCGCGGCGACTTCAAGTCGCCCATCGTCTACGAGGTCGACCGGGCGCGCGACGGCAAACATTTTTCCATGCGTCGCGTCGTGGCGATCCAGCACGGTGCTCAGATCTTCAACATGTCCGCATCGTTCCAAAAGGAAGAACAAGGGCCGAGTCACCAGTCGGCGATGCCCGAAGTGCCGGCTCCCGAAGGACTTCCGGAACTCGCCACCTACTATCGCGCGGTCATGCCGCACCTCCCGCACGGCGTGCGCCGCGTGCTGGATCAGAATCGCCCATTCGAATTTCGTCCCACGCAGCCGCCGAGCTTTCTGCGGGGGGAGAACGCCGATCCGCAGCGCAGCGTCTGGTTCCGCGCCGTCGCAGCGCTGCCGGACGACGAGGCGCTGCACCGTTGTTTGCTCGCTTATGCGTCGGATTTCTGTCTGCTCGATACCGCCTTGATGCCGTACGGAAAACTGATCCGCCCGGAGAACTTGGTGATGGCCAGCGTCGATCATGCCATGTGGTTTCATCGCAGCGTCCGAGTGGACGACTGGCTGTTGTACTCCACGGACAGCCCGAGCGCCGGCGGTGCGCGCGGATTTACGCGGGGCAGCGTGTTCGCGCGCGATGGGCGGCTGGTCGCGAGCACGGCGCAGGAAGGATTGATCCGCATGAAGGAGCCATGAAGGCCATCATCATCATCCTGGTCGTCGTGTGCGTCCTCGTGGGCGGCCTCCTGACATTGCGCAGCACCCGCAATGCCGGCATGCCGGGCAAGGATGTGCTGGATCGGGCCAAGGAGCGGGCCCGGGCGCAGGCGGCCAAGGACGATAAGGAATCTTAAGTCGGGTCGGCGGTCTGCGTGCGCGACAGTTCCCAAACTTCCCGCGGCAGCACGAACAGGTGGCAGTCCCACCAGCGGTTCTTGGCGCGTCGATGCTTGCGGAACACCGCTTCCCAGCGCATGCCGACTTTTTCGAGCACGCGGATTGACGCTTTGTTGTTCACATCGACCGTCGAGATGATCCGGTCGGCCCGCAGATCGAAAAACGCGGCATCGATCAGCGCCAAGGCAATCTCGGTGGCGTAGCCCTTTCCCCAATCGACCAGCCCGAGCATGTAGCCCAAGTCGACCACGTTGCGCTCGATCAACGATAGATCGCATGCGCCGATCACGCGGTTCGACGACCTTTCCTCGACCGCCAATTCGAACCGGGTGCGCGGCTCTTCGTTCTGCGAGGCGAGCAGTCCCTCCAGATAATCGGCCGCGCTGTGCTCATCGCGCGGCCCGAAGAACAGGAATTTCGTCACGCGCGCATCCGAGGAATACGCACAGATGGCGTCGAAGTCCGACTTCACGAAATCACGCAGCCTGAGACGCGCCGTATCGATGGGCAGCGTGAGCTTGCGGTGGCTTCTGGGCTTGATCATGCGGCGGCCCTGGTCACGCAAGGATCTTGCCGGGATTCAAGATTCCCTTCGGATCGAGCGCGCGCTTCAGATCGCGCATCACGGCGAGTTCGACGGGGTCCGCACGCCCCGCAAATTCCGCCGCCTTGAGCCTTCCGATTCCATGTTCGGCGCTGATGCTGCCGCCGAGACTGTCCACCAAATCGAAGACGGCGTGTTCGAGCGGTCCGCCACGCTGCAGAAATGCCGCTTTGTCGGCGCCCGGGCGCTGGCTCACGTTGAAATGCAGGTTGCCGTCGCCGAGGTGTCCGTAGCCTACGACTTCGCCTTCCGGAACCAGGCGGCGCACCAGCGCCGAGCCTTCCTCGATGAGCTTCGGTACCGACGATACCGGTACCGATATGTCGTGCTTGAGACTGGCGCCATGGTGCCGCTGCGCCTCGGGGACCGACTCGCGCAGCTTCCACATGGCGAGCGCGTGCGCGATGGAGGTCGCAATCATGGCGTCCTTGACGACGCCGTCCGCGGCGGCCCGATGCAACTCGTCGGTCAACAAGCCGGCGAGATTTTGCCGCGGATTGGGCGAGGTGAGTTCAACGAGCAAGTACCATGGAGTGCCCAGATCCTGCGGATCGGCGACCCCCGCGATGTGCTTGACCGTCAGTTCGACGGCCAATCGCGGCATGAGCTCGAAGGTTGTGACTTGATCGCCCGCCGCGGTGCGCAGCAGCCCCAAGAGATCGAGCGCATGCTGCGGCGAGTCGACTCCGACGAGCGCCGTGGCCGTATCCCTGGGCGCCGGAAACAACTTCAACGATGCCGCCGTGATGATTCCCAACGTCCCCTCGGCGCCGATGAACAACGATTTTACGTCGTACCCGGTGTTGTCTTTGCGCAAGCTCTTCAAGCCGGACATGATGCGCCCATCGGCCAGCACCACCTCCAAGCCGAGCACGAGGTCGCGCATCATTCCATACCGCAGCACCGCCGTTCCGCCGGCATTCGTGGACAGATTGCCGCCGATTTGCGCCGTGCCCTCCGAACCCAGGCTCAAGGGAAACAAACGGTCCACGCTGCGCGCCGCCGCCTGAGCCTCCGCCAGGGTGCATCCGGATTCGACGATCATCGAATTGTCGGCGGCATCCAGCCGACGAATGCGCTTCAATCGGCGCATCGACAGCACGATCTGTGTGCCGCTTTCGTCCGGCGTCGCCGCGCCGCAGTAGCTGGTATTGCCGCCGTGCGGCACCACGGCGGCTTCGCGGCGGTTGCAAATCTCCAGGATCCTGCAGACTTCACCGGAATCGCGCGGCATCAGCACCAGCGGGGTAGCGCCGCGATACAGGCCCCTGAAGTCGACCAGGTAGGGTGCGAGGTCCTCGGGCGAGTCGAACCAAGAGCCGCTCCCGACCGCGGCTTTCAGCTCATCGAGAGTCGCCCGATCAGGCGGGCGCGGCATGGGCGCTGGCGGTCATCAAGCGTTTGGCGAACGTAACGCCGCGATGCGGGCATCCAGGGGCGGGTGGCTCATGAACAACCGCATAAAGCCTCCTGTCTCGCCCGTATTGATGCCGAATGCCTGCATCTGCGGCGGCATCGGCTCGCCTTGGCTGCGTTTCAGTACCTCCAAGGCACCGATCATGCTCCCGGTTCCTGCGAGATCGGCGCCGCCGCGATCGGCCCGGAACTCCCGCCGCCGCGAGTACCAACTCACGATGATACTGGCGAAAATACCGAGGACGATCTGCGCAATCATCGTCGCCACGAAGAATCCGATACCGGACTCTTCCCGGTCGTTCCTGAAGATCGCTCTATCGACGAGGCCGCCCAAGATGCGTGCCAGAAATATCACAAAGGTGTTGAGCACGCCCTGCAGCAATGCAAGCGTCACCATATCACCATTCGCTACATGGCTGATCTCATGGCCCAAAACCGCTTCCGCCTGAGGCCGCGGCATGCCGCGCAGCAGGCCCGTGCTGACGGCGACCAGCGCGGCATTGCGGCGGGCGCCCGTCGCGAACGCATTCATCTCTTCGGCGTCGAAAATCCCGACCTCGGGTGTGGCGACGCCGGCCTTCGCCGCCAGCCGCGCGACCGTGCCGAGCAGCCATGCTTCCAAATCGGACTGCGGCTGCTGGATGACGCGCACGCCCATGATCCGCTTGGCCGTCCACTTCGAAAGCGCCAACGAAATCAAGGCGCCGCCGAAGCCGAAGATCGCGGCGAAAACCAGCAGGCCGCCGGCCCCGCCTTGTCCCAAGCGAACGCCGAATACCCCTTCGATGATGAAAATCACCACACCGAGGAGTGCCAGCACCGCAAGGTTGGTCACGATGAACAGGAAAATGCGCTTCATGAACCTTTTCTTTCGGAAAATTAGCCACAATATGGTGAGTCGACGTGGCCATAGTCGGGACATTGCGGGCCGTTTTCAAGCGCCTTGCCCAATACGTCGAATACCGGATGCGTCCGATGAGCGGACGCCGTAGGCTGGCCGCAGTGTTGATCAGGAACAATTCATCAGGTTGGGGGCATGCAATTCAAGGACTATTACGAAACTCTCGGTGTTTCTCGCGGCGCCGACGCCGAGGAGGTCAAGCGCGCCTATCGCAAGTTGGCTCGCAAATACCACCCTGACGTCAGTAAGGAAAAGAACGCCGAAGCGAAGTTCAAAGACGTTCAAGAGGCATACGAAGTCCTCCGCGATTCGGACAAGCGCGCGGCCTACGATCAACTCGGCCGGAACTATCGGCCGGGCCAGCAGTTCCGCCCGCCCCCTGATTGGGAACAGCGGTTCGGACACTCTCAGTCGGGTACCCATCGCTTCTCCGATCTCAACGGATTCAGCGACTTCTTTTCCAGCCTGTTCGGTGGTGCGGGCATGGCCGGCGGCGGTGCGGGCGGCTATGCGCAACCCGAGACCGATGGCGGCGAGATCGAGGTGTCGATCGAGGAAGCCTACGCCGGGACCCGTCGCCGCGTGACCATCCGCGAGAACGGCCGCGCACGCATGGTCGATGTCCAGATCCCGGCGGGGGTTACGGACGGCCAGGCACTGCGCGTCGGCGGATCGAGCGGACGGGGCGCCTTGATTTTGCGGGTCAAAATGCGGCCCCATCCGGTGTTTACGTTGCAGGGCAAGGACGTGCAGGTCGAACTGCCCCTGGCACCCTGGGAGGCAGCGTTGGGAGCCAAGGTCGCCGTGCCGACCTTGGGCGGAACGGTCGAGTTGACGATTCCGGCGGGTGCCCAGGCGGGGCAGAAGCTCCGCCTCCGGGGCCGCGGCTTTCCGGGAACCCCGAGCGGGGACCAGTTCGTACTGCTCAAACTCGTCACGCCCGCCGCCGAGACCCCGCAGGCCAAGGAAGCGTACGAACGCATGCGGCGGGAGTTCAACTTCAATCCGAGAGCCTCCTGGCCTTAGTTCATTCGAAAAAGTCGCCTGCGGCGCTTTTTCAGACATCAGCTTCGTTTCCGCTGGCAACGGCGAAGACGCCTAAGCGTGGTTTTTGCCAGCTGCGTAGCAGGGGAATGCAAGTCTGGACTAGCCATCGGCCAGGGGACCGGTATCGCCGGCGGGATCGGGCATGCCGGGTGCCTCTCTGCGGAGCTGGGATGCCACCAGGACGCTCTGCGGTTTGACGAACAACGCTGTCACATCCGGGTATAGGCTGCGGATGCGGCTTTCCAGTTCGACCACCGCCCGCTCGATCTCGGGCGCGCGCAGGGTGTCGAAGAAATCCAGGCTCAGCGTGGCAACCACGCTGTGCGGCGCAATTTGAATGGTGACGATGCTATTGGCGCTGCACACCCCCGCGATGCCGGAGGCGGTGCGTAGGATGGCATCGCTCAGCGCCGGATCGGCGCGTTCGCCGATCAGCAGTTCCTTCGACTCGCGCGCCAGCAGGGCGGCAACCCCGGCCAAGATCGCAGCGATGACCAAGGAGGCCACACCGTCCCAGCGCGCGTCTCCCGTGAGGAGCGCCGCGGTCGTGCCGGCCGCCGCCACGGCGATACCGAGCAGGGCCGCGGAATCCTCGAAGACCACGATGAAAGCCGGTGGATCCTTCGATCTGCGGAATGCCTCCCACCATCCCAGATCCCGCTTGGCGGCGCCGAAAGCGCGCATGCTGATCCACCAAGAGGTCCCTTCGAAGGCAAGCGAGGCGGCCAACACGGCAAAGATGACCCCTGGCCTTTCAATGGGTTGCGGGACGATGACGTGGTTCAAACCTTCGTAAAACGAGACGCCTGCGCCCAAGGCGAAGATCAGCAGGGCCACCACGAAGCTCCAGAAGTAGAGCTCCCGTCCATAGCCCAAGGGGTGGGTGCGGTCGGCCGGCCGCGCGGAGCGCGAGATGCCGTACAGCAGGAGCACTTCGTTGACGGTGTCGATCAGCGAATGCACCGCCTCGCTCAGCATGGCTGCCGAACCGGTGATGGCCGCCGCCGCGAACTTTGCCACGGCGACCAGCAAATTGCCGGCTAAGGCCGCCCAGACGGTCAAGACGGTGCTGCTCTTTGCCATCGTGGGTCGTCAAGTCTCGCGCAGGTACGCGCCGGAGAAGCGCTTGAAGTATCGAACCGAGACCCCACCTTGCGAAGGGGTAACGCCCGTACCATTGATTCAACCATAACGATTGTAAGGCCATGACGACCGAAACACAGCCGCAGATCAAAGAGTTCCAATCGGAGACCAAGCAAGTGCTGCGATTGGTCATCCACTCGCTGTACTCGCACAAGGAGATTTTCCTCCGGGAGTTGATTTCGAACGCCTCGGATGCCTGCGAGAAACTGCGTTTCGAGGCGATTGCGAACCCCGGCTTGATGGGAACGGACGAAATGTCGGTGACCCTAATTCCGGACGCCGCGGCCGGCACGTTGACGGTCAAGGACAACGGCATCGGCATGAACCAGGATGAAATCATCGACAATCTGGGTACCATCGCCCGTTCCGGCACCAAGAAATTCCTCGAAGGACTGAGCGGGGACAGCGCCAAGGACGCGCAACTCATCGGGCAGTTCGGCGTCGGCTTCTATTCGTCGTTCATCGTCGCCGACCGGGTTACCGTGATCTCGAAGCGGAGCGACTCCCCCGGGGTACGCTGGGAGTCGGACGGCGAGGGCACGTACGAGATCCAGACGACCGAGACGGCCGATCGCGGCACCGAAGTCATCATGCACCTGCGCGACGAGGACAAGGAGTTCCTCGAGCCGTCCCGATTGCGTGCGTTGGTGCGCAAGTACTCGGATCATCTGAGCTTTCCCATCGTGCTGAAGACGGGCGATGCCGCGGATACCGTCAATCAGGCAAAGGCGTTCTGGACGCGGCCGAAATCCGAATTGAAGGACGAGGATTACCAGGCCTTCTACAAGCATCTGTCGCACGACTCGGAGGATGCGCGCGCGTGGGCCCACAACAAGGTCGAGGGCAATATCGAGTACACGTCGCTGCTGTACCTGCCGAAGCGCGCGCCATTCGACTTGTTCGAGCGCGAGCCGCGCGGCGGGGTACAGCTCTATGTCAAGCGCGTCTTCATCATGGACAGGACGGCCGAACTGTTGCCGCCGTGGCTGCGCTTCATGCGGGGGCTCGTCGACAGCGCCGATCTGCCTCTCAACGTTTCGCGTGAATTGCTGCAGAACAACCGCACCGTCGAGAAGATCAAATCCGCGCTGGTGAAACGGTCGCTGGACCTGTTCGAGGAACTTGCCGCCGACAAGCCTCAGGAATATGCGGAATTCTGGAAGACCTTCGGCGTTGTGCTCAAGGAGGGCGTGATCGACGATGCGGGCCAGAAGATCCGGATCGCAAAGCTGCTGCGCTTCAATTCCACCGCATCGAGCGGCGAGGCGCCCGGCGTGAATGCGCCGGACGTCACCCTCGACGCGTACGTCTCGCGGATGAAGACCGACCAGAAGGCCATCTACTATCTGACGGCCGATTCCCTGAGCGCAGCCCGCAACAGCCCGCACCTGGAGGGTTTTCGCACCTCCGGCTTCGAGGTGCTGCTGCTCACCGACCGCATCGATGAATGGGTGGTGAGCCATCTGCACGAGTTCGAAGGGAAAACGCTGACGAACGTTGCCAGCGCCGCAGCCGACGTGGCATCGGCCATTGAGACGCCCGACAAGGCGGCCGCGGAGTCCAGCTACAAGGATACGGTCGAGCGCCTGGGCAAGGCCTTGCTGGGCAAGATCGCCAGCGCGCGCGTGACCGGTCGGCTGACGGATTCGCCGGCGGTCTTGGTTGCCGGAGAGTTCGGCGTGAGTTTGCGGATGGGCCGGATCTTGAAGCAGGCGGGTCAGAACAATCCGTTCGCCACCCTGCCGATTCTCGAATTGAATCCGAAACATGCCTTGGTGGAGCGGCTCAAGGATACCGCCGACGATGCTGCGTTCTCCGAACTCGCGCACGTGCTGTATGACCAGGCGATGCTTGCCGAAGGCGGCGACCTCGATGATCCGGCGATTTTCGTGCGGCGTGTGAACAAGCTGATCGTCGACGGTTTGGCCGCTGCACCCAAGATCATCTTGAGTTGACGATGCTCGAGCCGCGCTGGGCTTCAGTGGAGAGCGTCCAAGAGGGATCGCCGGAAGACGACTCCCCGCTGCTCGATGCCTACTCCGGCGCCGTGATCGGCGCGCTCGAGCGCGTGGCGCCTGCCGTGGCTTTCATCGAGGTGCGGCACGGCACCGCGCGCTCTTCGGGACGGCGACCAGCGCACGGCAGCGGATCGGGTTTCTTGTTCACGCCCGACGGCTACCTGCTGACCAACAGTCATGTGGTGCACGGTGCCGACCGCATCACGGCGCGTCTGAACGACGACACCCGCTTCAGCGCCGACTTGGTGGGAAATGATCCGGATTCCGATCTTGCGGTGCTCCGAATAGGGTCGCCGTCCGCGCTGCCGTATGCGGAGTTCGGCGACTCATCTCGCGTCCGCGTCGGCCAGGTTGCGATCGCAATCGGCAACCCGCTGGGATATTCGAAGACGGTCACGACGGGTGTCGTATCGGCGCTCGGCCGCACGTTGCGGGCAACGTCGGGCAGGCTGATGCACGATGTCATTCAAACCGATGCGGCGCTCAACCCAGGGAACTCGGGCGGCCCTCTGGTCGACTCCAAGGGGCGCGTGATCGGCGTAAACACGGCGATGATTCCCCAGGCGCAGGCGATTTGCTTTGCCACCGGGATCAACACCGCGAAGTGGGTCATCGGACAGCTGTTCGCCTACGGCCGGGTCAGGCGAGCGTATATCGGCGTCTCGGGAGCGACCGTCCCGATCGCGACCCGGGTCGTGCGCCATTTTGGATTGACCAATCGCAGCGCGGTGCACGTTCTCGAGGTCGTGGCGAAGAGCCCGGCGGCGCGCGCCGGCATCGAGGTCGGCGACCGCTTGATCGCAATCGACGCGACTCCCATCAACGGAATCGACGATTTGCAACGTCTGCTCGACTCGAGCTGGATCGGCCGTGATTGCGAGCTCACGGTTTTACGCCGATCATCGGTGCTCCGTTTGAGTTTAAGACCCATTGAAGTTCCCGTGACGGGCGCATAGAACGAGGAGCCGCTCCCATGACCCAAGTATCCCATTCCGTGACGTTGGCCGTGCCGCCCGAGTCCACCGATCACGCATTAGGCGCGGATCATGCCCGGGTCACGGTGGTCGAGTACGGCGATTTCGAGTGCCCGATCTGCAAGACGGCAGTGGCGACCCCGAAGCTGTTTCTCGAGAGGTATCCCGGCAAGATTCGCTTCGTCTTTCGACACTTCCCCTTGGAGGAGGCGCATCCCCACGCATTGCTGGCTGCCGAGTCCGCGGAGGCGGCCGGGGCGCAGGGCAAGTTCTGGCAGATGCATGATCTACTTTTTCAGAATCAGGCACATCTCAAGGAAAAGGACCTATATCGGTACGCAGGTCAGGTCGGCCTCGACTTGGTGCGCTATACCGCCGAGATGGACGATCACATCTACCTGCAGAAGGTTCGCGAATATATCGCCGGGGGACGCCGCAGCCACATTCGCGCCACGCCGACGTTCTTCGTCGACGGCGTCATTCAGGACGTTTCGTTCGGCATGCAGGGTCTGCACGACGCGGTGGCCACGGCCGTGCATCGAGCGGGATAGGAGCGCTCGAAAAAAAGGGCGCTACGCGAGCGCCCTTCGTTGAGCATCGTCCGGCCGCATCTCCACGGACCGGCGACGACCGGCTTACGACCAATCGTCGCCGCCGCCGCCACCGCCACCGGAATCGTCCCAGGAGCCGGCATCATTGACGCCGAAATCCGAGCCGCCCATGTCGCTGTTGCTGGACTGCTCCCATTCGCCGGCGCTCGCCGGCGGTATTACGCCGCCGCCGCTCTCGCGGTTGCCACCGTCCAGAAAGTGATGCGCGAGTTCTTCGCCCGCCACCACACCGGCACCGACCGCGAGGCCGGAGGCGAGTCCGCCCGCAATCCCCGAACCGATACCGCCGCCGCCCACCGGGCCGCCGGGACCGTAGCCGCCGTAGCCGCCGCCGGGACCGCCATAGCCCGGGCCGCCGGGTCCGGCCGCCGGGTACTGCGAGTAGGTATTACGGCGGCGTAACAGCATCCACACCAGGCCGACCACGACCACGAATATCAGCGCGGTTCCCCAGGGAAAGTGCGGCGCTTGAGGCGCGGACGGCATTCCGACGATCCGCGAGCCTTGCGTCGGCCGCGAACTCACGCCGAGTTGGGATTTCAATGCGAGGACGGAGCCCGGCTTCTCGTGCGTCAAGCCGGGATCAATCCCTTCCGCCTCTGCGAGTTCCGCGCGCGCGAGAGCCGTCTTGCCCTCCTTCGCATACAATTCCGCCTGTACGTAGTGAGCTTTGGCGCTCTTCGGATGATCTTTGAGAACCTGATCCATCATCTGCTGAGCCTGATCGAAACGACCCGCTTCGGCAGCTTCGTAAATTTGATGAACCGTTGGGTCTGCCGCAGCCGCACCATCGGCCAGCACCGGCGCGCTGAACGACACCGCCAATGTCAATGCCGCGGCGGCAAAAGTTCCAGCCAGCAAATTTCGCATAACAGGCCCCCCAATGGTCAGATTGACCGACAAGCAGTTAGATATGGGCAACCCGGCGAAGTTCAACAGGCGCTCGGGGGGGGGCTTGGGCTGGCGCCCGGGCGCGCCCGGGACTGGGCGCGCGCGTTGGCTGCGCGCCCCGGACTCGGCGTGCGCGTTGGCTGCGCGCCCCGGACTCGGCGTGCGAAGGGGTCGGCGTCGGCTGCGCGCCCCGGGCTCGCCGCCCGCCCCTAAATGACGCCGCGGCGCTTCTGGTCTAGTTCGATGGACTCGAACAATGCCTGAAAATTTCCTTCGCCAAAGCCGTCATTGCCCTTGCGCTGGATGATTTCGAAGAATATCGGGCCGATCGCGTTCTTGGTGAAGATTTGGAGAAGGATTCCGCTGGCGGCATTGCCGTCGATCAAGATGCCGCGCCGCTCGAGTTCACTCACGATCTCTTGATGACCGGCGACGCGCGCATCGACACCTTCGTAATACGTGGCGGGCGTGTCCTGGAATTCGACGCCGCGCGCGCGCAAGGCGTCGACCGTGCGGTAGATGTCCTGGGCGCCCAGGGCGATGTGCTGAATGCCTTCGCCCTTGTATTCGTTGAGGTATTCCTCGATCTGGCTCTTGTCGTCCTGGCTCTCGTTGATGGGAATGCGGATCTTGCCGCATGGCGAGGTCAGCGCTCTCGAGAACAGGCCGGTTTCCTTGCCCTCGATGCTGAAATACCGGATCTCCCGGAAGTTGAACAGCCTTTCATAGAACTCCGCCCAGGTGTTCATGTTGCCGCGCCTGACGTTGTGCGTCAGATGGTCGATTCGCACGAGACCCACGTCCGCGACCCCATCCGCCGCGGACGCCACCGGCACGAAGTCCACATCGTAGATGGTGCGCTCACCGTAGCGGTCGACGAGATAGATGAGGCTGCCGCCGATGCCTTCGATCGAGGGTATGTTGAGTTCCATCGGACCCGCGGTGACGGGGCCCGGCTTCGCGCCCAATTCGAGCGCGCGCGCGTACGCAAATCCCGCATCGGCCACGCGAAACGCCATGGCGCATGCGCAGGGTCCGTGGGCGCGCGCGAACTTTTGCGCGAAGCTGTCATGTTCCGCGTTGATGATGAAATTGACGTCGCCGAGGGCGTGGAGTGTCACGTTCTTCGAACGATGACGGGCCACGACCGGCAACCCCATGTTTTGGAAGAGGCGGCGCAGCAGATCGGGATCGGGCGCTGCGTACTCGACGAATTCGAATCCGTCGGTGCGCATGGGATTGACGATGGTCATGAGCACCCCGAAGAGGTTGATGTCCTATCCTACGCCAGGGCTTGCAACCCCTCCAACAATCGGCCGATGTCGCGCTGGGTGGTATACATGGAAACGCCGGTGCGCAGCAGCCCACCGCGGTCGGCTAGTCCCAGGACCTCGACCGCACGCGCCGCGTAGAAATCTCCGTCCCAAACGCACACGCCCCGTGCGCCCAGCGCGGTTGCCGCTTCGCCCGCCGTGTGCCCACCCAAAGTGATCGAGACGGTGGGCGCGCGCACCCGGCTCGTGAAGTCGGGTCCCCAGACGCGAACGCCGGGAATGCGCCGCACCTCATCGTGATAGGAGCCGGCCAGGCGATGCTCGTACGCGGAGATTCCACTCATCGCATCGACCAGGCGTTCGCGCAGCGTTCCACCCGTCCCCCAGCTCGCCAGATAGTCAACGGCTGCACGCATCCCATCGATGGCTGCGTGATTGAGGGTGCCGGTTTCGATGCGATAGGGCGCCGCCGGATCTTGCACGCTCAGGCGGTCCGTCGGCAGGCGGTCGAGCGCACCGGGCTTCGAATACAGCACGCCGACATGCGGACCGTAAAACTTATACCCCGAGCATAGGAGAAAATCGGCGTCCATGGCGATGACGTCGATCGGGAAGTGCGGTGCGTAGTGGACCGCGTCGACCACCAGCAGCGCGCCCACCGCGCGGGTCAAGCGCCGCGCGAGCGCAAGATCGTTGACCGTTCCGAGCGCGTTCGACGATGCGCCGATCGCGAGCACCTTGGTGCGGCTGGTGACCTTCTCGGCCAAGTCGGCGAGGTCCAGTTCGCCGGATTGCTGGAGTTTTACCTCTTGAATGACGGCGCCGCGCTCCTTCAGCCGCAGCCACGGACCGCGATTTGCCTCGTGATCGAGTTGCGTGATCAGGACCTCATCGCCTTCCTTCAATGTGCGTCCGATGGCCGCGCTCAGCGAGAAGTTGAGCGTGGTCATGTTCTGGCCGAAGGAAATGCATTCCGGTCCGGCGGCGCCCAGGAAGGCGGCCAGCGTCTCGCGCGCGACATGCATGCGCCGGTCGACTTCGCGGGACGGTGCAAAGTTGCCGTGGGCGTTCACATTGCACGTCCGGTAGAAATCCGCGATGGCCTGAAGCACGGCGGAGGGCACCTGGACGCCGCCGGGGCCATCCAGGAAAACGAGGTCCTGACCCTCCGCGGAGCGCTGCAGCGCCGGGAAATCGCCGCGGCAACGTTCGCTGTGATCGGCCGTAAACGCCATTACAGCAGATCGTAGGTGAAGTCGTAGCCCGTGGGCGTGGCGTCGCGCGGGTGAAGCTTCATGCTGCCCTTGGCTCCGACGTATTTTCCCGTGCCCCCGGTGATGGCGAGCAGCGAATCGCCCGTCTCCGCGAAGGGTCCTTCGACGGTGATCTGGCCCGCCGTCAAGGTCAGCGTCCAGAAGCATTCCCAGCTCTTGGCGACGACGGTGCGGATGCAATAGCCCTGATCGCTGCCGATCTGCACTTTGTTCGCGGCGTCGAAGACCTTGTTGGCGAATACCAGCATATCGCCCACCGAATCGCCCTTGGCGGCCAGGTCGATGGTGGTCTCACCCACCGGTCGTTCCACGACCTTGATTTGTTCGGCGGCGAATGCGGGCGCAGCCAGCAGTACCGCGGTCAGCGCCGCCAGGGGGGCCGCCTTGCGGGCCGCCATGCGCGCCGTCGTACCGTTCGTGTGCCCGATTGCAGCCAGCGCTGTGAGTTTGCTCGAGAAAGTCGTCATGCCGAACCCCTTTTTGATTGTTGCACCTCACCCGGCGCCTCGTGCACCGATGCCCGGCGTATGAGCGCCCAGCGCACCGACGCCCGGCGTATGGGCGCCCCGTCGATTTCCTTGCAATAATAGCAAGGCGTGGGGACTTTTCCCCACGGGAGATCACTTTGCTGAGCCGCGACGTATTGCCGATGATCGAGGAGGCCGCGGCGCGGGTGTATTCGGTAGTCGCGCAGACGCCGCTGGTGCCCATGCCGGGCGGCGCCCACGGATCGGGCGCGGCATTCGCGAAACTCGAGCAGTTGCAGATCACCGGTTCCTTCAAGCTGCGCGGCGCGACCAACAAGCTGATGAGTCTCACCAAGGCACAGGCAGCGGCCGGTGTGATCACCTCATCCACCGGCAATCACGGGTTGGGAGTGGCGACCGCAGCGAAAATGCTGGGCATCGACGCGGAAGTATTCCTGAGCGCTCAGGTGACTTCCGCCAAGCGCGACAAAATCCGCCAATGCGGTGCCCGCGTCCGGATCGTGGGCGCCGACCCGCTCGCCGCGGAAATTGCGGCGCGCGCCGCGGCGGCGCAATCGGGACGCACCTATGTCTCACCCTACAACGATCCCTATGTGGTGGCCGGTCAGGGCACCATCGCCGTCGAGTTGATGCGCCAGGCGCCGGATCTGGATGCCATCTACATCGCCACCGGGGGCGGCGGCCTCATCAGCGGGATCGGCAGCTACCTCAAGGCTGCGGCGCCGCGCGCCGAGATCATCGGCTGCTGGCCGGAAAATTCGCCCGTATTGTACGAGTGCATCAAGGCCGGCCGGATCTTCGACGCACCGGAGTCCAAAACATTGAGCGAGAGTACCGCCGGGGGTGTCGAGGAGGGGTCCATTACCTTCGATCTGTGCCGCGAGGTGATGCACCGGGGCGTGCTGGTCACCGAAGAGGAGATCCTGGACGCGATGCGCTGGGGTCACCACCAAGGTTGGGCGGTCGAGGGAGCGAGCGGAGTGGCGCTCGCGGCCTGCTTCAAGGAGAGCGCACGGAATGCAGACAAGAAGGTCGTCGTCTTGATTTGCGGCGGCAATCCTTCGCCCGCAATCGCCGCCCTATTCAACTAGAAGAAGTCGCCCGCGGCGCGACTACTTCGATCAACGTCGGGCCGGATCGGGTGAATGCCGCACGAATGGTCTCGGTGAGTGCGTGCGCATCGGTCACGCGCACCGCGGCGGCGCCGTACGCCAGGCCCAAAGCCACGAAGTCCGGATTGCGTGCGATCACGCCGGTGAGCGGAATGGCCGACGCCTGCATGTCGTCGCGGATCTGGCCCAGGGCGGAATTGTTCCACACCACGATGGGCAGGGTTAAATTTTCCTCCACGGCGGTCATGAGTTCGTTCAGCGTGAATTGCAGCCCGAAATCGCCGACGAGCGCCAGAATCGCGCGAGCCGGTGCCGCAATCTTGGCGCCCAGCGCCGCCGGCAGGGCAAATCCCAAGGTGCCGTAGCCCGACGGATGAAACCATTGTCCGGGACCGTCGATGGCGAATGCGTAGTTGCCGAGATAGGCGATCTGCGTCATGTCGCTGAAGACCACCCCATCCCGCGGCAGCGCGGCACGAATGGCATGCAGCGCCTCGAGTTGCGCGCGGGCTTTCGCATCGAAACCGCTCTCGATCTTCGATCGGTAACCCGCAGCGCCGCCGATCTCGGTTTTCCATCCGCGCCGCGGCGTGAGCCGCTGCTCGATCGATCGCAACGCGCTGCGCGCGTCGCCCCATACCGGCACGTCGGCGCCATAGTGGTCCGCGAGCTTGGCCGGGTCGACATCGATGCGAATCAACTGGCCGCTCAATGGCAGTTTCATCAGATAGAAAAGATCGGTTTCGGAGATTTCCGTACCCACCGCCAACACGACGTCGGCGTCGGCGATCAGCTTCTGGACGGCAGGGTATGGAAGTGAGGTACCAAGGTTCGCCGGATGGCTGTCGGCGAGGACTCCCTTGCCCGCCGCGGTCGTCACGCACGGGCAGTCCAAGGTATCGACGAGGCGGTGAAGTTCCGCGCCTGCATGCCGTGCGCCCCCGCCGGCGATGATGATGGGCCGGGCAGCGACCGCGAGCATTCGAACAGCGGCCTCGATCTGTTCGTCGGCGGGCTGCGGCAGAGGGGCCGGCTCGGCAAAGCGCGTCGCCGGCAGCGTAGTGGGTTCGGCCAGCACGTCCAGGGGAATCTCGAGATATGCGGGCCGCGGCCGGCCGGCGCGTAGCGAGGCCAAACACACGCGCAGATGATCGCGCACGTCCTCGGCGCTCGCCGCGGCGCGAGCCACGCCGAATACACCGGCGGCGAGCGCCCACTGGTTGTGCAATTCGTGCAGCACGCCCCATTGCTTGCCCAGTGATGCGCGCACGGGCGTACTCGCCACCACCAGTAGGGGCACCGAATCGGAGTATGCCTGCGCGACCGCGGTTAGGATGTTCGTGAGGCCCGGGCCCGAAATGGTGAATGCGGCAGCCGGACGCCCGCTCAACCGCGCATAGCCATCCGCCGCAAAACCGGCGCCCTGTTCGTGGCGAACCAGCACATGACGGAGACCGGAAGCCGCCAACCCGCGATACAATTCGAGATTGTGCACGCCGGGGATGCCGAATACGGTGTCGATATCATTGGCCGCAAGCAATTCGACGAGATAACAGCCAGTGGTCCGCGACATGTGCAAAAGTATCGGCGGTCGACGCCGGGGTTGCAAGAAGCAAAGCGCCGCTCATCCTCGAGGCAAGGGTTTTAATCATGAAATTTTCGAAGCTGGTCGACAGAATCTCGGGTGACGGGGCCGATGCATGGAAGACTCATTACCAGGCGAGCAAGGCGCGCGAGCGGGGTGAGGACGTCATTCTGCTCAGCGTGGGCGATCCGGATCTGGACACGCCGGCGCCCGTCGTGGACCGTGCGATCGAATGCCTGCGGGCGGGCGACACGCACTACACGGCCGCCACTGGCCGCGAAACCCTGCGGACCGCGATTGCCGGGCAGCATCGCGCCCGCAGCGGTCAAGAGGTCGACGCCGGCAACGTGATCTTTCTCGCCGGCGCGCAAAACGCCCTGTTCGCGGCGTCTCTGTGCGTGGCCGGTCCGGGCGACGAGGTGATCGCGTTCGAGCCGCTGTATCCCACGTATCCGGCGGCCATCGAGGTCTCGGGAGCGCGTATGGTGCGGGCGCCGGCGGCGCCCGCCACCGGCTTTCGCGTCGACCCCCGGTCGCTCGAAGAGCTCATCACCCCCAATACGCGTGCGCTGTTCTTTGCCACCCCGAATAATCCCAGCGGCGTCATCTTGAGCGAATCGGACCTCGCTGTGATCGGCGACTCGGCGCGCCGGCACGGACTCTGGGTGGTCGTCGATGAAGTGTATGCGGGTCTTGCACCCGGCGGCCGCGTGCCGAGCCTTGCGGCCAGCCTGCCCGACCAGGTGGTGACCATCAGCAGCCTGTCGAAATCGCATGCCATGCCGGGTTGGCGTGCCGGCTGGATGGTGGGACCCCGCGCGCTCATCACCCACGTGGAGTCCTTGGCGGTTTGCATGTTGTACGGTCTGCCGGGATTCGTGCAGGAGGCCGCCCTGACGGCACTTAGGCTGGCGCCGGCGGCCGAATCCCGGATCCGCGACTATTGCGCCCAGCGCCGCGACGTTCTGCTCGCAGGCCTCGCCGGAATACCGGAGTTGCGCTGCTGCATCCCCGATGCGGGCATGTTCATGCTGATCGACGTGCGTGGCACCGGTCTTTCGGGCCATGAATTCATGACGCAGCTCTACCGGTCCGAAGGCGTGTCGGTGATCGACGGAGGCGCATTCGGCAAAGGGACGCGAGACTTCGTTCGGGTATGCTTTGCCGCCGACGAGCGTCAATTGCGCAGCGCCTGCGATCGCATCCGGCGGTTCGTGCAGTCCTTGGGAATAGCTGTTGGGGTGCGACATGGCTGACATGGGCGTGGTGGTGCGTGTGGCGGGCGGCCCCGAGGCGATGGAATGGACGGAACTGGACACAGCGGCGCCCAACCCGGGTGAAGCGCGCATCGTGCAGCATGCCGTCGGGGTCAATTTCCTCGACACCTATTTTCGCAGCGGCTTGTATCCATGGCCTTCGACGCCCTTGATTCCCGGCGCGGAAGCCTCCGGTGTGGTTGAAGACGTGGGTCCGGGAGTGACGGGGCTGAAGTCCGGGGACCGGGTCGCGTACACCATGCCGCTCGGCGCGTATCGCACACGCCGCGTAGTGCCCGCGGACCGGCTCGTGAAGCTGCCGGAATCGATTTCTTTCGAGAGCGCCGCATCCGTGATGCTCAAGGGTTTGACCGCGCAATTTCTGTTGACGTCGTGCTTTGCGGTCAAGCAGGGACACTTCGTTCTGGTGCACGCGGCCGCGGGCGGCGTCGGCTTGTTGCTGGGCCAGTGGTTGAAACTGCTCGGCGCAACGGCCATCGGCACGGTGGGCTCGGCCGACAAGGCGGAGATCGCCAAGGCCAACGGCTACGCGCATGTGATCGACAATAAGGCCGAGGATTTCGCGGCGCGGGTGCTCGAAATCACCGGCGGCAGCCGTTGCGACGTGGTGTACGACTCGGTGGGCAACGATACCTGGCGGGGATCGCTCAAGTGCCTGAAGCTGCGCGGCACGTTCGTGTGCTTCGGCCAATCCTCCGGTCCCATCACGGATTTCAAGATCTTGGATCTGGCAACGGGGGGGTCGCTGTTCGCAACCCGGCCGATGCTGTTCGACTACATCAAGACGCAGGCAGAACTGCAATCGCGCGCGGACGATCTGTTCGCGCAGCTTGCCGCCGGCCACATCAAGGCCCACGTCGGCCAGAAGATGGCACTGCGCGATGCCGCCGACGCGCACCGCGCGCTTGCCGGCCGCCGCACCGTGGGTGCGACGGTGTTGCTGCCCTGATGCCCTCGAGCCTGCCCGCCGTCGGCCGGGCGCGGCGCCTCGGCAAGGGCCTCGCGGCGGCGTTGTGCACGGCCGCGGCGGCGGCGTCCACGGCCGCGATCGCGGCTGCCGCGCCGGCACTTCCCGCGGCGGCATCGTCGGTGCTCTCGCTGGGTCCGCGCGGCGTGCAGACCCTGGTGGCGGAGCAGCTGTTCAATCGAGAGGGCCGCTGGTATCTCATCGACGATGAGGGCGTCTGCTACACGTACCTTGAATCGCCGCATGTCCGGGTCGCATCCGACCGGTTGGTGCTGAAGGCACATATGGTGTCCAGGCTCGGTCAACGCTTCGGCAACAATTGCATCGGTGCGGACTTCAACACCAACGTCACCGTATCCGGAAAAGTCCGCGGCAGCGACCATCATTTGATACTCGACGACATCCGGGTCGATCGCGTCGATGACGAGGCTGCTCGCAATGCGCTGAATCTCGCGGTGCAGGTCGATCCGGACTCCATCCCTCGAACAGCGCGGATCGATGTCCAAGAGTCATTGCGCAAGCAAGCCTTCACGGCCGGCAGCTTTGCCGTGCGTGTCGACCAGATTCATATTGCGAGCATCGCGACGCGAAACGACACGCTAGTCATTCAATTTGACCTGAGCATGAGTGCACCTTGACCAACGATGGCGCGCCCTCCGCCCGAGGGTGGTGGTACGCCCACATGGCATCTGGACACCTCACACGCCGAGCGGCAGCGCGGTCGACTCCTTGATGACAGTCACCGCCACCGATGAATTGACCGACTGCACGTACGGAATGCGCGACAAGTAGTCGAGGTAGAACGCCTCGTAAGCCTTGATGTTGCGGGTGACGATCTTCAACAGAAAATCCCATTCGCCGGTTAGCGTGTAGCATTCCAGCACTTCGGCGCGGTCGCGGATCGCCTCTTCGAATTTCGCTATCGCATCGCGGCCGGTGGTCGCCAGTTTCACCTGCGCGAACATGGTGACGTCCAAGCCCAAGGCATTTCGATCGAGCAAGGCCACGCGTGCCTTGATGACGCCGTCCTGTTCGAGCTGCTGGATGCGCCGCCAGCACGTCGTGGTGGATAATTTCAGCTGCGACGCGACCTCCGCCACCGAGAGCGCTCCGCTCCTCTGCAGGACGTCCAATAACCGCAGGTCGAGTCGATCCAGGGCGGGACGGTTTGAATGTTCCATCAATTATGAAAAATCGGAATATACATACCGAATTATCGCGGCTCCTCCTAATGAATGCAACATCTGGCGGCGGGCGGACGTAAATTGGCGCCTGGTCGGGCGAATTGGGAGGGAGAACCATGAAGAGCCGGTCTCGTTTGCATGTACCGCGGGCACCCGCGCGGCCCGGCGAAGCGCCCGATTTCAGCTACGTGCAGCTATCGCCGGCGGGAGCGATTTCGCGCCCGGATATCAATGCGCGGGCGCGGGACATCGCCTTTCTCTCGACGGAACTGGTGCGCGTTCTCGACGAAGCGGGCGGCGCCGTGGGACCCTGGCATCCGCACTTGGATCCCGCGGACCTACAAATCGGCTTGCGGCACATGCTGCTGACCCGCATTTTCGACGATCGAATGCAACGCACTCAGCGCGCCGGAAAGATTTCCTTTTACATCCGCTCCCTCGGCGAAGAGGCGGTGTCGGTTGCGCAGTGCATGGCGCTGCGCCCCGGCGACATGCTGTTTCCGTCCTACCGCAACCAGGGATTGCAGATCGCGCGCGGCATCCCGCTGGTCGATCTCATGAATCAGACGCTGTCGAATACCCGGGACATGTGCAAGGGGCGCCAGCTCCCCGTGATGTATCACTCCAAGGTGGGCAACATTTTTTCCATTTCGGGCAACCTGGCCACGCAGTTTCCGCAGGCCGTGGGGTGGGCGATGGCGGCTGCCATCAAGGGCGAAGACCATCTTGCCGCAAGTTGGATCGGCGAGGGCAGCAGTGCGGAAGCGGATTTTCATCACGCCCTGTTGTTCGCCTCCGTCTATCAAGCGCCTGCCATTCTCAATGTGGTCAATAATCAATGGGCCATCTCGACTTTCCAGGGCTATGCCGGCGGGGAGCAGCGTTCCTTCGCGGCCCGCGGCCCGGGTTACGGCATCGCCGGCATCCGCGTTGACGGCAACGATTTTCTCGCGGTCTATGCCGTGACGCAGTGGGCGGCCGAACGGGCGCGCACCGGCGCGGGACCGACGCTGATTGAGTTGGTGACCTATCGCGCCGCGGCGCATTCGACCAGCGATGATCCGGCTCGCTACCGCGCCAAAGACGACCAGGAGCATTGGCCGCTCGGCGACCCCATCGAGCGGCTCAAGCAGCACTTGATTGCGCTCGGCGAATGGTCCGAAGAGCGCCATCGGACACTTGCCGCCGAACTCGACGCCTTGGTCGCCGCGAGTTGGAAGGAGGCGGTGACCTTCGGCACGATGAGCGAGGGGCCGCGCCTCGATGCGGACCTGATGTTCGAGGACGTTTTCAAGGAGATGCCGCAGAGTCTCGAGCGCCAGCGGGCCTTGATGCGCGCAGAGCGAGGTTGACGATGGCGAACATGAACATGATTCAGGCCCTGAATTCCGCCATGGACATCATGCTGGGGAAGGATCCCTCGGTGGTGCTCATGGGAGAGGATATCGGCTATTTCGGCGGCGTGTTTCGCACCACCGAAGGCCTGCAACGCAAGTACGGGGAGCATCGAGTTCTCGATACGCCCATTGCCGAAGGCGGCATCGTTGCCGCGGCGATCGGCATGAGCATCAACGGGCTGCGGCCGGTGGCGGAAATTCAATTCGCCGATTACATCTATCCCGGCTTCGATCAGATCGTGAGCGAGCTGGCTCGCATCCGCTATCGCAGCGCCGGCGAGTTCTTCGCGCCGGTGACCATTCGCACGCCATGCGGTGGCGGGATCCGCGGCGGACAGACGCACTCGCAGAGCCCGGAGGGTATTTTCACGCATGTCAGCGGACTCAAGGTCGTCATGCCGTCGAATCCGTACGATGCCAAGGGATTGTTGATCAGCTCGATCGAGGACGATGACCCCGTGGTGTTCTTCGAGCCGAAACGCCTCTACAACGGGCCCTTCGACGGCGATCCGAACAAGCCGGCCGTGCCGTGGAGTTCCCATCCGAAGGGCCAGGTCCCTGAGGGTCATTACACCGTTCCGCTCGGCAAGGCGGAAATCGTGCGCAGCGGCGCGGATGTCACGGTGATCACCTACGGCACCATGGTGTTCGTCGCGCTGGCTGCCGCCGCGGCGCTGGGGCTGGATGCCGAGATCATCGATCTGCGCTCGTTGGTGCCGCTCGACGTCGACACCATTTGCAATTCGGTCAGCAAGACCGGGCGCTGCGTGGTGGCGCATGAGGCCACTCGTTTCTCAGGATTCGGAGCCGAGATCCTGTCGGTGGTTCAAGAGGAATGCTTCTGGGATCTGGAGGCACCGATACAACGCGTCGCCGGTTGGGACACGCCGTATCCGCATGCATTCGAGTGGGAGTATTTCCCCGGTCAAGCGCGCGTCGCGACGGCCCTCAAGGCCGTCACGGAGGCGCGATGAGCCAGTTCGTCTTCAAGATGCCCGACTTGGGTGAAGGCACGGTCGAGGCGGAGATCGTCGCGTGGCACACCAAGCCGGGCGACGTGGTCCAAGAGGACCAAGTCATCGTGGAAGTGATGACCGACAAGGCCGCGGTGGAAGTTCCGGCGCCGGTGGGCGGCCGCGTGCTGTCGATCTCGGGCGAACCGGGAGACAAGGTCGCGGTCGGCTCGCCGTTGATCGTGTTCGAATTGGCGTCGTCGGACGCTGCTCCCGGCCAGCCAGCTCAGCCTGCTCCGGCGGCTCCTGAAGCCGCTTCCGCCCCGCCGCCAAGCGCGGATTTAGCAGTGCCGCCGCCGCCGCGGGCGTCGCCGATGCGCGCGTCAGCCGCAATGATTTCCGCCGCCGATCCGGGTCGGCCCGATCCCGGCGGGCTCAATCGAGGGGAAGGCGAGCCTGCGGAGCGGCAGAGCCACGGCCGGGTGAAGGCCTCGCCGGCCAACCGCCGCCGGGCGCGTGAGGCAGGAATCGATTTGTCCACCATTGCAGGTTCGGGGCCCGGCGGGCGCATTCTGCGCGGTGATTTGATGGCCGCTGATAGTCGGGCGGCCGCGAGACCATCTACCGGTCCCGGTGCCGGATCCCGCCACGTTTCCGCGGCACGGGCCGCCGCGGAAACGTCGGGGCCGGCGTCATCCGGCGCGCTGTCCTCGGGCCCGCCGTCGGCGCAGCCCGCGACCCCCTCAATCAACGCGGTGTCCTTCGGCGCGTCGCCGACCTCACCAGAGACCACTGAAATCAAGGTGATCGGCGTGCGCCGTCTGATCGCCGAGCGTATGAGCGAGGCCAAGCGCAACATTCCGCATTTCGCCTATGTGGAGGAAGTCGACGTCACGGAACTGGAATCGCTGCGGCAGCATCTGAACGCCAAGCTCGGCAAGGGCGAACCCAGTCTCACGTATCTCCCCCTGGTCGTCCTGGCTCTCGCGCGGACGCTGGAGTCGTTTCCGCAATGCAATGTCCTGTATGACGCGGCGCGCGGTGTGCTCGTCCGTCATCGCGCCGTCCACGTGGGCATCGCCACCCAGACGCCGGACGGTCTGAAGGTCCCGGTCGTTCGCAATGCCCAGGCGCTGTCCCTTTGGGATCTCGCGGCCGACATCCGGCGTGTCTCCGAGCGGGCACGGTCCAACAAGGCGACACGCGAGGAGCTGGTCGGATCCACGATCACGGTGACCAGTCTCGGCAAACTCGGCGGCATTGCTTCGACGCCGGTCATCAATGCGCCGGAGGTCGCCATCATCGGACTGAACAAGGCGGTCGAGCGGCCGGTGGTGCACGAAGGCGCCGTGATTGTGCGGCGTATCATGAACTTATCTTCGTCATTCGATCATCGGTTCGTCGACGGTTATGATGCAGCAGCAATGATTCAGACTTTGAAAGATCTTCTCGAGCACCCGGCGACGATTTTCATACCCAAGGTGAAGTCCCCATGAATGCACAGCCCCAAGCTGCAAAGGCGCAGCCCGCGACCGCACAGCCCCAACGACCCGCGTTCGGTTCCGTCTTGACGTCCCACATGGCAGTCGCCTCCTACCAGGGCGGCCGGTGGAGCGCATCCGAGGTCAAACCCGTGGGACCGATCGAGCTCAGCCCCGCGGCGCATGTACTGCACTATGCCAGCACGTGTTTCGAGGGTTTCAAAGCGTTTCGTCGCGCCGACGGATCGGTTCACATATTCCGCATGGACCGGCATATCGAGCGCATGCGCCAAAGCGCGCGATTGCTGGTGCTGCCGGAGCCGGATCCGCTGCAGCTTGCGGACATGGTGCGCGCGGTCATCGCGCGCTGCCGGGATGACGTGCCCGAGGCGCCGGGTGCGCTGTATTTGCGGCCGATACTGTTCGGTACGACCGCCAACATCGGGGCGGCGGCGACTCCCTCGGCGGACGCTTCGCTCATGGTGCTCGCAAGTCCGGTGTGGGACTATTTTGCCGGCGGGATGAAGCCGCTGCGGATTCTCGTCGACGACGAGCACACGCGCTCGGCGGCGCAAATGGGCATGGTCAAGACCGGCGGAAACTACGCGGCGGCAATCGGCCCCACCTTGGCCGCGCGAGCCAAGCATCAGGTGGATCAGGTCCTGTTCTGCCCGGGCGGGGAAGTGCAAGAGACGGGAGCCGCCAACTTCCTGTTGCTGCGCCAAGGCGAGTTGCTGACGCGCAGTCTCGACAGCACGTTTCTACATGGCGTGACCCGGGATTCATTGCTCACCCTGGCGCGCGACAATGGATACGCCGTGTCGGAACGCGTCTTCGACGTCGAAGAAATGCTGGACTGGGTGAGAACCGGAGAAGCGGCGCTTTCGGGTACGGCCGCGGTGCTCGCCGGCGTCGGCACTCTCATTCATCGCGGCACCGAATACCGCGTGGCCACCGGCGATGTGGGCCCACTGACGCGTGCCTTGCGAACGCAACTGGTCGCGATTCAGCAGGGCGAAGCGCCCGATCGCCACGGTTGGCTGGAGCGGGTGTGAGCGGGTCCTAGGGGCGGACACAGGGCTGCCGTCCAGGGGACGGCAGCCGGGCCGCACGAGGTGCAGCCGGCCCCGCGCGGTCAGTATTCTTCGTGATCCTCGTCGTCTTCGTCGTCGAGGTCATCATCATCATCATCGTCATCATCATCGTCGTCGTCCCAGTCCTCGTCTTCCTCTTCATCGTCCTCCGCATCCTTTTCCGCCTTCGACCCCGACCAGCCCTCGGGTTCTTCCGTGAGTTCCAGATCTAGTTCCGCCCAGCCGTCCACATCCAACTCCTCGACATCGCCGTCGAGGTGCTGAATCTCAACGGTTTCCTTGTCCTCATCCACCTTGAGCACTTGGAAGGTTTCCTCGTTTTCCAAGTCCTCGTACCACTGCCCGACGGTCGGTTCGTACTCTCTGCCCACTTTGTGGTTGCCCCTGTGAAGCGTTGATCTGTCGATGAAGCCAGATATTAGGGGAGGCCGCTTGCCCAAGTAAATGGCAATATTGCTCTCTTATGACCATAGCCGACCGCAAAACCGCAGCCCGCCGCTTGTCCGAGGCCAAACGCGTGGTCGTGAAAGTCGGATCTGCATTGCTGGTCGACGCCGAGAAAGGGCGCCTGAATCGGAGTTGGCTCGAGGCTTTTGCGGCCGACGTGGCGTCCATCCGCAGGCGAGGTCAGGAAATCATCCTGGTATCGTCGGGCGCCATCGCCCTGGGCCGCAGGCACCTGAACTTGAGTCCCGGAAAGCTCCGTCTGGAGGAAAGCCAGGCGGCCGCCGCGGTGGGTCAAATCCGCCTCGCGCACGCCTACAAGGAGCTCTTGGACGCGCATGAAATCACGGTCGCGCAGATTCTCTTGACCTTGGGCGATACCGAGCAGCGCCGCCGGTATCTCAATGCGCGCGGTACGTTGAACACGCTGTTGTCCTTGGGTGCGGTACCGGTGATCAATGAAAACGACACGGTGGCCACCGCCGAAATTCGCTACGGCGACAATGACCGGCTCGCGGCGCGGGTCGCGCAAATGGTGGGCGCAGATTGTCTGGTGCTGCTGTCGGACATCGACGGGTTGTACACGGCGAATCCGCAGCTCGTCCCCGAAGCCGAGTTCATCTCCCGCGTGCTCGAAATCTCCCCGGAAATCGAGGCGATGGCGGGCGGCGTCACCAGCGACGTGGGCTCGGGCGGTATGCAGACCAAGATCGCCGCGGCCAAGATCGCGATGGGGGCGGGGTGTCATTTGTGCATCGCGAAGGGGGCTTTCCAGCATCCGCTGAAGCGCATCGAAGAGGGTGCGCGCTGCACATGGTTCGTGCCCTCCTCGACGCCGGTGGCCACCCGCAAGCAATGGATCGCGGGCACGCTCCGGCCGGCCGGAGCGATCACGGTAGATGAGGGCGCGGTGCGCGCACTCATAGGGGGGAAAAGTCTGCTCCCGGCCGGCGTGACCCGGGCGGTGGGGCGCTTCGAGCGCGGCGATACCGTGAGTATCATGGGGCCGGACGGCGCCGAGGTGGCACGGGGCATATGCGCCTATTCCGACGGCGACGCGGCCCGGATCATCGGCCGCAAGTCCGCCGACATTGAAAAGGTGCTAGGGTTCCGAGGTCGCGATGAGATCGTGCACCGCGACGACCTGGTTTTGTTGCGAGTGTTGTAGGCATCGGTATGAACCAAGACACGACCGCTGAAGGCGCGGTTCAGACTCCTCAGTCGGTGGCGGAGGTCATGCGGGCCATCGGCCGCGACGCGCGGGCGGCGGCGCTCGCGTTGAGCCTGGCGTCGACCGATCAGAAGAATCGTGCGTTGCGGGCGGCTGCCGCGAGCTTGCGCGCGCGCCGCCACAAGATCCTCGCGGCCAACGGCCGGGATATGCGGGAGGCGGCGGCGAAGGGTTTCTCGGCGGCGCTGCTCGACCGGCTCAAGCTGGATGAGAAGCGCATCGAGGCAATGGCCGGCGGGCTCGACGACATCGCGGAGCTGGCCGATCCGATCGGCACCGTGCTCGCGGAGTGGTCCAGGCCGAACGGCATGAGGATTCAGCGGGTGCGCGTCCCGTTGGGCGTCATCGGTATCATTTATGAAAGCCGCCCGAACGTCACCGCCGATGCCGGGGCGTTATGTTTGAAGTCGAGCAATGCGGTCATATTGCGAGGCGGCAGTGAAAGCGCACATTCGAGCGCCGCCATTCATTCGTGTCTGGGTGAGGGGTTGACGGTCGCCGGTCTGCCGAGCGGCTGTATTCAGCTCGTTCCGATGACCGACCGGGCGGCGGTGGGTTACATGCTGGCGGACATGGCGGACGATATCGACGTGATCGTGCCGCGCGGCGGCAAGAGCTTGATTGCTCGCGTCCAACGCGAGGCTCGCGTTCCCGTGATAGGTCATCTCGAGGGCGTATGCCATGTATACGTCGACCGCGCCGCCGACCTGGGAATGGCCAAGGACATCGTGCTCAATGCGAAGTTGCGGCGCACCGGGGTGTGCGGATCGGCGGAGACGCTCTTGGTCGACCGCGCGTGCGCCGGTACCCACCTGGCTGCGCTGGTGCGCGCGCTGCTCGACGCGGGCTGCGAAGTGCGCGGTGACGAGCCGAGTGCGCGCATCGACGAGCGCGTCATGCCGGCCACCGAACAGGATTGGTACGCGGAGTATCTCGACGCCATCATCGCGGTCCGGGTGGTCGACGGAGTGGATGCCGCCATCGCCCACATTCACAAGTACGGCTCGCAACACACCGACTGCATCGTGACCGGCAACGCGGAAACCGCGGAGCGCTTTCTCGCCCGCGTCGACAGCGCCATCGTGCTGCACAACGCATCCACGCAGTTCGCCGACGGCGGCGAGTTCGGAATGGGCGCGGAAATCGGCATCAGTACCGACAAATTCCACGCGCGTGGTCCGGTGGGCGTGGAGCAATTGACCAGTTACAAGTATCTGGTGCGGGGCAGCGGACAAACCCGGCCCGGATAGGAATCTCTCGGACTTAAGAACGCAGCTGGCAAAAACCACGCTTTTTGCCAGCGGAGACGAAGCTGATGTCCGAAAAAGCGCCGCAGGCGACTTTTTCCAATGAACCAGGGCCCCGTCATGCGCGGTGCGAGTCGATCAGCCCCGCGATGCCCTTGAGCCATTCACGCACCGCCGCCGGGTCATCCAGGCGGTATTGACCTTGAACGCGTCCGCCGACGGCGATGGAGACGCCGCCTTGGGTCTCGACCATGCGAAATCCGTCGAGGTCGGTCAGATCGTCCCCCACGTAGACCGGCCTTCGTCCAGAGAACGGCGGTTCCTGCATGAACGCCTTGACGGCGCCGCCTTTGTTGAAGCCCCGGGGTTTGATCTCCAACATCATGCTTCCCACTTGTACGTGGTAATTCTTCCCGAGGCCCGCCGCAATTTCGGTTACCGCCTCCCGGACTTCCGGTTCGAATTGCGGCGCCTTGCGGAAGTGAACGGCGATCGTCCTGCCCTTGTCCTCGAGCAGCGTGCCCGGATGACCTTGCACGAATGCGGTCAGCGCGGTGCGTGCGCGATCCAGCTGCGTATCGGTGAAGCTCGCACCGTGCATGATGCCCGTCGCCTTGCGGCGTTCGACCCCGTGAAGTCCGGCGGACGGCAAACGCAGCGGGGCGAACAACGCATCCAGATATTCGACGCTGCGGCCGCTCACCAGCGCGAGCGCGCCGCCAAGCCTGTCCGCGACTTCTTTCAACACCGCCTTCAATTCGTCGCTCGCCCGCGTCTCGAACGGCGTCTCGGTGAGCTCGATCAACGTGCCGTCGACATCGAGAAATAGGCACCAGTCGAGCGATGGCGGCGGCGAATCGGGCTGCTTCATGGCAAAAGACCATATCTCACCATTGCGTTGCTGCCTAGCTTTGCTCTTTCTCTTTGATTTTCAATGTAATTCTTACATCGGATGCAGGTGTTGAAATTCAAGACGGTGCCGCGGATTTTAGGTATTTTGACGGACTGAGGAGTCTGTCTGAGTGTCTCGCGTGGCCGCGACCGCGGCAGATTTCCCCTCAGGCAAGGCGGAGCCGACGCGATTGGGTAGATACCCAATAAGGAGGCGACAACGCCGCATGAGGGGAAATCTGCCCGGTCCCGAAGGGTTGGCAAGGAGAGGGGCGTCTGCGGCGTTGCACGGCTTGCCCGTGGTACCAC
>Ga0307516_10000374_pt1 | contig 58544 bp, 73 predicted proteins | sample 19_EM_MG_FD_203310 | JGI IMG/M metagenome (GOLD analysis project Ga0307516, IMG submission 203310) | Populus trichocarpa ectomycorrhiza microbial communities from riparian zone in the Pacific Northwest, United States - 19_EM | ecosystem: Host-associated > Plants > Roots > Unclassified | place...
TGGTGCTTCGGGTTCCTCCGATCTTTTCCTTTTTTCTCCGTGTACCGCGGAGACCTTCCAAGGTGCCGTGGGTAGCGAGGTCCCCCTTTTTGTGCTCCCGGCGAAACATTCGTAAGTCCTATGGCCGGTCCTGCCGCATCGCCAGCAGTCGTCATTACTCCGTCCGTATTCCTCTCGTTCCTTGGCTGGGACGCCGGTAAGCGCAGCATCTTTCGATACCCAGTGACCGGGTTGGTTGTACTGGGTCTTTCGGTCCGTTCTTGGGGCGCCCCTCTGCTGGGGGTCCTTTGGTTTTTCTTCCTGATTTGGGTTTTTCGATGAGGGGGTCTTCCGGGGTGCCTCGTGTTTTGGCGGAGCTGCCGATCGGACCAGTTCTCGGGTTGCCCTGAGGGCCGTCCTCTTTTCTACCTGGATGCCCACTCTGTAGGTGGCGTGTATGAAGTCATCGTCGTCAACGAACTCTCCTTCATTTTGACTGAACCTCATGTCCAGGATTGCGTCGGTCATGGCTAGGTCAACTTTTTCCCGCAAACTTTCCCCGTTTGCCCGGGCGAAGTTATTGAGCGCCCGGAGTTCCGTTATGTATGTTCGGATACATCCCTGGTATCGGAGTTGTCCCAGCTTTTGCTGAGCATCGGCTGCCTCGCGGTCGTTGTGGTATTCGGCCCGAATCGCTGCCGAGTAGTTGACCCAGGTGTCCGCATCTCCCAAGTCCCTATAACGATGGAGGTGCCAGGACAGGGCCGTGTCCGTTAGGAGGGTTCCTATCCATACAATCTTTTGTCGGTCCACGGTTTCTGGGTAGAATCCTAGGTACATTGTGACCGATTCCCACCATTGATTGAAATTGGTGGTGTTCTTCCCATTGAATGGGTCGGGGTTTTTCATCTTCAGTCGGGAGGTGTTGATCCTGGCTGCCGCTTGGGCCGGGGTTGCTGGTGCGGTGGCGGCTACGCCTTCTGCCACTGCCCTGGCTATGGTCTGGACGAGTTCCTCGGTGGTCAACGTCCTTTGCGCAGGTCGAGGCGACGGCGGTGGGGATGGCGAAGGCAGTGGTGGTAGCGGTCGGAGCGGAGGCTGTGGTGGCATTCCTCCTCCTCCGAACATGGGGTTTCCTTCAGGCACTGGTGGTGGTGACACTGCGGGCGGGCGGATTCTTCTTGCGGGCCGGAGGGGCACCAGGGGTCGTTGTGCGTCGGGGCTGGGGCTTCCCAAAGGTCCCGCTCGGAGATGCTGCAGGGCGTCGGCCAGGCTGGACGTGGTTGCTCGGACCGGGCTTCGCCATGGCGTCGGCCCAGGCAGTGGACTTCGCAGGGCTGGTGTGGGAGTCCTGGGGGTTTCCGGGGCCGGGATTCGCGTGGCTAGGAGCTGTAGGGCCTCGGCTTGCTGCCGAGCTTCCTCTCTGGCTTCCTGTAGCTGCTGTTCCAGGTATTCCACCCGCTGCTGCTGCCTTTCTGCTCGTTTTTGGTGCTCTTCTGCCCATAGCTCCACGTTACCTCGAAAGTTCGCTAAATGTTGACTTCTTGCTACATTTGCTTCTGCTAGAAATGATATCGAGTCGTTAAGTCTCGTCAGTTGCGTAGCCTGTCCCACCTGTTTTTTGTCGGCTTCCTGTGTCCGCTCGATGATGGCGCCCCATACGTTGTGTGCAATGGCCTGGTATGCACTGGCCGCGCCTGCTAGTTCGCTCCGGATCCATTCTCCTGTGATCCTCTGATTAGCGCTTAATCGGTCATATACGTACCTGGTTCCATCAGACAGGTCTCGGTAGGCTTGTTCGATCTGTTGAATTCTTTGGTTGGCGTGGTCGACCGTATTTCCGCAGAGCTGGACCAGTTGCGCCAGGTCCTGTTCCGCTTGTTTCTGCTGTTTGGCTAGCGCGCGGAGCCACGTAGCGGGATTGGCGATCTCTAGGGTCTCCTCGGTTTGTTCCGTTCCGTTGGTGATTTATAGTACGTTTCTGGGGGCTTCCAGGCGGAGCATGTTGAAGTCGGTGGACGCCATTTTCAATATAGGTCAAGGAAGTGTCCGGTGTAGATAGTTTCGTCGTCTAGGAATTCGTAGTCACCAATTTCTCTGAATTCGAGGCCATTGAGGTTGGCGCACTGTCTAAGAAGAGCGCAGGTAGCCCAGTACTGCGTGTACCAGTGCCAAGGCGTGATGTCGTCGAGTTCAACAGGGGCTGGTCCGTTGTCGTACTCGTTCCACTTGTTTTCTTCTTTTAGGGCGGTTGCTATTTCTTCGTTGATCGAGCTGAAGGTATAGTCAAACTGGTAGCTGGACTGGGGTTCGAGAATCGTGGCCAAGTCGAGCAGGAAGAAATGCTCTTGTTCGAATGAAGGCATGAAAGTAGGGTGATTTTGAGATCAAGATTATAGTGTGACACTGGGGTTGTTACGTAACCGGAGTGTATGGAGAATCAAAGGTAATCAGGCCACTTTCGATAATTCACAACGGAATAATCTTAGATCTTGTGTGTGGGTTCGGTGGTAGTGTTGGTGAGGATGTTCGTGCTGTTTTCTCCCCTGTTTCCGAGAGAAAACCTCTTTCTTTTATGGTGGAGGTCGTAGCGTGAGATTTGATGAACCAGCGTGAGCGCTGGTGACTCGGGCTTTTGGATTTCCCCGAGGTGCGGGGACCCCGTGGGTGATCCATTGGTCATAGCAGGGTGTAGATAAGGGGAGATGAGGTTTCATGCACCTTGCGGCACCCTAGGCTCAGAGTCCTCCATCTCTCCCTGAGGTGAGAGCTCCCTAGGGAGCCACGTAATGTATGAGGGACATGCAGTCGTGCGGGGTCTAAGTTCTAGAGCCTGTCGATCACCCTGAGGTGACGCAATCTCCCTCTGGAAAGAGATCCGTTCGTTTGCACTCACCCCCTCATCTCCGGATTTAGCCTAGGTCCGGTTTTCTCGGCTGACAGCTAATCTCCGTCTCCTCGATCTCCTACCTAGACTCTCTGACATCATTACCCGTGCTTCAGAGGGCAACTAGGGCCTTTCTGAAGGCCCGTGATGAGTCTCCCTTGCTACGTACTCTAGCTAATTACTAAGGTGTAACATCTGCTGACCGTCTTCCATGGACTCGGTGTAAGAAGGTTGATCGTGGCATTTCGGCAACTGTTGCAGCATCGGTATGGGTTGAAATGGCTTCTGAGTTGTACATATCAAGTGCTTCCTGAAATCGAATGCTTTCCGGAAGACTCTCCTCATTTGTGTTCGACATGGTGATATGCTGTAGTTGCAAGAAAGAAGCTCACTATCAGCTCATTTCGTGTTGATTTTACCCCTGAAGAAAAAGAAAATATTTGTATCTAAATAGCACTCGCACCAAGAGTACGCTAGTGCACTAGCGCCTACTTAGTGCGTTAGCGCTCGACTTACGTACGTGTTCGACTTGGGTACACCCTCTCTAAGAGCAAAGTTATATTTTGCTCCTGTAAGCATTTGGAAAAAAATAATTGCTTTTATTTAATCTGAAACCTCGAGAAAAGTAATTTAAAATTTGTGTCTCAGATAAAAAAAGAGCAATATACCTGAACTTTTCATTTTTTTGCGGATGTTGCCCTCAGTGTTCTCCTGCTGATCTCCGACCCTACCTGGCCACTACCTGGAGCCTAGTCTGCCCTGCCTGGCCATTACAGTTTACCTCCTAGAGGTAGTGGCCAGATTAATGTAGATCAGCATCTGTGAAAGCCAGCTCTCTTTCTTCATGAGTCATTAAGTGAGCTCTGTAATGAGTACTTTGTTCGACTTTGTAAGCATTTCAACCATCTTCCAGATCATGGTGGTTGTAAAGGACCTATACCCAGGCTCAGGGGTCTGGACTCCCATTGCACAGACAGCCAGCAATTTGCATCTGTTAGGTTCTTTCGGTACATGTTCTTGGCCTGCTTATACCACTTGGCAGCAATCTAGAATTATCAAAACATCCGACTTGGCATTTTCCAAACATGGCTGGATATTGTACTAGTCAAAGGTAGGACCACCCTTTGCACTGCTAGGACTCTGTTAGAGGGAACATTGGTCCAAAAGACTTCACTTATGCTGTGCTTACAGAACATTTTGTCCCTGTCCTGGTATCATCTCTATCCTCATATCCGCCATAATGGTTATGAGTAGGTTGCTGTTGTTGTCGTTCTTGTACATTAAATTGTCAATCTCTCTGCTCACGAATAGTCTACTCTTAACTTCTGGAATTTCTATTGGCTGCTGACCTTGTAACTTATAACCGAAACATTTGCCGAAAAGCTCACTGACTCGTTCCGCTTCCTGCTTGTATACTTGGTGATTGGCCTTCTCCCAGTCCAGAACAAGGACAATGACTGACAGGTAGTCAAAAGGCGAGACTGGAAAGTAAACTTCAAGCTCCTGTATGAGCTTGGCCTTCATGTCTAGAGTGGAAATGATTGGGTCCATCACTCGTTGTGGGTTAGGAACTGAAATTGTAGGTTCAGCATATGATGGGTGAACTGTGTCAAGATCCTGCCTTGACTACTCCATGCTGCTCGACAGGTAACGTAGGCTCAGTTTCTTCGGGGCAAGCTCGTAGTCACACTTCCGGCGTACTCTCGTAATGCTTGTAGTCTCGCGGTATCCGTCATACCTGGTGTGGTCTCGTCTCGATCTTCTCACACGCCTTGCGTGGGCTCATTGTTCTCGCGGTATCCATCACGCCTGATGTGGTCTCATTGCGGTCTTGCCACACACCTTGCGTGGGCTCATTGTTCTTGCGGTATCTGTCATGCCTGGCATGGTCTCGTTGCGGTCTTCTCACACGCATTGCGTGGGCTCATTGTTCTCACGGTATCCGTCACGCCTGGCGTGGTCTCGGTGTGGTCTTCTCGGGGGTGGTGGTCGCAGTGCCGGTTCACCAGTAGAGAGAGGTAGGTCTGTGGAGAGAGATAATGAATTGCGTGGAGAAGAATCTCGAGACTAGCTACCATGCCCTTCCTTTATACTTTTCCTTCCCTCTGTGGAATCACAGCTTGCCCAAAAGACTGACACAGTTGCTCCGTCTAACATCATGACTCGATCGCCGCGCCCAAGGAAAACACATGATTGCACTCGGCCGCTACGCGGCCAACACTCTACTCACGGCAACAGGAGAAAGGACGCGCAAGCAGTAACAGTAAAGGAAAGGAAGACTGACATACAACTTAATCAAGGGAAAACAATACTCGTAACGAACATAGGAGAAGGACGCGCAAGCTCAATCAATGGGAGACAACAAACGTAGCGAACAGGAGAAGGACGCGCAAGCAACATAGAAGAAACAAAGGAGAGAGGTCTAGACCGGCCAGCAGTCAGGGATATCACTACTGGAGCGATATGGGAGAGATCGGTCGAGGTGCCTAAGCACGGAGGATGACCGCGGCTGCGGCAGCGGAAACGAGGACGAGCCACAGGGTGACAAGGGTGAGAGTGGCACCAGCGCCAGCGCCAAGGAGCCTGTCATGCCAGGTTCGTGACAGTACATCCCATGTCCTGACCGAACCTCCGGCGAGGTCATGTCGGGTCGTCAGGGTCCAGCGGGAGATGGGGGTGCGGTAGATGCTGACGGGCCGGCTAGCCTGCTACCGGGCTTGGAGTTGTTCATTCATTCGCTGTTGTTCGGTGATGATGGCTCCCAGGGTGTTGGTCATCTGCTGGAGTTGCTGTTGGTCCATATTGTGGAACTCGTTCATCCACTGGGTGAGCGTCTGGTGTACGATGTGATTGTGGCGGGCGTCCCAGGCGGTTGTTTGATGTATCATAGTGACGATTTCTCCCAGGAGGGTGAGTTGTTCATCCTGTAGTGCGGCGGTCATGGTTGCCGCAGCGATGGAATCGGGGGCAGGGTGGGGAGCATGCTCTGCTGGAGCGACCTCCTGGTCTTCCTGTGGTGGCGTGACGTCGTCCAGAGGGTTTCGCGGGGCAGCGGCACTGCAGCGGAGGTGGTGGTTTTCCATGTTGACAAGGAATCGGCATTCGGGGCAGACCCACTTTCCCTTCTGCTAGTCTGCACAGGCTTTGCGTGGGTTTAGGTGTTGGTTGCAGATTACCTCCGCTAATTCGAATGGATGGGCGTGGGGACAGCTGCAGGGCTGGTAGTTGCGCTGGCGGCGGTCGTTTCCTCTTTGCGTGTAGTAGTTGTCATCTTTCATCTGGCGGTGAGCACCACAGTAATCGTCGTAGCAGGCGGTCCACTGTAGGGAGCCATGGTCATTGGCGCAGGGCTGTCCCCCAGCGGGCAGTGGGGGTGAAGGTGCTGGTGGAGGGGCATTCCATCCGTCCGTAGTGGTGGCATTGGTGGAGATACCCCAATTGTTATCGTGTTCCGTTTCGGTGTTGGCTTGCTCGGCATTGGTGAAGGTCCAGCCTTCGTTGGCGTCAACAGTGGCGGTGGTAGATATATTTTTAGTTTGGAGGGGATGGTTACTCCGGGTATTCCTTGTGGAATTGCTCGACGATGTCGGGCGTGTTTTTGAAGTTGCGGGCAGGATACCAGGTACGATCCCAGTCGTGGAAACTGGTCGACTTGACTCGATACTGGAGCTGGTTTCTGTTGTGTCGCGAGTCGAGGATTTTCTCCACTTCCCACTCTTGCTGTTCTTGGATGATAATGGGAGGTGGTGACGGCTGGTGATGTCCAGGGATAGGTTCTGTACTGGCTGTGGGTTCGAGGAGGCTGATATGGAAAACTGGGTGGATTTTGACAGTGGCCGGCAGGTTCAACTTATAGGCACGTGAGCCTACTTTCTCCAGGATGGTATACGGGCCTATTTGCTTGTGGTCCAGCTTGTTCGGTGGTCGGGTTGTTCGGATGTGTTTTCGCCACAGCCAGACTTTGTTGCCTGGGTTCAATACCGGGTCCGGATGTCGTGCTTTGTTGGCCTGCTCCGTTTCAGCCATTTGCGCTTCTTTGATTACTGCTCTGAGGTCCTCATGCAGCTTCCTTAATGCCTCAACGTATTCTGATACTTCTGGTGTTTTGTTGTTCCTGGTGCCAAGTTCTGGCAGAAATCGCGGGTGGTATCCATAGTTGACGAAGAAGGGGGTCATTTTGTGGTTCCGGTTTGGGTGTTGTTGTAGCAGAATTCGGCAATTGGCAGTAGTCTTTCCCAGTCGTCCTTTTGATAGTTGCAGTATGCCCGGAGATACTGCTCCAGGGTGGCATTGGCCCATTCTGTTTGTCCGTCTGTTTGCGGGTGGAAGGCTGCACTGAGATTGTGTGATATTCCGAGTGCTTCCATTACTCGTTTCCAAAAGTCCGAGGTAAACAGGGACCCTCTGTCTGATATAATACTGCTTGGCAATCCGTGGGGTCTGATTATCTGTCAGAGGAAGTGGTCTGCTAGGTCTTCGGGGTTCATGGTGCCATGGCAGGCGATGAAGTGTCCCATTTCTGTGAGGCGATCGATTATTACCCATAACGTGTCTTTTCCGTTGCTTGTTGGCAGCACGGTGATAAAGTCCATTGATATTGTGTCCCATGGCTGGTGTGGGAGTTGGAGTGGCTTTAGCAGTCCAAATGGCGCGTGTCAGATTGGCTTGATACGATGGCAGATGTCACAGTGGTTGACGTATCTGTGGACGTACTTTCATTATCTTGGCCAGTAGAAATTTCGGCTAACAAGTTCCAGGGTTCTTGCTCGGTCCGGGTGTCCCACGGCTTGCGCGACATGGTGGTCTCTTAATATGTGAAGTCGTAGGGTGTCGTTGTCAGGGATCCATATGAGGCCGTCGTACATTAGCAACCAGCTGTTTTCCTCACATAGCCCTAGCGCGATCTTTCCGTCGCAGGTGGTCCTGTTCGCCTTTTCCCTCTGGATTTCATGGATCTCTTTATCTGCTGCACTTAGTGTCTGGATTTCGCTCAGCAGCTCTTTGTCTATTTTAAGGCTGATCGTTTCTGTTGTATTGGCTTGGAGTACTTTGGCGTGGTTATCGATTCGGGGCACCTCGAAAGCTACTTTGGATAACAGGATTCGGCCGTGGTTCTGCCGATGTTTCATATCCCCTTCCCGGTGAGTGTCTCCTGACTCTCTAGACAGGATGTCCAGCTTGCCGGCCAATTTCCCGAGTCGGTATTTGATCATGAATTCATAGTTGGCTAGTCGTTCGCCCCACCGGGCTTGCCATAGGTTAAGGTCTTTCTTCGTTTTCCAATATTCGAGGTTCTTATGGTCCATGAGAATCGTGATTTTGGGTCCCGTTGTTTTGCAATAAGTATCCCATTTTCGTAGTGCGTCTACGATCGCTAGTAGTTCCTTGTCGTGAATATCGTATTTGCGCTCTCAATCCTTGAGCTTTCTTGAGTAGTATGCCACAGGGTGCAAGATCCCTTTTTCGTCGGGTTGTGAGCAGATTGTTCCTATGGCGTAATCTGATGCGTCTGTTTCGATGGTAACAGGTCTTTCCAGATCGAAGTGTTGTAGTATAGGTTCCGTGATCGTTGCTTTCTTGAGTGTCTCAAATGCCTCTTGTTGTTTATCACTCCATTCCCATCCTTTTTCCTTCCTTGTGAGGGAGGATAGGGGTGTCGTGATTTTGCTGTAGTCTCTGATAAAGCACCAGTAAATGTTGGCAAAGCCGAGGAAGCTCTGGATTCCTTTGACATTTGTTGGTTCCTTCCATTGTTTGATGGTCCGGATTTTTTCTTCGTCCAATTGCAGTCCCTGTGGTGATATGACGTATTCCAAGTATTCTCTTTCCGTTGTATGGAATTCACATTTGGATGCTTTCAGCGTGAGGCAAGATTCCTCAACTCGTGTCAAGATGGTCCGGACATGCCTTTGGTAGTCTTCCAGATTTTGCGAGAAGATGAGGATGTCATCCAGATATGCCAAACAGAAGATATCAAGGTATTCGTTCAGAATCTCATTCATGCATCGTTGGAATGACGCCGGTGCATTGGTCAACCCGAAAGGCATGATGCAGTACTCTTATATTCTGTACCGGGTTTGTAAGGCTGTTTTCCGTTCATCTCCTGCTGCGATTCGGAGGTTGTAGTAGGCGTCTCGGATATCGAGTTTGGTGTAGATGGTGGCACTTGATAGTTGATCCAGAGACTCTCCGATTAATGGCAATGGTGTCCGGTCTTTGATTGTGATCTCATTCAGATGTCCATAATCCACACATAGGCATAGTACCCGGTCCTTCTTCTTGACAAAGTGTATTGGCGCCCCAGCCAGAGAGGTGAATGCCCGGATCCATCCCCGCTTCTCATTGACTTCTAGGTATTCCTTGAGAGCCTTCATTTTTTCTTGGTTCAGGGGTCACAGGTGCTCGTACGGGGGCGCCTTTCCTTCCTCCCGTGGAATGTGGTGGTCATAAGTACGGTGGGGCGGAGGTGCTCTAGGTTCTTATTCGGTGAATACTTTGAGGAACTTGTGATATTCCGGCGGAATTGAATTTTCGCTGGTCTTGGAGTTTTCCTTGATTTTGTTGATGACGGTCTGGTATACTCCCCATGGGTTCGTTTCACCAATCTCCCAATTTTCCGGTGTTTTTCTGTAGTATTGCTCTGTGGCCTCCTCCTCCGGGACCGTGTTCGCTCTTGGTGAGCTATGTAAACATTTTTCGGTGTAGTGGTGTGAGTGGAATTTCACAGTATGATTTTTCCACCCTATTACCGGGTCATGGAGCTTGAGCCATGGAAGCCCTAAGATGATTGGCGCATTTCTGATTGTGATGCAGTATAGCCGGATATCTTCCTCATGATGATTGATTGTGAGGTGGACTTGGGCATCGTGGGTTACCGGCCTGCCAGTGATCTCGCTCCTATCCACAGTCAGGATCCGCCTTGGTGTCGCTTTTTGCTGCTTTGGGATTCCTCTTGCTTCAGCGTATGCCTTGTCGAGAAAGTTCTCAGATGCCCTGCTGTCCACTAGGGCAGTGGTTTTGTATTCGTTTCCATCGGTTCCTATGATTCGTACTTTGATCATGATCTTTTCTTTGTGGTCGTACCTTCTTCTTCATATTCTGTAGGGTGGGTCTGGTTCTGCAACGGGTTTCTCTCTCGGGTGGCTGTTGCGTAGGCCTATTCCCAAGGGCTGTCGTTTCCTGCCGGTTCGGGTTCTTTCCCTGCTTCATTGTTTATGGTGTCTTCTTCGTACATGGCTTCTGCTGCCCGGTATGGCCTCCTCCATGGGACTCGTACTTTCTTGGGCTGGGGGCATTCCTTCAAAAAGTGCCCCTTTTTCCCGCAATTGTAGCATTCGTCCATTTGTGGTCATTGGGGAAACCGCTTCGTCGTTCTTGGTGCAAACTTGAATCGTTGGGTAGCATCTAGGTCCATCGGGTCCCCCGGAGGTACTGACGATGGTTGTTTCGTGTGGACATGGAAGCATGCTTCTGGGCTAGCTGTAGGTCATCGATTAATGACTCCGACGTTGCATAGGCGGCTAACTGTTTTGATGGCCGCGGTGGCATAGTCCACCAGAACAGTGGCCGGTACTTCGCTCATGACCAAGTACCTTTTTACTTTGGGGTGAAATCCATCTCGAAATCAAGCTATGCATACGTTGTCCACGTATGGGAGACCTGCTTTGATTCGCTGGAATTCCGTCCAATAGGTTGCTGCTGTTCGGTTTCCCTGCTGGATTTTCTGGAATTTTTCGAATGCTATTTCCTCGGCGTCTACTTGGCCGAAAGCATGCCTCATGTTGGTTTTCTGTTTTTCCCATGTTAGCTTGATTCCTCCTTCCTGGTTGACAAAAGTTTCCACCCAGTTCCATGCTACCCCTCGGAGTAAGGAGGATGCATATCCCGTCTTTTTCTCATCGTCGTCGAATCAGTTCCCCTCTGTCCTGAACTTCAGCTCACACTCAGCCAGGAATGTTTTGAATTTTTCTTTTTCTCCTTTGAACGGTTTGGGGTCCCAGAGCTTTAGGTAACTGTTCTGCTACGGTCTATCGCGTGCTGTGATGAATGTTTGCAGTATCTCCGTAGTTAGCAAGTGGGGTCTGCTTCCCCCTGTGCCTGGTCCTTCTGCCATTCTTCTAGGTTGTTTTGGTGACTCGGGTGTAAGTGGTCTTGATTCTGGTTCCAGTTTCACAGGGCTCGCGGCCCGCTGGTCGTCGGAGCCTTCCCTGAATTCTCAGAGGTTGAGGGGGTCCTCGGAGTCTTTTTTGTGGGACTCCACTATGGGTGTTGTCTTGCTATATCAGGTGTCGATTTGGAGACAATCTAGTGTCAAGATCCTACCTTGACTACTCTGTGCTGCTCAACCGGGAACATAGGCTCAGTTTCTTCGAGACAAGCTCGTAGTCACACTTCTGGTGTACTCACGTAGCGCTAGTAGTCTAGCGGTATCCGTCACGCCCGGCGTGTTCTCGTCGCGATATTCTCACACACATTACGTGGGCTCATTGTTCTCGCGGTATCCTTCATATCTGGCGTGGTCTCGTCGTGGTCTTCTCACATGCCTTGCGTGGGCTCGGTGTTCTCGCCGTATTCATCACGCCTGGTGTGGTCTCATCGCGGTCTTCTCACAAGCCTTGCGTGGGCTTGTTGTTCTTGCAGTATCCGTCACGCCTGGCGTGGTCTCGTGGCGGTCTTCTCGGGGGTGGTCGTCACAGTGCCGGTTCACGGGTAGAGAGAGGTAGGTCTGTGGAGAGAGATAATAGATTGCGTGGAGAAGAATCTCCAGACTAGCTACCGTGCCCTTCCTTTATACTTTTCCTTCCCTCCGTGGAATCACAGTTTGCCCGCAAGACTGACACAGTTCCTCCGTCTGACATCATGACTCAATCGCCACGCCCAAGAAAAACACATGATCGCACTTGGCCGCCATGCAGCCAACACTCTACTCGCGGCAACAGGAGAAAGGACGCGCAAGCAGTAACAGTAAAGGAAAGGAAGACTGATGTACAACTTAATCAAGGGAAAACCATACTCGTAACGAACATGGGAGAAGGACGCGCAAGCTCAATCAATGGCAGACAACAAACGTAGCGGACAGGAGAAGGATGTGCAAGCAAACTAGAAGAAACAAAGGAGAGAGGTCTAGACCGGCCAGCGGTCAGGGATATCGGTACTGGAGCAATATGGCGGTGATCGGTCGAGGCGCCTAAGCACGGAGGATGACTGCGGCTGTGGCAGTGGAAACGAGAATGAGCCCCAGGGCAACAAGGGTGAGAGTGGCACCGGCGCCAGCGCCAAGGAGTCTGTCACGCCAGGTTCGTGACAAACTGGAGCTAGTGGGGGCATCCTGGAGGATCTGAAATGAGAAGAGATGCTGAAAAGAACCAGAAAACTTGAAGGTGAATGAGCAGCACTGTACGAGCCGTTGAGTATGAGACCACAGAATCATCCAATCCCCCAGCTTCCCAGTCACTACTTCATACTTTACCCCACACTACCCAGAGCCTCATGGGTTGCCTGGATATTTACGGACATTCTTACTTTAAACGTCGTACTACAAGACCTCTGGCAGAGATGCAGGTGCTTAATTCTGGGCAACCATGCAGTGGTAGTTGAGTACCGGTGAAATTATTCTACAGGGCTAAAAATTTTGATTGGCCAGTATCTCTTATATCTGTAGCTGCAGCTTCTGTTGGTGACTGCAGACCAAGCCTGAGAGCGGGGATGGTGGGGGCCAGTCGAAATAGTACGACGAGACAAAACACTACAATCCTTCCAGAAATGATTGTTGATGGTCGAATTTTGGTGAATGGCACAGGAACCTCTGGATCAATGGGTGGGATCTTTGAGTAGTTTGACCGTATTGCGAATGGGTTGTTACAGCTAGGCTTATTAACTCACAAGCGAGATTTCTCGACTTGGGTTATTCTAGTTGCTGAATGATTATGTTCTTGTAAATTACAAGTCATAATAAACAAAGTTAAGTCAATGTAAGTAATATACCGCTGGGGCACATGAATGGGTCAAATGTTGGCAAAACTCATATTGTTCATTAGTGACCAATCGCTATGACCCTGTTAAAATCATCGCCGGCTAGTATCAGCCCATTCGGAGTTGGGTTTCACCCATCGTTTCTTCGCGGATATACTGGACCCCGATCCACCGCAGTCCCCTCCTCATACTCCTTCTGATCGTCGTTCACGTGTACCAAAAATGAGTTGTTGAAGCAATGCAAAGGGTGAAACCCTCGAAACCTGGGGAGATGGCAAAGACTAATATCAATGTTAGATATATCGATCGCCCAACCAGGCACGCCAAGGTCAGCCTGGACCACTGTGGGCAGATGCCCATACGGAAGGTATCGGGTGGCACAGGTGGCAAATGGCCACCAGTGACATCTAGACCCGGTGACATCTAGGCACAGCGACATCAAGGCCCGGTGACATCTAGGCTGCTGTGAGCAGATGCGCGGAAGGTATTAAGTGGCACGGATGGCCAATGGCCACTGGTGACATCTAGGTCTGGTGGTAGCAAGTTGCCACCAAAGGATCTGGAGGCCGGTGATTGGTAATGGGTTGGATGTGCCTGTCTCTATAGAGAGTGGTCCTCGGGTCTCGGTGGAAAGAATAAGCAACGGAATTCCTATCGATCGATAGTCGAATACATTTGACAGGTTATGGGCCCGGCTCCTCGACGCCGAAATGATCGCAATACTACTCGAACCTGAAAATCCCCAGCTCGCTTAAGCATTATATTCCCGCCGATTGTCGATCTGTTGATCCTATATCCTGATTCAGTACTATCCCTGATGATCCATCAACCTGCCGATCTGCCGATCACCCAACGTCACTATGAGTGCTATATACACCTACAAGCATGGCTCTACCAAAATGCTCACCCCTCACAATTATCACACATAGAAGGCTGACATTATGGTCTTTCTTACATGTGAAAATGCTCTCGAGATAGTACTCGGCAATGAACATCCACCACTTGCCAATGCACTTTTTGCCATGAGGGAGAGCTACAAAAAGCGACTTGAACTTGCAACCAGAATGGATTACTCATCTGTCGAACCCAGCATTCGAGCGATTATCAACAAGCTTCCTAATCGTAATCCTGCCCAAATTTGGACTGCACTTGCAGAGAAGTTCAACACGGCCACATCCCATGCTAGTCGTATCACTATCCGCAAAAGATTCCAAAAGACAACGATGAAGGAGGGCACCTCAGTTCAAGCATATATCGTGGGACTCACCACCATTGAGCAAGAGTTGTCGGGAACCCCAGATGAAATTGTCGATGAGAGCCTGATTTCCCACCTTCTCCAAAACCTTTCCAAAAACTACAAGACCTTGGTTGATATTATTACACATAGACCAACAGATGGCGAAACAGTTGACTCCATCACCACCGAGCTGATCGAGTAAAAGACCTCGAATGCCCTATTCATCACACTAGTTGGGTCAAACACCAATACCACTGGTACCGTTGTCGACGGACATGCCTTAGTCACTGAAACTCAAGGCAATCCCAACCACTCCTCCCGTGGTCGCAGACGAGGACATGGCCGTACACGAGGACAAGAATCTGGAAGAGGATGTGGTAACGGACGCAAGCCCTATGAGTGGTCAGTCGGAAAATGCTTTTACTGTACAAAAGAAGGACATTGTGCAAGCGATTGCTCTCTAAAGCAAAATGCCGACAAACTCAAAAAGGAGACCAATGATGGGCAGAAGGGCCAGAAGATCATCTCTGGAAACTACGCTGCAAACGAAGATGTCGAAAACTCAATAGAAATGCATGCCTATGCAGCGACATCTGGAAATGGCTCTTAGGATTGGCTTATCGACTCAGGAGCATCCCACCATTTGACAGGGAATAAGCATAGCATTCAAAATTTGCAATGCCTACCAAATTCCATTCCAGTGAAGATCGCAAATGGAGCTAGTTGTCCAGCAACCGGAATCGGATCAATTCAGTTCTATCTGGATTGTGGGTTACTATTGACAGTCAAGGCACTCTATGTACCCGACTTCGGCAAACTGTCATTGCTCTCAGTTGACGCTTTGAATAAGTCAGGATATGAGGTCATATTTCGTGTCGGCAGCTGTCTAGTCAAATCCAACACCATTACCGAACCTCAGATTATAGGAAAATGTCAGGTTGGATCCTGGACATGTGCTCTGCTTGGCAAGGTGTTGTCCAATGCTCTTGCGAATTGTGCAAGCACGACAAATCCGATTAAACCAGATCTGAATACCTGGCACCGACGCTTCGCACATATAAATCTAGCTGACCTACATTTACTGCTCCCGAGAGAACTCTACACTGAGAAGGAGAGCACCCGATCAGCATGCTCGATATGCACCCAGGCAAAGGCCAAGCAGCTGTTTCAACGCAAAACTCCAAGCACACGAGTAGGGAAGCCCTTAGCAATCATTCATTCGGATCTTGTGGCCCGATTTCACCAATGTCACAATCTGGTTGTCAATACTACCTCCTCTATATCAATGATTACAGCCGACTAAGCTGGGTATTCTTCCTAAGTTCTAAAACCTCAGCTAAAATCTGCAAAGTCTTCCGAGAGTTCAAGACCATGACACAACTCAAATTCTCCACCCTAATTGCTAGATTTCGATGTGACAATGGCAAGGGCGAATACGACAATGAAGAATTTCGATCAATCCTCAAGGAGTCTGGTATATCATTCGAACTAGCTCCACCATATACGTAGCATAAGAATGGCGTTGCCGAACGTATGTTTCAGACACACATTGCAAAGACACGTCCTATGATGCTCGACAGTTAACTATTGCGGAGTCTGTGGGCGGAGGCCATGAACAGAGCGAATTACCTACATGCATGAAGTCCTACATCAGTGAATAAGGGCATTACCCCCTACGAGAAGCTGTATGGCAGCAAGTCAACCATTTCACACCTACGTCGTTTTGGGTGTAAAACATATCGAATGCTTCCGGCTACACAAAGGCATGGAAAATTTGCATCCTGTGCAGAGACTGTTTACATTCTGGGCTATGTACACGATAGTACCTAAATCTGGCATCTCTGGAATGCGGAACGAGAACGTGTGATTTAAGCATCCAATCTTCGTTTCGATGAACTCGCAATAACAGCCAAACCAGTTGCGAGTCCAATATCGGATCCATTCGAGATTGTGCAGCTGGATACCTATTGAAGCTGGCAGGTCAATGCCAATGTGACCAGGCACTGTGATACCGATGGGAGCAGGCAAGTCGATGCCGATGGGAGCCGGCAGGTCAATGCCAATGCGACCAGGTACTGTGATGCCGATGGGAGCATGCAGGTTGATGCCGATACCGAAACGCCGAGGCAGGCTGATACGGATTCACCTCGACCGTCAGATCCCAGCTCGCTTGCAGCTGATGAACTATGACTGAATACCAGAAGATATAATCTTTGGAAAAGGCCACATGCTGTTGCCCACTGGACCTGAGTGGAAGAGGAACCAGATTCTGCAGATCCGGTGTCCTACCAAAATGCTGTTAGGCATACGAGGCTTGGCCGGAAGTGGTCAGGAGCTATTCGTGAGGAGTTGCATTCACTGCACTCGAACTATAGATGGGATTACATTCGATTGGAAGACGTTCCGTCAGGTGTTAAACCCATCAGTTCTAACTGGGTCTTCAAGACCAAATATCTATCTGGAGGTGGAATTCGGTACAAGGCAAGACTGGTTATACGAGCCTATGAACAGATTCCTAGAGTGAACTTCGATGAAACATTCGCTCCAGTAGCAAAGCTTTCCAGCCTTGGAATGCTACTCGTATTAGCAGCCATCTATGACTGGGAGATTGACCAGATGGATGTTGTTACCGCTTTCCCAAATCCACAAGTTGATGGAGATGTTTATACGGCAATGCCAGATGGTGTTGAAGCACCTGCGGGTGGGCCATGGGTTTGCAAACTGCGCAAGTCACTATACGGACTCAAGCAGACCCCCAGACTCTAGTACAAGAATATTGATAACTTCTTGAGATCTCTAGGTCTATTGCTGTTACACTCTAGGGCGCAGCACTAAGCGAGAAAAGGTTACGTGCAAAAGAGTCAGCCAGGCCACCTCCAAAGTCTCACCTACAACACAGTTCGGCCAGCCACAGCAACCATGTGAGGGGAAAGTAGCTGACGGGTCCCCGGGCGCTGGGGGGTGAGGCCCGTCCGGTGCAAGCCGGGTACACCAACAATCCCGAAATCCCCAGCGTTGGAGAACCCGTCATCCGAATGGCTACGAGAACTCATAGGCGCCGAAGCTGGTAGCCGCTGCAGAAGAGGGGAAGATAAGGATGTAAGCACGTCGCACGCCATAAGCGGAGCTCATGATGAAACTAGGGGGTGGAGAGAGTCTAGACCGGAGATAAGGAGCAGTGAGTGGAAACTCCTGGAAATAAAGGAGACGTCTCCGTTAGCTGAGATAGAGGAGGTACCAGTAAGAAAGAAGAAATCGAGATGGATTTCTCGTATTGCCGAAAAAAGTCTTGCTGGGCCGCGTACCCACGGAACGTGGCGGAGCCGAATCACTCCCCCTTATCGCTATTCACCGATAATGACCACTCTGCTCACAACCACTGAGGAACACCAGTGGAAGAAAGATGTTGTGAGAAACCAGCGGAAAAAGATGTGGCTCTGCAGGTAGGGGAAAAGAAAGAGAAAGGCCCTCTTTAGAAAGATCATGTGACCTGGCCACGAAGAGATATAAGGGACCGACCAAGCGCCCGGAAAACTCTTCACGATCACAAAGCAAGAAAAACACTCGGAAAGAAGAAATACGCGAAAACAACAAATCTAAGATTATTCCGCTGTGAAAGAATGATACCTGACTTCGTCTACCACTACACCCCGATTACGATATAACCCCAGTGTCACACTATAATCTTGGATTAGTAAGTCACCTGTCTGAATTCACAGAAATAAGCGTCTCTAGCCAATGGCAATCTACACCAAAAAATCACTTTCCGGAACTATGACAAAATGACCCACGAATACGTCACGTTGCTCCCGGCCCCCTCATCCAATGTGGATATGCTCCGACTAGAATATCCAGCCAGCGCAGTCCAGATCTACACAGGCGACACCCCTCCGCAACCATCTATCAACCTAAGACACCCACCTGCCTGGCTACAGCTACTTGTATCCCAGCAGCGACAGGCCCAGTGGGACCTAGAGAAACTCCACACCGTGTGTGGCAGTGCCTACGACTGATCCGACAAATAGATCCCGTACATCGAGGAAACGTACACCCAGATCAGCGGTACGATCGAGTACGTATACGGACAAGCCCAAGCCAATGCACGGGCCTTGTCGGACTGGATGCAAACGGAACTAATGAGAATGGCCAACGTGGCTCAAAAATTCACCAACGACGTCTGGGTGGCGATCCAATTACGGGACCAGGAAAAGACCAACGAGGATATCAACCACGACACCCATTTGTGAAGAGTAAAGGACGCGGTTCAATTCCTCCAGGTAGCCAGCCAGCAGTGGCTGGAGGAGCATGCGGCATGGAACCAAAACTGCGAAAACTGGGCTGTTCAGCAGCTGGCCGCTACGGCTCGGCTAGCCACCCAGCAGCAAGCCCTGAAAACCCAGATAAGTGACCTATTCAGCACTGCCGCTAAGAAAAAACAGAGGAAGACCCTGACCTATCTACAGTCGGCAGTACCCCCGCCAGCCGCGGCCGCAGCCCTGACGATCAGCAGCCTCCCAGACGCGGCACCCAGATCACCGACACCCACCCCTCCAACTCAAGGAGAAGTGGGGCAGGGTGGACCACCTCCTCCGACGACCCGAAGGCCAGGGAGAACCTCCCGCTCCCTATCGCTACTGCCGCTGCCGCCATCGTCTGGAGGATACACGTCCCCTCCACAGTCTTCGCCACCGCAGGCACCGGTCCACAACGTCCTGCTCTCCCCTGTGGAACTAAGAGAGATAGTGACTGCCACAGTGACCGCCACCCAAACGGCCCTGCAGGCGGGACAAGCCAATGTTACCAAACTAAAACTGAAGGATCCGAAGGAATTCGACGTAAAGACTGCCACACCATTCACCTCTTGGTGGGAATCGGTGTGTGAATACATTGAATTCTACCCCCATTCCACAGACGTGCAGAGAATAGCATGGATTGGCACCCTCCTTACAGGAATGGCTAGGGATTGGCACCAACATCGAAGAAGGACCATGGGGAATTGAGACACGTGGGCCCTGTATGCAGCAAACATGCAGGTGGAATATCACGACAGATAGGAAGCGGCCAACGCCCAGAGGAAGCTCGGTGGGCTTGAGTATAAGGGAGATATCAAAGCCTACCTAACGGAGTTCAGGGCCCTCAACATCTACGCGAGATGCGTTGGGGTAAGTCTCCAGGAAAAAATCAACCTGGCGATACCCCAAACCATCATCGACATGCGTTTCACCCACCACATGGGAGATTTCGTGGATGATCAGCATTTTCTTACTGCTACCTATGAAGCCCAAGTGCATGTAGAGCAAAGGAAGGCTTTGAAAGGGCTCCAAACAGGAAAAAAGGAAAAGGAAGGCCCGAGCCGAGGAAAGGACTCGGGCAAAAGCCATAAAGGCCAGGGAGAGAAGGAGGGCCCCAAGCAAGCAGAGAAAGCTAGCTCGGGGGGCAAGGCCAGAAGGCCGGGGTTTAGACAACTGGGTCACTGGGGTACCAAGGAAGAAGCCTTGGCCGGCGTCCCCACTAAGGAATGCAAAGAATACAAGGCAAGCCGGGAAGGGTACTGGCAATGCGGGAGAACCGGACACAAAACCTTCAACTGTTATGCGGGGACAACCACCGGCGGAACAACTCTCCCCACGGCACCCTGAAGAGGATCCTCGAGCGTGAAGAGAAAAAGAGAAACCGAAGCGGCGTAGGACGCGCCAGCCATAAAACAGGCCAAAACCACATCCATCAAAACAGATGACGAGGACATGCGCGATGCCGCGGCGGCATGGACCAAGAACAGACAAGATGCCGGGGTCTGGGAACAGGACACAGACAACTCGGATTTTTAGGAGGTGAAGGAATGCCGCAGCCCAAGACCTACCGAATCGTCTGCGGGACGGAAAGAAAGCGGAAATAACTCGAACAAGGGGAACGTCCGAGGAAGAAAGCAAAGAGAGAACTCCGGTATGGGAGGAGGCCTATCATTCCGATGATCCTTTACTGGGGAAAGCAAAAGAAACTAGTCAGGGTGCTACTAGATACAGGGTGCTCCGTCCCCCTGCTCAGCCAATGGCTGGCTAGGAAGGAAGACATACCCCGGAGGAAAAGGGAAGAACCTGCTCCTCTGAGATCCTGCGCGGGGGAAGTCATCCCGGGAAGCAGGGAAGAAGTCACAGAGGAACTCACGCTTTAACATCGGCAACACTTTACCAGAGAAGTCTTCGACATCGCTCACTTGGAACCATAGGTAGACATCTTCCTACCCTTCTGGTGGGTAACCCGCCACCCACCGGGAGGAGCCTGGGATTCGACGGAAATGCGGTTCAACAGCCCAGAGTGCATTGAGAAATGCACTCGCTTTGAAGCCGCAGACTTTTCACTATCGTTGCATGAAGCGGTAGCCGGCCACCCAGAAGCAAGGGTTATCGGATACGTCTCAGCGGTCGGCGAACAAGAAACCAACCCCCTCAACCTAGTTCTGGAAGAATTTCGGGTCTACCTAGCTATTATGGGAAAGGAAGCAGCCGAAGCTCTGCCGGAACATCGGAGTTACAACTGCAAGATCGACCTCAGAACAGGCAAAATGGCACCCTGGGGACCAATCTACCCGCTTTCGGAAAAAGAGCTGGAAACCCTTCGAGAATAGCTAAAGGAAATATTACGAACGGGTAAAATTCAAAGGTACACGCCATCGGCTGGCTCACCCATCCTGTTCGTCCCGAAACTTCACTGACGAGGCCTCCGACTGTGTGTGGATTACCGCGCCCTAAATAAGGTAACGATCCCGAATCCCTATCCGTTGCCGCTCATGCAGGAGCTACAAGACCGAGTACAAGGGGCTCAGTGGTTCACCAAAATGGACCTCAAAAATGGATTCCATCTGATCTGCATCCGAGAAGGCGATGAATGGAAGACGGCTTTCAGAACCCGGTACGGCTTATACGAATTCCAGGTTATGCCGTTCAGACTCACAAATGCCCCTTCAACGTTTCAGGACATGATAAACCACATGTTTTCGGACATGCTGGACGTCGGATTACTGGTATATATGGATGACATCCTTGTGTATGCTCAGACCTGCGAAGAATACGATAGCCAGGTTAAAAAGGTGCTGGAACGACTCCAGGAAAATGGTCTGGCAGTATCTCCGGATAAGTGCGTCTGGCAACTGCAGGAGGTATAATTTCTGGGATACATCATCGGCAAGGATGGAATCAAGATGTTGCCAGAAAATGTTGAGCCAGTACTGAGCTGGAAAAGGCCAGGGTCATTAACCGACACCCTGTCTTTCCTCAGATTTGCCAACTTCTACAGACGTTTTATCCAGAACTACTCGGGAGTAGCATGCCCTTTGACAGAATTAACTAAGGGCGAGGGAAAAAACTGGGCGTGGAACCCACAAGCTGAAGCAGCATTTGAAGAGCTAAAACGCCGCTTCACTATGGCACCAGTGTTAGGACACTTCGACAGCTAGCAACCAGTCATCATTGAGACCGACGCCTCCGACTTCGCAATCGGTGCGGTGCTATCCCAACAAGACGAAGAAGGGAAACTGCACCCAGTAGCTTTTCACTTGAGGAAATTCCAGCCTGCAGATATCAATTATGAAATCCACGATAAGGAGCTTCTCGTGATTGTGGATGCCTTCAAACATTGGTGCCGTTACTGTGAAGGAGCCGTTCATCAGGTTCAAGTTTTCTCGGACCACCAGAATCTGGAATACTTCACCACAACGAAGGCACTCAATCGACAACAGGCACGGTGGGCACAGGAACGGGCCGGCATCAACTTTCGAATCTACTACCGACCCAGATCTCGAAATGGCAAGCCAGATACACTGTCCAGGTGTTCGGAGTACCACCCTGAAAAAGGGGGTAATAAAAACCAGCCAATCACGATGGTTTTGCGAAAAGATCACTTCGAAGAACCTGACCAACCAGCAAGAACCTTTATCACTTCATCGGCCTGGCTGGCATCACTACCAACCCGTAATTGGGCAGAAGGGTTCGCAGTGAAAGTCAGAGAAACAGGGAAAAAGGACGAGGAATACCAGAAGGTATGGAAACTGGTGGAAGCGGCTCGGAAGGAAGCTGAGCCAGATGGCCATGAGGCTAGGGTGGACACCGAGGACCCCCGTGAGGCCCCGCGGCAGGGCCGAAAGGCCAGGATTGTGGAGGCCCTGGAGATCAAGGACGGGCTACTATACAGAAAAGCTGTGCTCTGGATCCTGTGGGACAGAGAACTCATTAGGACAATGCTGGAGCCGGTACAAGACTCATGAATAGCCAGTCACATGGGCCAGGACAAGACGATCAAACTAATACGACGACACTTCTGGTGGCCAAAAATGGACAAGCAAATCATCGACTATGTCCGAAGCTACCCAGAATGCCAGAAAAACAAGGCAGCCTGACACCAACCCTACGGACTGTCCTCGCTCTTGGAGCTCCCATACGCCCCGTGGCAGTCTATTGCGATGGACTTCATCATGCAACTACCACTCTGGGAAGGATCTGATCAGCTGTGGGTCGTTATCAACCGATTCACAAAGATGGCGCACTTTCTTCCCCTGGGAAAAGAAAAGAAAACAGCGGCTGACCTGGCGGCTATCTTCGCGCGGGAAATCTGGAAATACCACGGGCTCCCCATGGATATCGTCTCCGACTTTGACTTCCGATTCACCTCCGAGACCTGGCAGGAGTTACTCCAGCTGTGAGGTATACACCCGAGAATGTCAACCGCCTTCCATCCCCAGACCGACGGGCAAACCGAACGCCTCAACCAGACCATCGAGACATACCTATGGGCGTTTGTCGGCCACGAACAGGACAACTGAGCTGGCCTACTCCCAATGGCAGAATTCGCCTACAATAATTCGATCACTATGGGCAACGGGATGTCTCCGTTCTACGCCAATTATGGGTTCCATCCTATATCCTCCGACCCATCCACCTCGGGGCCTCTAAACCCGGCCAGCACGCTATTCGCCCACTGGATGCATGAGGTTCACAGGGCATCCACGGAACAACTGGAAGCTGCACACGAGCGAATGCGCTGCTATACGGACCCCCAGTGTACGGAGCCCCCAAAGTACCAGATCGGGGACTTGGTAATGCTCAACGGACGCAACATCAAAACGTACCGCCCATCCCTGAAGCTGGACCACAAGAACCATGGCCCCTTTCAGGTGGAAAAAATCGTCTCGCCTCTTGCTGTTCGACTCACCCTTCCCCGGAAATGGAAGATTCACAATGTCTTCCACGTCTCGCTGCTTGAATCTTATCGAACCAGCAAACACCAAACGCCCACGGACCCCGCGAAAATACTCCGGGAAGCCAACGATATCGAACAAAGCGAAGAGTACGATGTTGACGAGATCCTTGGTAGCACCAAGAAAGAGCACCGTGTCCTGTACCTTGTCAAATGGCTTGACTACCCAGACTGGAAGGACTGGACAGAGGAGCCATACGACAACTTTTCAGTTGGGGGTCTGGAGAAACTCCAGGAGTTTCATAGGAAGAACCCAGATGCTCCAAGGGACTACCGGCTCACCGAGGGCTACCCCCCGATCCACCCTGGGCGTGTGATGGAGCCAAAAGGGTTGAAGCACGATTGGGGGGTAGTAGGATGGAGGGGTGGAGGACTCCATCCCAACAGATTCTGAGCGAGCAGAAGAGCAAAGGTATTGTAATCCCAGGAGAACGATAGCTGTCCTTTAACTGTGGCGAGACATGGATAACCAGTTAAGAGCCACTGGTTTTAACCAGCTCTGGCGGCGAGACTACCGTATGGCCAGCCTGATCTCCTGCTACACATGCGTGTCAGGCCAACCCGTCTTCTGATCACCTCTTCGAAGGAACGCCGCCGTTGCCTGCTCTCCTTTGCAACACTCCGACGTAGGCCCCCACACGGATCCCCAGGGTCGAGGGCTGGTCGTCAGCCAAAATGGTCTAAATTTTTTCCCACAGGAGGGTTTTCTTCGGGCCAGACGACCTGAGGAGAGCAGGGGTGGAGGACTGTTTCCCAACGCAACTACGAAGTCAAGAGAAGGAAAAGCTTCGCGACGAAGCTTAGAAAAGGGGGGAGTAGTGTTACACTCTAGGGCGCAGCACAAAGGGAGAAAAGGTCATGTGCAAAAGAGTCAGCCAAGCCACATCCAAAGTCTCACCTCCGATGCAGTCCGGCCAGCCATGGCAACCATTGGAGGGGAAAGTAGCGGACAGGTCCCCGGGCGCTGTGGGGTGAGGCTGGTCCGGCGCAAGCCGGGCACACCAACAATCCCTAAATCTCCAGTGTTGCAGAACCCGTCATCCGAATGGCTACAAGAACTCATGGGCACCGAAGCTGGTAGCCACTGCAGAAGAGGGGAAGATAAGGATGTAAGCACGTCGCACGCCATAAGCGGAGCTCATGACGAAACTTCGAGGTGGAGAGAGTCTAGATGGGGGATAAGGAGTGGGGCGTGGAAGCTCCTGGAAATAAAGGAGACGTCTCCATCAGCCAAGATAGAGGAGACACCAGTAAGAAGGAAGGGATTGTGATGGATTTCTCGTATTGCTGGAAAAAGTCTTGCTGGGCCCGTACCCCCAGTACGTGGCGGAGCCGAATCACTCCCACTTATCGCTATTCACCGATAATGACCGATCCGCTCACAACCACCGCGGGACACCAGTGGAAGAAAGACGTTGTGAGAAACCAGCGGAAAAAGGCGCGGCAACGTAGGCAGGGGAAAAGAAAGAGAAAGGCCATCTCTAGAAAGATCACGTGACCAGGCCACGAAGAGATATAAGCGACCGACCGAGTGCCCGGAAAACCCTTCACAATCACAAAGCAAAAAAAACACTCGTAAAGAAGAAACACTCCGAAACAACAAATCCAAGAGTATTCCGCTGTGAAAGAACGATATCTGACTTCGTCTACCTCCACACCCCGGGTACGATATAACAACAGTGTCACAATTGCGATCTGAATACCATCCAAACGTTGACATCTCAGCCACTGACCTAATACCACTCATCCTCCTACTTTACGTCGATGATATACTTCTCTTCTCTGAGTCTGCCGAACAAGTATCGGAAGTCAAGAAACTTCTTCACGCCGAGTACAAGATGACTGATCTTGGACCAACTCGCCAGTTTCTTGGACTTGAGATTGGGCATGACCACGAGAACCGGATTCTGTAGGTTCACCAATCTCGGTACATACACAATATTCTTGCGGCCTTTGGGCTATCCAAATGTAATGGTCACTGGACTCCTCAGCCAACAAGCAATCAGCTTCAACGACTCAATGATACTGGCAAACCCCTTGATGAAAACGGTAGGCAGAAGTACCAGTCTATCATTGGCAGTTTGAATTGGCTCATACAACGAACACGGCTGGATATCGTCTTTACAGTCTCGACGCTCTGCAAATTCCTCTCTGCAGCAAGCTCCGAACATCTAGCGGCAGCCACCTATACATCATGCTATCTACAGAACACATCAGACCTTGCAGTTCAGTACAGTGCTGAACGGCGACCTGAGCAACCTACCGATTGACCTATAGGCTTCACAGACTCAGACTTTGCTGGTGATCTAGACAACCGAAAGTCCACCTCTGGCTATGTTTTTACATTCGGGAATGGTGCTATATTCTGGCGCGCCCACAAACAGCCTCGTGTTGCATTCTCTACAGTGGAAGCTGAATATATTGGTGCATTGGATACTGCCAAGGAAGCAATTTGGATCAGTTCTCTCTTCACTCACCTTCTTAGCCTTGATGCCTACCCACATGAAATCTTTGTCGACAACCAAGACGCTATTCAACTTGCAAAGAACCCAAAGGTCCATGAGCGCACAAAGCACATAGGGGTACGATATCACTTTGTCCGAGATGCCTGCGAGCACAACGCTATTCGCACTACCTACTTTCCAACATCTGAGATGACGGCAGATATCATGATGAAGAGCCTCCCACAGGAGACTCACTGGAAACATGTGAATGGGATGGGAGTGGTTCGATGGGCAGCAGGGGAAGCATATGGCAAGCGGAGGGTACTTGATCCGATAAATTGAGTTTCTCTCTTTGGTGAATACGCTCTTTCTCCTATGGCCATCCTTTTCCTATGGGTTTTTACATGGCTACGAGTTTTAATGAGGTATCCGGGGATGTCATAGGACTTCTGTTTTTCAGACCTTTCTTCCTTTCTTTATTGCCTCATTGTTCAAGGGGAAGTGTGAGATATATTGATCGCCCAACGAGGCCCGTCAAGGCCTACCTGGACTGCTGTGGGCAGATGCCTGTACGAAAGGTATCGGGTGGCGCAGATGGCAAATGGCCACCAGCGACATCTAGGCCCAGCAACATCTAGGCCTGGCGACATCTAGGCCTGGCGACATGTAGGCCCGGCGACATCGAGGCCGCTGCGAGCAGATGCCCAGAAGGCCTTGAGTGGTGCGAGTGGCCAATACCCACCGGCAATATCTAGACCTGGCAGTGGCAAGTTGCCACCAAAGGATCTAGAGGCCGGTGATTGGTAACGGGTCGGATGTGCCTGTATATATAGAGAATGGTCCTCCAGTCTCAGTGGAAAGATTAAGTAACGGAATTCCTACCTATCGATAGTTGAATACATTTGACAGTCACCATCGGGTGATGCTCGAAGAGCATCCAGGTTTCCTCAGAAGAAGTCCATGCTTGAGACCTTCATCAACCCTGCTGGCCACTAAGTCATCTACCCAAAATTTCACTGCGGGCTCAACTATATCATTTGTGCGGTGGGGGTTGGGGGGATTACTTCTGCTCGTCAAAGGATTTTTCGACGGTTCCAGTGCCGTATTACTCATGGGATGGGGCGTTAGATCGCTCATTACTTCCACTCGTTGACGGCTTTCCCAGCGGTTTGCATGCCATATTGCTTGTCAGATATCTTGTAGGCTCATTCGTGAGGTTCATTCATTTCTTCCGCTTGTTGATGGCACAACTGGCATTTCGCGCGCCGTAGTGCACATCAGATTGCACAGTAGATCTGTTTGTTGATGGGGCGCTAGACCGCACATTACTTCCGCTCATTGGCGGCTTTCCTGAGCGGTATTATACGTCCGATGGTGTATTGGATTGTTTCACTGGATCACTCAACAGCTCCGCTCCCTGATGGCTTTCCCAACGGTTCACAATGGATAGCTGGCTTGGCAGATCGCATGATGGATCGCACGCCAGATCTCTTGGCGGATCGCTCATTACTTCCACTCATCCACGGCTTTCCCGATAGTTTGCACACCGTAACGCTCGTCAAATGGCACGTCGGCTCGTTCGTGTGTTCCATCATTTCTTCCGATCATCGATGGATCTACCAACATTTAGCGTGTTGTAGTGCCGGTCGGATCGCTCGGCGGATTGCTCATTACTTACACACGATAACTGCTTTCCCATCGGTTGGTGCGCCCAATCACTCGTCTGATATCACTTCGGCTCCTTCATGGGTTTACTCGCTGTGTATGGCTTTACTGTCATTTCACACTGTGGGGGGGGTATCCCATCTCTGTCCAAAAGCGGGAGGGGGGTCCAAAAGTGGGGGGGGTCAATATTTATGGGAGAGATAAGGGGGAGATGAATTTGTCTATTGGCTATCTCTGTGCGTCGGGGTGTGTTGGTAGATGTCTAAGTACAAGAGGATGTCCCCAGGACAGGCAATTTATATACCTGGAGCCCTCCTTGGCATGACTAATTCTACTGCGCTCTTGGCGCTCTCATCCTCCCGATTCATGCTCTTGGCATTTCTGTCCCACGGCTGCTCCCCTTTCCTTCAGCGAGAGGACCCTCTCTCAGCGGCATCTCCCCCATATCCTCGATCAACAACTTCCCCAGACAAATCGCCCCTCCCAAGCAAACTTCCTTTCAGATGCTACCGTCCAACAACCTCTTCCCATCCCAACACACCTCCACACAAGACACCTGCCCAGTAGCCATGCCTTCTCCCCTTGGCACAAACACCCTAAGGTCATCCAAGTGCACCCGGTCCTTCAATCTGGAGATCTTCGTCTTGACCAAACTGCCCGGTCGACAGATCAAACAACCGCCCACTTCTCCCATCATATGCAATATCATTCAAGCGGAATAGCCCTTCCCAGCGTGGCTCCAGTTTCTTATCTCGTCGATTGTCGAAAGGCGCTCGCCATAGCAACACTAGATCTCCATTCCGAGGTGCCTCACATTGGCCCAAATCGCGACTGGTTTCCATTCGGTTGAATCTGTTGAGAAAGCGCCGCCGAACTGCTTCCAGCCACTCGTCCCGACATGACATGAATGACTCGTGTTGGCCTCGTAGCAACTCTCGATCCTGTTGGTGATCCCACTGAGAATGTCGCGTCTGTAGGTTCAACACAGTCTGATGATCTCGAACGGTAAAGTCGAACCAGTGCCTCGTCGGATTAAATCCCAACATAACTTCATCAGGAGTGAATTGATGGATCTTCACTGCCTTGGTGTTCATGGCATGGAGGACACCATCCACATACTCGCTCCATATCTCCGTTCGTCCTCTAGCATTACCAATTATCGCTCATCGAAGCCCATACAACATCAGTTGCACATAGCACTCCAAGAGGCCAACGGATGATGGATGTGTCTTTGGCCCTGGGAATTGGCGAACTCCTCTCGTGTGCAGGAACTTCGGTAACTGGCCCTCGATGAAATAGGAAGCATTATCAGTGTAGATGGACCTAGAAAACCCGAAAACGCTGGCTATCGATTCCAAGAACTTCACCACCACCGATCCGTTGATCACCGGCACCATCACTGCCCAGGCGTATCTCGTGAAATAGTCGACAGCAATCAGGATGTAGTTGTTCCCGTGTTAAGCCAGTGATATAGGTCCGAGTCCGTCGATCCCCATCATGTCCATAGGCCTCACCTGGATTATCGACATCGTGATCTGGGATGGGGTCGGCCTCGCAGTCAGCTGACAACTAGGACAGCTACGGCAGTATCTTACTGCGTCCCGGTGCCGTGTCGGCCAGAAGTAGTGTCCTATAAGCCTCTTGATAGTCAGATTGGCGGAGTAATGACCATGACAGTCATGAGCCCACTGAAGATCCCTATTAGCCTCACATTCCCAGACACACCAGGCCTGATCTCCCGACCTCTCCACATAGGCCAGCAACGGGTAGTCCTGGTTGTCGTCCATTAGCCGGAAATTGGCGATCTTCCTCATCGACCAGCGCCATACTGGCAAACTACCATCTCCGGCATCCTTTGTCCTGAGTTTGCCATAAACGAGGAAATGCGCCACATCCCCATACCAGTCGCCTTCCAACCACGTCTTCCATCGCTCCGACTGATTGTCCGTTCCCGACCAATTCTCTGTTCCTGACCAATTCGCTTGCGGCCGATCGTCCGTTTTCAACCGATTATACGTTTCCAACCGATTATACGCTTCCGGCCAATTGTCCGTTTCAGACCAATTCGCTTGCGGCCGACCTTCCGTTTCCGACCGATTGTCCGTTTCCAACAGATTATTTGCTTCCAACCCACCCACAGCTTCAGACCACGAATCTTCTTTGTCTGGTTGCCTGTAAGGTATAGAGTTGGTTGGCAACCTAGACAGCCCATCGGCCAACACATTTTCCTTCCCTTTCACATGCACGATATGCAGATCATACTCACTCAGACGCAGCTGCTAGCCCACAATCCGTCCCTTATCGGTGTTCTTCAGTGCCATCCTTAAGCATTCATGATCTGTATAAACAATTATCTTGTGGAGGTTCTCGTTCACTAGCCATCGGACCTCTTCCAAGCACCTCACAATGGCCAGCACTTCCCGTTCGGTCGTATGATAGCGCGTCTCCGCATTCAGGAACTTCTTCGATATGCACTGGACCAACCTCACCTTATCCACCAGTTTCGGAGAGGAAAGTATTGTCCCGGGTTCCTCTCCCACCAACTGGAAGAGAACACCCCTGTAGGCGTACTGGGATGTATCACAGGACAGATGATATGGCCGGATCGGATCACCTCCATAATAGGCATTCTTGAAGATAGCTGCTTTGATGGTCTTGAAGAAGAGATCGGCCTTACAGTTCCATTGAAAGCCCACGCTCTTGAGACAGTCTTCCGCTTTACAGTCATTCCGGTCTTAGGTTCTCCAGACGAAGGTGCTTCGGCCCTGGGCACGCCGTCCATAAGAGCCCCGGCCGATTTGGGCGTTCCGTCCATATGTGTTCCGGCCTTGGGCGCTCCCGAGGCAAGCATCCCGGTTGCCAATGACTTCCAATCTGGATCTTGTTCCACCCTTTGCTTTCTCTCGCGCCATCTTCGAGCATTCTCCAGGTTGTCTCTGCGCTTGGCCTCATCCAGGATGGTCTCCGGGACCTTCTTGATTGCAGTCTGCATAATCCTCACATGTTCGGCATGTCCTGGGATGAACTTTCTCAAATACATTGTCATGTGTATGAACGAATCAAGCTCGGCCTCCGTTCTCGGAGTTGGATAATCACCGAGCGCCTTCAGCTTGCTGTCGTTCGGCCGAAGTCCTGAGCCATCTGCGCTGAAACCTAACATTGAAATGAATTCCATGAAGAAGTGGCTCTTGGCTGGATTCAACACCAACTTCACCCAGTGTAATCAAGGGAAATACCGCTCATGTAGGAACCTCATCTGATTCTCAAATGTTGTATCAGCGCCCAGGTCATCATCAAAGAAGGTGTGAAAGGCATCATCCTCCCGGTCCCCAGTGAGGCTGTCCTCAGGGTGCGGTTCGGGGATGTGGTCCATTGCAAGATCTTTGAGCTGAGTATAAGTGTGTGGTGCTTCCGAAAGTCCTTGTCCCATATGGAGATAGGCGAATTGTCCCAGAACAGTGCTCAATGCAGTCTTGAAGGCATGTGGCTTCCACATCGGAACAGCCCAATAGCCATTGGCTCCATCTGCGTACCAGAAAATCTTGAACTTCGAACTGGACAGGGAGTTCAGAATCGGCTCGATCCGCTTCATCGGGTAATTGGACTTGATCATCACATCGTTAATCGGACAGAGGGTGTGGACCATTCGGAGATTTCCATTCTTTTTGACCAGGAACTTTGTCTTTGCGCTCCAGGGAGAATTGACCCAATCAATGATACCGGCACTTAATATGTCAGGATGATGCTTTCTCTACCACTCAACCTCTTTTTGCGTGAACAGGGCGTTCTTTATGCGGACGGGTTTGCAGTGTGTCGTGGGTATTCGGTGGGCAATCAAGTCTGTGGCTGGCAGGTCGACGATGCTGTTGCAGAATCTGTCCCTCCAGGTCCATACCAGTCATTCTGCCTGCTTCCTGTGTTGCTCTGACAGCCGGCTCCCAATGGACACCTGGCAACCTACAAACCAATCGTGTATTGTTTCATCCGGAGTTTGCGTGTCCATCCGTCTGAGGCTGTCTATTGGTCTCCTGGCCGTTGGGAATCCAAGGGTATTCTCGAACACTGCTTGGAATTCTCCATCCGATTCTGGTGTTCCAGGTTCCAGTGCCATGACATCAAACTCTTGTGTGCTGTTCCATGCCCGGTGTTGATCCGAGACTCGTAGTGGTCCAGCCGTCTGCAATTGGTCTTCGTCTGGGGGTGTCCGTGATTGGTCTTCATCTGGTGGCGGTAGCTGTTCGTCCAACCATGCCTGGGCTGGATCCGTCAGCTGTTCCTTCGGCCGCTCCGAGGTCGGTGGCTGTCCGTCCATCCAAGACTGGTCTTCGTCCGAAGTTCGCAGTTTAGTTGGCCGCTCCGAGGTCGTTGGCTGTCCATCTGTCCTCATCTGGCTCCGCTCCGAGACCGTTGTCGGTTCGATCATACTGATTCCCAACCGATCCCAAACCTCTTCAGCACCGCTCACTTCGCTCCCTTCCTTTGACACAGATGTCTCCGCCTCCAAGTACAAATAATCTCCTTCATTCTCAGTCATAATATGATACATGCAATCAACGTTCTCTCTCGACTCTCTGGCGGCCAGCCCACCAGTATCCTGCTCTCGGCCCTGCGGGCCATCAAACAAATCCACTGAACAAACACAAGTTTCCCCGATAATAACACTGTCAAGACAAGCATCACAAATCCCTTCACGCTGTCTTCCAGCCTCATTTTCTGCCTCATCATCTGCCAATCCCATAACAGTAGTCGTGCCCTTATGGCCCTCTTCCATCTCAATGTCATAACAGGGTAGTACTAACAATCCCTGCACGTCCTTCACCTTCTGAATATTAACTACTTTCGAATGAACCGGGCCCTGCTGCCAATAGCCCACTTCTTCTAATTCAATACAGTCAACAGCATCTATCAAGTCACTCACTTCGTCTCTTGGGCATTCTCCTTCTCCACTCACTTCGTGTCTCAGGCACTCTCCTTCTTCACTCTTTTCGCTCACATTGCCTTCACCAGGGTGCCCGATACCTAGTGGCGCAATCTGTTTCCCGGCCATTCTCCATAAGAGTCCGACAGGTTCTCCTCTTCTGAATCATAGCTATCATTTTCGTCCTCCGATCCGTCACTGTTTTCGTTCTCGACATCGGCATCTGAGTCTGCCTGGTGGCAGATAGTCCGATAAAGCTTTCTGCAAACTTCGTCCTCAGGTACCTCCAGATCTTGGCATGACTCCTCGCCCAGGGCTCTCAGCTCACTGCAGGTATTGATGCACAAAACCGGAATTTCATCACGGATGTTTGTGGGGGTGGGGTTAGCTGGGACGATATACCTCAGTCCTGCCAAGTCATAGATGCAGTAGGAGTCGTCTGCATAGTCTCCTATGGCCCAGACTTGTTTCATCCACCTTCGTCCAAGTAAGATCGCGTAAGAGGGTCGGCAAGTTGGCAGGCAGTAACACCGGATATTAGCCGATACTCCAGCGATACTGATGTCCATTATAACGTAATGATTTATTGAGTGGTAGGTAGAGGTGGCCGTCCTCATAAGCACCTCGTTTTGATCAATCAATTTGAGTCCCATCTGGCGGGCGAGGTGAAGTGGTATCATGTTAAGAACCGAACCTACGTCGATCAAGACCTTGGAAACCTGGAAGACTTTTGGGTTGCTCTCCGGCCCATGCTGATTGACTTTTGCCACGGTATAGAAGTTGGTGATCTTAGTCGGTGTCTCCGGAGTGGCCTTTCCACGCCCCAACAATGAGAGGGAAACCTTGGCAATGGCAGCCACATCCTTACCCTTCCGCTTCTTTGTCTTGGGGCCGCGGGGCCTCAGACGTTCCCTTACCATCCCTCGTGCGAGCTCTGACCGAGCAGCAGGACAGTCCTCCAGGTACTGACCCCAGGTAAGGCCCTGAACCTCAGTGTCCTGGAAGGTGGCCATGGTGTTGAACTTGGCCATGCTTTTCATCATCCGGATGGGGTTGGCTTCACCTCTGACCCTTCGTTGACGCTTATTCTTCCTGGGCAGCTTCTCAGGTTGAGGCGCTCTGGCAACCTCTTCCTCTGACAGGGCCTGTCCAGTTGTCCTTGGATTTAGGGGCTTCACGACCAGCCATAGCCGCAACCTTTTGCGAGCCACATCTTCTTCAGAGGTCCCGCTTCGAGTCCGCTTCTCGGCTGCGTCCACTTCTCCCCACTGGTAGGAACCTTCAAAAGTCACTCCTTCCAAGGCCGATGCCAGCAGTCCGGCGGTAGTCTCCTTGACGATCCATTATTCTGTCTCGTTGACTTCCTCGATCCGTGGATCCAGTTCTCCGGACGGGTCTCCATAGGACTGGTGAACGCCCACCCCAGCAACCTGTGCCACAGACTGTCTAGGGTGATCATAGGCCGGTCTTCCTTGGTGCGGGACAGGGTTGTCATAGTCAGGTCTTCCTTGGTATGGGGCGGGGTGATCATAGGCCAGTCGTCCTTGGTGCGGGTCGGGGTGATCATAGGCCGGTCGTCCTATGTGCGGGACGGGGTGGTCATAGACCAGTCGTCCGTGGTGCAGGGCGGAGTTGTCGTAGGGTGGGTAAGCCCATCCTCCTTGTGGCATCCTCTGGTTTCTTGCTCTTGGAGGGCAGCCACGTCCCGGTCTGGGGACCTGGTCATAAACGCTCTGCAGGAACTCCATGCTCGATTCCGGCTCCGGACATTTGGCCATTCTGTGTTCCACTCTTGCACAGTTATAGCAAGGGTTCCTATTCACTGGTGGCGGGTAGTCCTGCCTGTAGTTGGGGTGGTTCGTGGGTCGGAATTGCTGATGATCTCCTGGTGGGCGATAGTCCGGGTAGTTCGGGTATTGGTCCTGGAAGGCGGCTGATACCTGCAGTGGTTGACTGCCATAGTGGTAACCCAAGTCCACCGGATCACGAGAGCCTCGGAGCTCCATCTCCACTTCTCTCCTTACCTTCTCCCGTAGCTCTGCTATCTCTTTATCTTTCCTTCTTCCTTCTTCAATGCCACCCCTAATACGTTCTTCCTCGCCGGCCCGGGCCGAGGCAATGTCGGTCATGCTCGAGTCCCACTTGCACATAAAATTCAGGCAGCGAAGCATTAGCTCCCGGCCCATCAACTTCCAAACCCATTCTGCCGTTCACAAGGGTCCTCTATCCATGTTGCTCAGGAGGCCTTAATGAAAGGCCCTAGCCAAACTCTTGTAAAGCTCTTCTCGTCCTCAACACTTGGAAACCATCAAGGCTGTCCGGCTGATGTAGTGTAGGAGGAGGATTCCCGGCGTTGTGGACGTCACACCTAGAGTGGCTAGCTTAGCCGCTAGCATGGCTTCTAGAGTTTGTGGGACTTAGCAGATGGCTACCCTAAGGGCTTCTGTAGATAGACAGTCACACACTAGCTCTAGCACACGGACACTTGTATAAGTGTCCGGTGCTCCCCTCTTTAGAATGGACATGTTTCTCTCTACCCCTCAACTGGTAGCAACACTTTATTTTCTCTGCCCTGTACAACGAGCGGCGAGTATTCTTTATTTCCCTGCCCCGCACGACTAGCGACGAGCAGAAGGAGGGCGCAGAAACATCAAGATCCCAAGAGGACAACGAGAAAATCGGGAAAACGAGGAAACAGAACGACAAGACACGGGATGGCCCAGCGAATGGACTCTCGTGTGAAAAGTAGCTGCGGCAGGGCGTGGCAAGCAGTAAGTGCAGGGGCCGGCGTTTCGGGGCCCATACCTTACGTCTTACCAAGCTGTTTCCAGTCACATACAGTGCGCTGATCTTCAAGAAAAAGATACTCACATGCCGTATTCACATGCCGTGCACACACGCCATACACACACACCGTCCAGCAGTCTCAACTACCTGTTCACCGGGCTGAGATACTGCCTATATAACCCGTTCATCGGGCAGAAGAGCTGAGCATTTCCAAAGAGCGGCGAGCATTTCCAAAGCGCGGCGGACATTTCCCAAGCACGGTGAGCATTTCCAAAGCGCGGTGAGCATTTCCAAAGTGCGGCGGACATTTCCCAAGCACGGCGAGCATTTCCAAAAGCGTGGCGAGCAAAACAGGGCATGACGAAACAGCGAGCAATGTCAAACACCCCGAAATTCTGGCCGGGGCCAGGCGAGCTACTCGAGTGGATTGGTGAGGCGGACCTCTCGCGCGACGAAAACTCAGTAGTTATAGCTGTTTCAGCTGAAGCAGTCCTGAATGCCTATGCTCAGTGGTACGAGAGTCACCGGAAAGCCTCTGTGGAGATGACAGTCTGGAAGCTGCGCTGCGATCACCTCTTGGTCATCAGCGAACAAGCCACAAAGCTACACGCTGGGACCTTGAGCCAAAACCTGATCGTTCAAAAAATTAAACTGCATGAGCCAAAGAGATTTGATGGTTCCCAGGACATGGAGGTGGTCACTCAATATCTTGAAGACGTTCAGCACTTCGTTCGACAGGGTGGAGCAGTCTGTCAAGGGGCATCCGAAGACAACCAGAAGATCGACACCTTCTGGCATTTTCTCACAGCCAAGGTGTTCCACTGGTTCGAGAACAGCATGAAGAAACAGGGTGTGGACGCTATTCCTCCGCAGGAATACAATCACAATATCACATGGGATGCCATGAAGGTCCTCTTCAAGTACCAGTACGTTCCGGAACGGGCTATTGTGGTAATCCGCCGCATATGGTATGCGTTGAAGTTCAGCCACCCGCTGGTTTTGTCGTTCAACCAGAGAGTGTTGGAACTGATCGCCATTCTGGGCGGGTCGCTCACCATTACCAGGGAAAACCCACTCTGGGAGGAATACCTGATCAAGCTGCCGGAAGCAATGCAAAACGATATATCCCAGCAGGCACGCCTCATGGACATCCTCGGCAATGGCAGCCAGATGACACTATCCGGTATGATGGATATTGTCACCGTACGCACGCTCCCATTTCAGCCGATGCCATTTGGAACTGCCGTCCCAGTCCTGAACCCAACCGAATATAACGAAGTAAATACAATTGTCGATGGAACGATACAATCGCGATTCAAGCGTCGAGAAGGACGCCATGGAGGGCGTGACGGACCCCAGAAGTATCAACCGACCCAACATCCACCACCCACGTAGCAGTCACAGTACTACGCCAGCCAATCCAATTGGCGAATCCCAGTCAAGCATCTTGACAATGTTGACAATCCGGAGGCAAAGTCTGGTGCATACATCAAAGGAGGTTGGCCAGACAAGAGAGAAGTGACAGAGCATCCTCCAACTAGGGAACAGGAGGGAGCAAGACTTTATTTAACAAACCTTAATGTTATATGGAAAGACATTATTGATAAAAGTGATTTGTTAGGTTTTTACACTAAAGTCCAAACCTCTCATTCCAAAACTTGCTCAGCCTACACCCTAATGGACCCTGGTACGTCACACTGTTATATTGATACCGCATTTGCAAAACAGCTCGGTTTACCCTTTCGACCTGTTGGACGCATGTCAATTATCACAGCCGGAACCAAACATCCCCCCGAAGATAGGTACCAAGTTTGGCTTAATGGATGGATACGCGGCATCACTGGGAATTACGCAGATGTTACCGGTTGGTACACTGTATTTGATCTTAAGGGTGCCTACGACATTATTATTGGAAAAAATTGGCACTCGAAGACACGCCATCTGGTGGATTCAGACAACGTTTTACACCTATTGGATGCCGATTGGTCATTGCTAACGGATGGACGATAGGCATTCGTTCCCAGGCTTTCCTTAAAAGAACTTCGACCTTACCAGGGCCGCTACTGGGAAGTTCACAACCACTGCGAAGCGGTAGCTCAAGTGGCATCCATCAACCTGATTTCCGCAAACGAAACACGACAGGCAATGACAAAATCCAGTGGCGACAGGATATTTGTGATCAACATCTGTGAACGACGGGTGGGCGAGGAATTCGGTGAGGATGAATCTGTTTTGGTGGCTCTGGGAAAGTGGAGAGTCCAAATCCATCAGGACTTTGACGATCTCTTTCAGCCACCGCGTGGCGTTCCACCACCAGGAGAACATGATTTCTGTATCCATACCGATCCGACAGCAAAAATTCCACACCGCCAGCCGTACCGAATGACACAGTCTGAGAGGAAGGAATTCGAGGTACAGATTAAGAAGTTGCTTGCAAACGGGTGGGTGACGGACTCACATTCACGTTATGCAGCACCGATAATCTTTGTGAAAAAGCCAGACGCCACACTCCGAATGTGTGTCGAATACCGTGAATTGAAAGTAATAACGGCTAAAGACCAGTACCCTTTGCCGTACATTGAGGATTTGCTGGATAAGCTTCACGGAGCACGGGTTTTCACCAAACTGGACTTGGCTAGCAGATACCACCAGGTACGGGTACATTCAGACGACTGCCACAAGACCGCATTCATAGCGCTGGACGGATACTATGAGTATAAGGTTATTCCGTTTGGACTTGCAAACGCGCCAGCCGCTTTCATGCATATGATGCACAAGATATTACATCCACACCGCCGAAACGCAATCGTATACCTCGACGACGTGCTCATCTTTTCAGGAACGCTAGCAGAACATAAGGCACATGTGGAAGGTGTGCTGGAAGCTTTACGGAACGTACGTTTGCATCTAAGTGAGGCCAAATGCGTGTTTGGTACTCTGGAAATGTCGTTCGTCGGTTTCAGAGTGAATAAACATGGTATTCACACCAAGGAGAAGAAGGTCAGAGCAGTACAAGATTGGCCAACGCCCAGGACGCCTACGGAACTTCGCAGTTTCCTCGGTTTAGCGGGTTATTATAGGAAATTTGTTCCGAAATTCGCTCACCGGGTCCATCTGCTATATGACCTCGCCGCAAAGCCCAGGAACGACTACATGTGGACCAGTTGACACGGGGAGCTGTTCGGAGACCTCAAGCAGGCACTGATATCTGCACTAGTCCTGGCAACGCTGGATCCGGAAGGCGATTTCATCCTACAAATGGATGCCTTGGACACGGCTATCGGAGGTGTTTTGGCTCAAAAACAGTTGTTTGAAGGAAGATTGGTAGAGCGGCCACTGGGATATTTCTCAAGGAAGCTTCACGCAGTTGAGTCAAGATATTCAGCATATGACCGTGAACTTCTTACGATCAGCGCAAACTTGGAGCATTGGGCCTGCTACGTCCACGGTCGAAAACGCACCACCATTTATACGGATCACACCTCCTTGCAACATATTCTGGCGCAGAAAAAGATGACAAGCCATCAGTGGCGTCACCTTGACAGGCGCCAACATCACGATTATGAGGTAAAGTACTTTCCTGGAGCAGCGAACGTGGTGGCAGACGCACTCAGCCGGATTGCCTATACTCAAGGAGGGCAGTCAGAAGTCGAGCAGCCAAAAGCCGATCCGCAGCACCTCAACATCGTCGAGATGCGTGTATCAGCCTCAACCGAGTGGCTAAACGATGTGCGAAATGGCTATGCAGAAGACGCGATTTTTGGCCCCATTCTACAATATCTGAGCAATACCGACGAAAAGGAGAACAAAAAGGCAAGCTCGAAACAGACTCGTCGTATTCAGGAAAGAGCAAAGTCATATATACTCGAAGAAGGCCTTCTGTTCCATAAACCGTCAGGCGGAAAGCTGTGTATTACGAGGTCCATGAGAGCAGACGTGGTTCGGGAAGCACATGATGCTATTCTGGGCGGCGGACATCGCAGTATTGCAAAGACAGAAGCAGCGGTCGGTTCATGGTACTACTGGCCAAAGTTGACAGATTCAATCGCAGAATGGATTGCCGGATGTGACGTATGCCACTGAATCAAACACAAGAATGCCAGGCCATATGGACTTCTACAGCCGCTACCGATTTCACTCCAATGGGCGGAACGAGTAAATATCGATTTTGTCACCAAGTTGCCAACATTGGAAGCCGGCCACGATGCAGTAGCGACAATTATCGATCCCCTAACGAAGCGAGTACGGTGGATTCCTGTTAAAGAAGCCGATCTCACCGTAGAGAAATTTGCGACCGCATTCATCGACGGTTATGTATGGTCACGGGGGCTACCTGCATCGATTGTGTCCGACCGGGATACCCGGTTTACCTCCAGCTTCTGGCAATCGTTGTGTTCACAACTCGGAATCAGGCTTCGGAAGTCTACTGTCACGGCGTTGGAATCACATGCAACTCTGACATTGCCGGACCATGGAAGTGGGGAAATAGGGTGCCGCCACGGAAAGATTCGGAAACGGAATGTTCTAGAACAAAGGGAAGTGCTGGAATGCGAGAATGTGCGGAACGTGATACGTGTCGGTGTTTGCTCGTGTCGGTGTTTGCTCATGTTGGTGTTTGCTTGTGTCGGTGTTTGCTCGTGTCGGTGTTTGCTCGTGTCAGTGTTTGCTCGTGTCGATGTTTGCTCGTGTCGGTCTTTGCTCGCGGGGGGAAGTTCCTGTATATAACAAGGGCCACCGCCCACTGTAGATCTGTACGGAACAACTTGTTTATGCCGTCACCGTGTCCTTGTCTCCTTGTCCTTGTCCTCATCTCCGTCCTTGCCTCCGTCCTTGTCTCCATCCTTGTCTCTATCCTTGTCTCCGTCCTTGACCCTGTCCTTGTCTCTGTCCTTAACTCTGTCCTCGTCTCTGTCCTGTCCTCGTCCTCCTCCACCGCTCGCCTCCCGCCGTGCTGCTCCGCTCGCCTGCTGCCCGCCCGCCGCCACGCTCTACAGCTCACCCGCCGCCACGCTCTACCGCTCGCCCGCCGCCACGCTCTACCGCTCACCCGCCGCCGCGCTGTACCACCCGCCCGCCGCTACCTGGAGCCCTGTCGGACCCTGCCGTTACATTTACAGCATACCATCCGCAATCGGACGGCCAGGCGGAAAAGGTGAATGCCACTCTGGAAACGTTTTTGAAGGTATATATAGCGCAACTCAAATCCCCGGAGCAGCGGAGCCATTTGTTGCCACTGGCGGAGTTTACCTACAATGCAGCAAAGCATAAGGCTATAGGCATGTCGCCGTTCGAAGCAGATATTGGATCGATTCTGAGATTTCCACTAGATCTGTTGGCACCAGGACCACGGACGCCGATAGCGAGACCAGGAACGGAATATGCAGAACGCCTCATCAAGATCATACAAATGCTTCAAGAGCAAATGGATGAAACCCAGCTGACAATGGTGTCGGAAGCGAATCAGTATCGCCATGGCCACCCGTTTCGGGTAGGCGATTCGGTATTCCTGGACACCCGTTTGCTGCCAGTCGGCTACGCCAATATCAATTCCACTGCCAACGACAACGTCAACTTGCGAAAGTTTCAACATCCGTACGCCGGTCCGTTTACGATCCTGAAGTCTGCTGGTGAGAATGCATTTGTTCTCAACATCCCAGCGCACTGGTGCTTACACCCAATCTTCAACGTCACATGCCTGAAACTGTCGAAGGTCGACAAAACCCGTTAACACCCACCCCCACCACCGCTACGCTCCACTGCTACCGTCGAGTACGAGGTTGAGTCGATCTGCGAGCACAGAGGCACCACGATTCAAGATCTCGAATATCTGGTCAAATGGGTTGGCTACGCTGACCCTACGTGGGAACCGCTGGCGAACCTGAGTGGTAGCAGCAACGAGCTGCTGGGTGAATACCACGCTGCGAATGGCCTACAAGTCTACTGGTGGATGGAACGGGAGTGACAGGAGGTGTAGGCAATGTGTGGTGGGCTGGGTATATTTTGCTGTTTTCGGTTGTGTTGGAGTGCACTTTGTTATGTTCGGGTTTATTGTTATAAGCTGGGTTTGTTGTTGTTTTTTTTGTTTTTTTTTGTTGTTGTTTTGTTTGTTTGTTTTTTTTGTTTAGGGGCGGCGCTTGTTTTAGTGAGAGGGAAGTGGTTGTAGGAGGAGGATTCCGGGCGTCGTGGACGCCACGCCTAGAGTGGCTAGCATGGCCGCTAGCATGGCTTCTAGAGTTTGTGGGACTTAGCAGATGGCTGCCCTTAGGGCTTCTGTAGATAGACAGTCACACACTAGCGCTACCACACGGACACTTGTATAAGTGTCCGGTGCTCCCCGCTTTAGAATGGACATGTTTCTCGCTACCCCTCATATAGTCCCTCGGGCTCTCCTCCGGGCCCTGGCACAGGCACGAATCTCCATTCTGAGGGCATCCAAATCATCATCCTGGTTGGTGTATTGCTCCTTCAGAGCATTCTTGAGGGTATCGTAGTCATCCTGAATACCAAACAGCAGACTGTTGATATACTCGTGGACCTCCGTAGATACTCGCATAGTGAGAAGAACCCAACGGGCCTGAGGTGCTTCCTCTTCTGTGTATCCTTTCCCTTCTGTAGCTACCTTGAAGTCGATAGCTCTAAGGAAGTCGCCGATGTCCACATTTCCATTGTAGATTCCGACATCGATCTTCATGGTTCGACCGGAGAATCTCCCAATCCCGTTGGCAGCCACGGACATGCCGTTCAATGAAGGAATGGACTGGATTTCGGATGACGACGATGACGAGGAACGAGCATGTGATCGGTGTCGAAGGAAGGTAAGCTGATGGTTGTGTACGAGGTCTGCCCACAATTGGCCATAAGCGGTGCTCTGAACGGGACGATGAGGAGTTCCTACGATTTCTCGGTGACGACAATAGAGGATGCGGTTGGCATCTTCAAACTCTTCCCAGAGTCTCGAGATGTCAATTGGAGGAGATTCGTGATCCCGAGGTTGCGATGCCATGATTCAGTCCTTTTCTTTATCAAAGACGACAACGAGAACCTGGTGAGGGGGTGAGCGGGGAGGATGACGGGGGTGAGCGGGGGGGTGACGGGGGACGAGTGGGTGGATGACGGGACTTCCTTTTCCAAAATGGGGGAACGATCAACTCCTTCTTGCTGTTGTCCTTGATGTTCTCGACGTTGCTTCACGATCTTCATGGTACTTGGGGCTCACAGCTCTCGACGCTCCCACTGAATAGGGAAGGTTTTCCGAGATTCAGGTTTGGCGCACCATGTGACACTGGGGTTGTATCGTAACCGGAGTGCAAAGAGAATCAAAGGTAATCAGGCTACTTTCGATAATTCACAGCGGAATAATCTTAGATCTTGTGTGTGGGTTCGGTTGTAGTGTTGGTGAGAATGTTCGTGCTGATTTTCCTTCCGTCGGGGCGGAAAACCTCTGTCTTTATATCTGAGTGAAGCCATCGTGAGAGATGGTGACTCGGACTTGGATTCCCCCGATGCGCATGGTCCTCGTGGGCGACCCATTGGCCCTGGCAGGGTGTAGATAAGGGGAGATGAGGTTTCATGCAAGCGGGCGGGGTGCTTTCCTACCAGACTCTCTTCGGTGCGCCATCAGCAGGCGATGTGGCATCCCCTCCTTTCGGGGGAGTGGTCATAGCCCAAGTCCGGTGGTCCACACGCCATCAGCAGGCGACGTGGCATCCCCTCCTTTCGGGGGAGGGGTTATAGCCCAAGCATCTCGCCGTTTGCAATCCTCCCCTCACCTCCGGAGATATGTGTCTTAGGTCCGTCTTGGCCGTAAGCTCATCTCCGGACCTTATCTCCCTCCTAGACTCTCTGGGTGCATTCCGTCATCCTTTCGTACCTCTCTCTAGCTTAGCTACGTACTCGAGATATTTCAAATGTAACACTACCTCCCCTCTCCCTTAGCCTCGTCCCGAGTGCTAACACGGTTCTTTCTATCTAGGTAGCCTATCTCTTTCGGTGTGTTCTTTCGCAGAGTATCTTTCCGTAGATGTAGCTGTTTGTGACTTGCAGTGCCACTTTACCATGACTGTAGGCCTCCACCCCTACAGCCCTCCCAGACACCGGATCAGGACATGACTCTGTAATCCGTCGGAATGTCTGGGCCCTCTGAGTAGGCTGGTACGTACTCATACCATTGTTCGATGAACTTTGATCACGTCGCGCGTTCGCTATATAACTGCCTCCCATACTTGACAGTTCCGGGGTCGACAAAGGTCACAGAGGATCGGCAGAGGCATGGTATCCTTTGTGGCTGGTCCGGTATCCCGAAAGTGACTGGGCCTGATCTAGGGCTCTACAGTGTAGGTAGGAGTGACCGCACCTTATTCGGGGATCGTGTGACCATCGTGCTTGCTCTGTCACCGCTTACTTTTTGGGGAAGGGGAAGATCACCGTACAGGAGCGCATCAAGTTCATCGAGTTGTTTTGGGTTTTTTTCGTTGGACGCTCGGTCAGCGGTTTCTTGTGGTTGCCTGAGAAGCGGGTCTTTTTGTTGGTTCGTACTGCTTTGGTACTGAAGTCCTCCGCCCCTTCAGCCCACTACCGCCAGATCCTTGGTGGAACTGGTTTTAGCCTTCGGTGAGCCAGTAGTCCCTCGGCACGTCTGGATTTCGTCGGTGAAAGTCCCAGAGTTTCTCCAAGCCGCCTACTGAGAAGTTGTCGTAAGGTTCTTACGTCCAATCCTTGCGTTCTGGATAGTCGAGCCATTTGACGAGTTAGAGAATTCGCTTGTTATTTCCCCGGCCGCGTTCGACCGAGGACATAACTTCCGTGACATCGTATTCCTCTGATTGTTCGATGTCGTCCACTTCCCGGAGTACTTTTGAAGGATCCGGTGGTGCTCGGTGTTCGCTGGTTCGGTAAGGTTCAAGCAGCGAGACGAGGAAGACATTGTGTATCTTCCATTTCCGAGGCAGCGTGAGGCGAACGGCTAGCGGGGAAACGACTTTCTCGATCTGGAAGGGACCATGATTCTTGTGGTCCAGCTTCCTCAATGGGCGGCGCGTTTTGATGTTGCGGCTATTGAGCATCACCAAGTTTCCGACTTGGTATGCCAGGGGTTCTTTTCGCGTCGGGTCGGTGTATCGGCGTATTCGCTCCTGTGCCTCTTCTAGCCCTTTCTGGGATTCGTCGTGCACGGTGTGCATCCAGTGGACGTAGACCTGGCTTCCCGGGTTGAGAGGTTCCATTGACGCAGGGTTCATTGCTGCCGGGTGGAAGCCATAATTAGCGTAAAATGGAGACATACCATTTCCCGTGGTGGTCGAGTTGTTGTAGGCGAACTCAGCCATCGGTAGCAGGTATACCCAGTCATCTTGTTCCTTGCTGACGTACGCTCGGAGGTAGACTTCGATCGTCTGGTTGAGCCGCTCTGTCTGGCCGTCAGTCTGTGGATGGAATGCGGTTGACATTCGGGGATTGATTTCCGAGAGTCGTAGGAACTCTTTCCAGGTCTCCGAGGTAAACCTGGAGTTGCGGTCTGACATAATATCAGTGGGGAGGCAGTGATACCTCCATACCTCTTGGCCAAAGGTGATGGCCAGATCCGCCGCTGTCTTTCCCTCCGTTCTCAAGGGGAGAAAGTGTACCATCTTGGTGAATTGGTTGATGATCACCCATAGCTGGTTGCAGCCTTCCGAGACTGGGAGTTCCGTAATGAAGTCTATTGCTATGGATTGCCACGCGGCATAGGGCAACTCTAGCAGGGAGGACAGCCCGTAAGGTTAGTGTCGGGACACCTTATTCTGCTGGCATTCCGGGCAGCTTCTTGCCAAGTCGATGATCCGTTCGTTCATTTTTGGCCACCAGAAGTTTCGTCGGATTAGTTCGATGGTCTTATCCTGCCCCATGTGTCCGGCCACCTTTGTGTCATGTTCTGATTCCATAATCCTCTGCACCAGGCCCTTTGGTATCCAGAGCAGGTTTCATCGGTACAGTAGGTTGTCTTCGCAACTTAATTCCTTGACCCTTCGGTCCTTCGGCGACAGTTCCTCCGACGCCGCTTCCTGATTCCTCGCCTGTTCGTAGGCTTCGTCCTTCTTCCCCTCTTCCCTGACGTCTGCCAGGAATTCCTCCGTCCACTTTCTTTCCGGGAGTGATGACAGCCGTGCCAAGGAACAGACGAATGATCGCATTAATCGGTCCTCAAAGGTATTTTTTCCCAAAACTGTCATGATCAGCTGGTTTTCTACCCCCCCCTTTTCAGCGCGGTACTCCGAACACCTTGACAATGCATCTGGCTTCCCATTTTGCGTGCCTGGTCGGTAATAGATTCCGAAGTCGATACCGGCTAGCTCCTGCGCCCATCCTGCTTGACATCGATTCAAGACTTTGGTTGTTGTGAAGTATTCCAAGTTTTGATGATCCGAATACACCTGGACTTGGTGTGTTGCTCCTTCACAATAGCACCTCCCGTGTTTGAAGGTGTCCACTATCACTAAGAGTTCCTAGTCGTGGATTTTGTAATTGATTTCCGTGGGCTGGAACTTTCTCGAGTGAAACGCCACTGGGCGTTGTGACACTGGGGTTGCCTCGTAATCGGAGTGTAAGAGAATCAAAGGCGATCAGGCTACTTTTGATAATTCACAGCGGAATAATCTTAGATCTTGTGTGTGGGTTTGGTGGGTTTGGTGGGTTCGGGTCGGTAATGTTTCTTTGAGGGTGATGTGTCCTGGTTTCCTCTCGTCGGGGTGAGAAAACCTCTTACTTTTATCTAAGAAGGAAGGGTGTGAGATCTGATGACTCGGCGTGAGAAGTGGTGACTCGGGTTCAGATTCCCCCGAGGTGCATGGACCCTGTGGGTGGATCATTGGCCCTGGCCGGGGTGTTGATAAGGGAGATGAGTTCGTCATGCAACTGGGCGGAGAACTCTTGCGTCTAGACTCGTACGTGGCTCCCCCCGCAAGGATCCAAGCCAGTCCCCGCGAGGACCCAGATTCTCTGCGTACATGGTTCCTCCCCGCAAGGAGGCTAACCAATGTCTGGTCTCTCCCCGCAAGGAGTCAGACCATATCTGCTAAGACCGCTTCGTTTGCACTCAGACCACTACCTCGGAGTTCCCTCGTCCGATCCCCGCAAGGTTCGTTCTTTCCCCGTAAGGTTCGATCTCTCAGCCATAAGCTAACTCCGGCTCCTTAACTCCCTCCTAGACTCTTGATCCATCATCTGTCATCCGCTATCCTTCCTACTACTCTGTCGCTAAGTAATCTAGATACTCTTATGTACTTCGTGGAATATTCAGGTATAACACTACCTCCTCTCCCCCTTAGCCTCGTCCCGAGTGCTTAAAAATTTAAGTAGCCCATCTCTTTTGATCGTATGATTCTTTCAACGCTGAGTCCCTTTCAACGTCACAGACTGCAGTCCTCCTCCCCTGCAGCCCTCCCAACCACCGGATCAGGTCATGTAGTCCCTCGGGACCCTCTGTAATCCATTGAGATGGCTGGGCCCTCAGAGTAAGCCGGTGCGTACTCTTACATCGATGGTTGTCCCGCTGGGCAGCCGCGTGATTTGGAGACAAAGGGGCCGGCTTCACAGTGCGCATCCTGGCGATCCCCGGCTGGGGCATGTGGAAGGAGTGACCAAGCCCGAGCAAGCCGAACGAGCCATTGGTGTGCACACAGAGGTGTCCGTTCGTCGCCAGGATCCGCCACCTGTCCGGAGGCCCTTGTCTTCCCAGGCAATTACCCCAGCGCAGAGTTGTTCGAGCTGTCGTTCGGAGGGATCGGTTGTTCGTGGAGGAGAGCATATGACGCTTTTTCGACTTGGGACACGTGGAATGAGTGACCTTCACGGCCCAGGGTTCGTGCGCGGGAGCCTTCCTTGTCTCCCCCGTAGGTGTACGTGCAGAGGTGTGCCGTACCGAGTGTCTACGGCTCTCGTCCGATCGAGTCCGAAATCTCCTAGGACCAGCTAGGCGTCAGCTACTCGGTAGTCTCTCGGCGTATCCGGGTTGCGCTGGTGAAATTCCCGGAGTTTTTCTAACCCTCCTTTCGAGAAGTTGTCGGTTGGTTCTTCCGTCCAGTCTTTGCGCTCCGGATAGTCGAGCCATTTGACAAGGTACAGGATCCGTCGTCCCTGTTTACGTGATGACACTACTTCGTCGACGTCATATTCTTCAGATTGTTCGATGTCGTCAGCTTCTCGTAGGATTTTTGAAGGGTCTGGAGGGGCTCGGTGCTTGCTGGTCCAGTATGGTTCGAGCAGTGAGACGTGGAAGACGTTGTGGATCTTCCATTTCCTTGGAAGGGTTAAGCGGACCGCTAGAGGTGAGATGATTTTCTCGACTTGAAAAGGACCGTGATTTTTGTGATCCATTTTCTGTGATGGACGCCGGGTTTTGATGTTGCGTCCGCTTAGCATGACCAAGTCTCCCACTTGGTATGCCGGGGGGGGGTTTTCGGCCTGGATCGGTATATCGGTGTATTCTTTATTGGACGGCCTCCAGCCCTTTTCGGGCTTCGTCGTGGATGGTTGTCATCCAGTGGCCGTACCCCTTGCTGGCTGGGTTGATTGGTTCGTCATTTTCTTCAAGTGGGTTCATGGATCGGGGGTGGAATCTGTAGTTGGCGTAGAACGGCGTGATTCTGTGGCCCATTGTGACTGAGTTGTTGTAAGCGAACACAGCCATTGGGAGTAGTCGTACCCAGTCGTCTTGTTCATGACTGACGAAAGCTCGTAGATATGCTTCAATGGTTTGGTTCAACCTTTCGGTTTGCCCATCGGTTTGTGGGTGGAAGGCTGTTGATATTCTCGGCCGGATCCTCAATATTTTCAACAACTCTTGCCATGCTTCCGAAGTGAAACGCGAGTCTCGGTCCGACACGATATCAGTGGGGATGCCGTGGAATTTCCATACCTCCCTTGCAAAGATTACCGCTAGATTCACTGCTGTTTTGCCGTTTTGCGGCAGTGGTAGGAAATGGGCCATTTTGGTGAAACGGTCGATAACTACTCAAAGCTGGTCGCATTCTTCCAACACTGGTAGTTCCGTAACGAAATCCATTGCAATTGATTGCCACGGCGCGTATGGCAATTCCAGCGGTGAAACCAGTCTGTAGGGTTGGTGGCGTGCTGTCTTGTTTAGCTGACATTCGGGGCAGCTTCTGATGAACTCAATGATTCGTTCGTTCATTTTCGGCCACCAGAAGTTTCTTCGAATGAGTTCGATAGTTTTGTCTTGCTCCATGTGACCGGCCACCTTAGTGTCGTGTTCTGATTCCATAACCCGCTGGATGCATTTCCCGGGGACCCATAGTTTTTCCTTTCTGTACAGGAGCTGATCCTATAGTTTTATTCCATCGTTTTCCTTGCCCTCCTGGGCCTCCGGCACTGCTTCCGCCAGCGTCGTTTCCTTTTTCTTTCTGACCTCTTGATACTGTGGGTCCTTGTTTGCCGCTTCTTGGACCTCCTCCAGGAACGCCGAAGTCCATTTCCTAATGGGGACTGGGGAAAGCCTTGCTAACGAGCAGACAAAGGAGACCGTTTCTCTTTCTGCCAGGGCTCAGAAGTGTTTTTCTTTCAAGATCGTTGAGATCAGCTGGTTTTCTATCCCCCCTCTTTCAGGGCGGTACTCCGGCCGCCTTGATAGTGCATCTGGTTTTCCGTTTTGTGCTCCCGGTCGGTAATAGATTCTAAAATCTATGCCTGCCAATTCCTGGGCCCAGCGAGCTTGTCGACGGTTTAGCACCTTTGTGGTTGTAAAGTACTCCAAATTTTGGTGGTCTGAAAAAACCTGAATTTGGTGAGTCGCTCCCTTGCAGTAGTGCCTCCAATGCTTAAAAGCGTCTACTACCGCTAGTAGTTCCTTATCGTGGATCTCGTAATTGATTTCCGCTGGCTGGAATTTTCTGGAGTGGAAGGCCACCAGGTGTAATCGGTTTTCGTCGTCTCGTTGGGATAGGACCGCTCCGATGGCGAAGTTCGATGCGTCTGTCTCAATGATCACTGGCTTTGCTGGGTCCAAATGGGCTAGTATCGGGGCCGTGGTGAATCGACTTTTCAGTTCTTCGAATGGTTTTCCCGCTTCTCTGTTCCACGTCCATTTCCTCGTTTTTTTGGTCAGCTCTGTGAGAGGTCTTGCTACCCGAGAATAATCCTTGATGAAGCGCTGGTAGAAGTTAGCGAATCCTAAGAACGACTGTGTTTCTGTGAGCGATGTCGGCTGCTGCCAAGATAGCACGGCATCCACTTTTGCTTGATCCATCCGTATTCCGTTTCGACCGATGACGTAGCCGAGGAATTCTACTTCATCTGTTTTCCAGACGCATTTTTCGGGGGAGACCACCAGCCCGTTACGTTGCAATCTTTCCAAAACTTCCTTGACGAGCTGGTCGTGTTCCTCTTCTGTTTTCGCATATACCAATATGTCGTCCATATATGCTAGGACTCCTATGTCCAGTATGTCAGACAGGACATGATTCATCATATCTTGGAATGTTGACGGTGCATTTGTCAACCCAAATGGCATGACCTGGAATTCGTATAGCCCGTAACGAGTTCGGAAGGCGGTTTTCCACTCATCTCCTTCCTGGATACGGATGAGGTTGAACCCGTTTTTCAGATCCATTTTGGTAAACCATTGGGCCCCCTGTACTCGATCCTGTAATTCTTGCATGAGGGGGAGCGGATACCTATAAGGGATTGTAATGGCGTTCAATCCCCGGTAATCGACGTACAGCCGTAACCCCCGTCCGTTGGGTTTAGGAACGAATAGGATTGGTGAACCTGCCGAGGAGGTGGATCTTCTTATTTTGCCTGTTTTCTCCATTTCTTTTAACCATTCTCTTAAAGTTTGAAGTTCTACCTCAGAGAGTGGGTAAATGGGTCCCCAGGGCGCTGTGGTTCCGTCCTTCAGCTCAATTTTGCAGTCGTACGGGCGGTGCTCTGGTAGCGCATCTGCCGCCTCCTTTCCCATTATTCCCAGGTATTGTCTGAATTCCATCGGGACGTGGCCAAGTGGGTCATCGTTGACTACCGATACGTGACCAATAGTGCGTGCTGTGGGGTCGGACAATATTGATTCGTCCTATGACAGGGAGAATTCCGCCATTTCATACTGGGTGCACTTTTTTAGACATCCGGGACTGTTGAACCTTATTTCCTGCGTTGACCAAGTTCCCTGGGGTGGGTGATCCTCCACCCAGCTGAACGAGAGAAATATGTCGATTCCTTCCTCCATTGGAGAGATTTCGAAAGTTTCTTTAGAGAAATGCTTCCGGTGTTGTAATCGTACCAGCCCCGTATGGAATTGTGCCGCGCTTTCGACAGTTTGTCTGGTGAAATTTTCGTGATCCTGGGGTTTTTGTGCGGGTGTTTTGGCAGGTTCAGGCGTTCCACTGTTTGTTGGTTTATCAGATTTATCGAGCATCCTGTATCTAGCAGTGCTTTTACTCGATAGCTATTTTTCTGGTGATGTAGCAACATTGTGACAATGGGTCGATTGTTCCTTCGAGGTTTTTTCTCAGATTTTTCCTTTGTATTCGGGGTTGCTTTTTCTCTTTTCCTTTTTCGCGAGGCGCCGCATACTAAATTAACCGTCCCATTGGGTGCCGTACAGGGGTCTTTCAAAAATCCGAATCGTCCGTGTCCACCCATAGTGGTTGGTCCGTGATGATTTCTTCCACTGCCACCACTTTTTGCTGTTTGGCGGCCGGGGTGTCGATTGGATCTTCCTCCCTCTTCCTTTTCCCTTCCGACGTGTTTCGGGTGTTTGCTACTCCTCCCACCTTCCAGGGTGCCGGTGGTAGCTCCGTTCCTTGTGCTGTTTGGAAGGAGAAGCAGTCAAAAGTACGGTGCCCCGTTCTTCCACATCGCCAGCATCCATCCTTGACCTTTTTGTGTGCGTCTATTTCGTTCTGGGGTACCCCCCGCAGAGTGGCCCCCGTTGACTCCTATCCGTTATTCTTTGGAGCTCGAGAGTCGTTTTTCCTTGGTTCCCGATTCGTCGTTGGCCGTCTTTCCTCTTTTTTCCGTTCCTCCCTTTTGGCTGTTGGTACTGGGGCGGTGCGCACTGCGTCCCTGGATGCTTTCAATGCTTTCTTCATTTCCACCTGTAGGGCGGCCTGGGAGGTGGCTTCCAGTAACCCTTCGTCATCGACAAATTCTCCTAGATAATGGGCGAAGCGCATGTCCAGTACTGAATCCGGCATCGCCAGATTGATTTTTTCCTGCAAGCTTTCCCCCGTAACCCGCGCGTAGTTATTCAACGCCTTGAATTCCGTCAAATAGGCCTGGATATCCCCCCCATATTTGAGCTGGCTCAGCTTGAGTTGGGCTTTGGCTGCCTCTCGCGGGTCGTGGTATTCAGTTCGGATGGCGGCTGAGTAATTGACCCACGAGTCATTCCCTCCCAGCGTGTTGTATCGGTGTAGGTCCCAAGCTTTCGCTGTTCCTGTGAGCAGCGTTCCCACCCATGCTATTTTTTGTTGGTCGTTGGTTTCGGGATAAAAGCTTAGGTATTTGGTAACCAATTTCCACCATGCATCGAATGGGGTTGATGGTTTTCCGTCAAACGCTTCTGGGTTCGTCATTTTGAGCCGAGATGTTCTTACGGCCGTGGATGCGTTGTTTGGACGGTTTGCCAGGGCTACCCCTTCCGCGACCACCCGGGCCACCATCTGGGCAAGCTCTTCTGTCGTCAACGTTCGCCGGGCCGCAGGAGGAGTCGGCGGGTTGTGCTGAGGGCCTGGACGGGGCGATGGCGAGGGTGGAGGAGGGAGTGGTCGCCGTGGTGGCCTCGGGGGTTCTCCTCCGCCTCCGAACAGGGGGCCTACTGGCGGTGGAGACAACGCAGGTGGGCGAATTCTTCGGAGTGGTCGAGGTGGTACCGTTGGTTGCTGTGGCCCCCGTGCTTCCGGGTCGGTAGGTCCTGCTCGGAGTTGCTGCAAGGCGTTGGCCAAGCTGGAAGTTGACTGCCAGACTGGGCTCCGCCATTGCCTCAATTCCGGTGTGGTATGTGCGGACACTGGGGGTGGTCGTGGAGGGGTTTCCGGGACCGTAATTTGAGCGGCCAGTCGCTGTAGTGCTCCCACCTGTCATTGTGATTCCTCCCTGGCTTCCTGTAGCTGGTGCTCCAGTTGCGCCACCCGCCGTTGTTGTTCGTCCACCCGTTTTTGGTGTTCCTCTGCCCATAGTTCGACGTTCCCTTGGAAGTTGGCCAGATACTGACTTCGGGCTACATTGGCTTCTGCGAGGAAGGCAATAGAGTCGTTGAGGCGGGTCAGTTGCGTCGCATGCCCGGCTTGCTTTTGATCAGCCTCCTGGGTTCGTTCGATGATGGCTCCCCATACATTCTGGGTCAACGCTTGGTATGCGCTGGCTGCGCCTGCCAGCTTGCTTCGTATCCATGCTCCTGTGATTTTCTCGTTAGCGCTAAGTCAGTCGTATACATACCTGGTTCCATCTGACAGGTCTTGGTAGGCCCGCTCAATTTGCTGAATCCGTTGATCCGTTCGATCCACCGTATTTCCGCAAAGATGGACTAGCTGTCCTAGGTCCGCTTCGGCTTGCTTTTGTTGTTTAACTAGGGCTCGGAGCCACGTTGCTGGGTTGGAAATTTCGAGCGTTTTTTCATTGGGCACTGTGCCGTCTGTGATTTGCAATACGTCCTTGGGGGCCTCCAGTCGGAGCATGTTGAAGTCGGTTGTTGACATTTTGGCTTAGTATAGATCCAAAAAGTGTCGCGTGTAGATGGTTTCGTTGTCGTAGAATTCGTAGTCGCAAATTTCCGGAAATTCGAGACCGTTGAGGTTGGCGCACTGTCTGAGGAACACGCAGTTGAACCAGTACTGGGTATACCAGGACCAGGGTGTATCGTCGATTTCTTCTTCGGGAGTGTCGCCGTCGTGGTAATTGTCCCACTTTTCTTCGCAGAGGAGTTCTTCCAAGATTGAGGTGAAGGTATAGTCAAATTGGTAGCTTGACTGGGGTTCGAGAATCGTAGCCAAGTCTAGCAGAAGGAAATGGTTTTCTTCGAATGAGGGCATAAAAGTAGGGTGATTTTTGAGATCAAGATTATAGTGTGACACTGGGGTTGCCTCGTAACCGGAGTGTAACAGAATCAAAGGCGATCAGGCTACTTTTGATAATTCACAGCGGAATAATCTTAGATCTTGTGTGTGGGTTCGGTGGGTTCGGGTCGGTAATGTTTCTTTGAGGGTGATGTGTCCTGGTTTCCTCTCGTCGGGGTGAGAAAACCTCTTTCTTTTATCTAAGAAGGAAGGGTGTGAGATCTGATGACTCGGCGTGAGAAGTGGTGACTCGGATTCAGATTCCCCCAAGGTGCATGGACCCTGTGGGTGGATCATTGGCCCTGGCCGGGGTGTTGATAAGGGAGATGAGTTCGTCAAGCAACTGGGCCGGGAACTTTTGCGTCTAGACTCGTACGTGGCTCCCCCTGCAAGGATCCAAGCCAGTCCCCGCAAGGACCCAGATTCTCTGCGTACATGGTTCCTCCCCACAAGGAGGCTAACCAATGTCTGGTCTTTCCCCGCAAGGAGTCAGACCATATCTGCTAAGACCGCTTCGTTTGCACTCAGACCCCTACCTCGGAGTTCGCTCGTCCGATCCCCGCAAGGTTCGATCTTTCCCCGCAAGGTTCGATCTCTCAGCCATAAGCTAACTCCGGCTCCTTAACTCCCTCCTAGACTCTTGACCCATCATCTGTCATCCGCTATCCTTCCTACTACTCTGTCGCTAAGTAATCTAGATACTCTTATGTACTTCGTGGAATATTCAGGTATAACAGGTGTAGTCAGTTTTCCTCATCTTTTTGTGATAGGACTGCTCCCAACGCAAAGTCTGAGGCGTCAGTTTCGATAATAACTGGTCATTGGGCGTCGAAGTGGGCCAGGATTGGTGCCGTCGTGAATCGCCTTTTCAGCTCTTTGAAGGCTTTTCCTGCCTCAGGGTTCCATGACCATTTTTCTGTCTTCTTCGTTAATTCTGTCAGGGGTCGCACCACTCTCGAGTAGTCCTTGATAAATCGTTGGTAGAAGTTAGCGAACCCTAGAAAGGACTGGGTCTCGCTCAGAGATTTGGGTTCCTCCCAACTCAGTACTGCTTCCACTTTTTCTTGAGACATTGCAATTCCATTTCTCCTGATGACATAACCCAGGAACTCCACTTCCTGAGTTTTCCAGATGCATTTTTCTGGGGAGACTGCTAACCCATGGGCCTGCAGTCTTTCCAAGACTTCCTTAACCAGGCGGTCGTGTTCTTCTTCGATTTTGGCGTAGATTAATATGTTGTCCATGTATGCCAAAACTCCGACGTCTAGTAGATCCGATAAGATGTGATTCATCATGTCTTGGAAGGTGGATGGGGCGTTGGTTAGGCCGAAGGGCATTACTTGGAACTCGAACAATCCGTATCGGGTTCTGAATGCTGTCTTCCATTCGTCCGCTTCCTTGACTCGAAATAAATGGCATCCTTTTTTCAGATCTAGTTTTGTGAACCACTGCGCTCCTTGGACCCGGTCCTGTAGTTCCTGCATGAGTGGTAGCGGGTATCGGTTCGGGATCGTTATTTTGTTCAGTGCTCGGTAGTCGACGCACAGGCGTAGCCCTCTCCCGTGTGGCTTGGGGACAAAGAGTATTGGTGATCCAGCAGGGGATGTCGATCATTTGATCTTTCCTGTTCGCTCCATCTCCTTCAGCCATTCCCGAAGTGTTTGGAGTTCCTCTTCTGATCGTGGGTAGATGGGTCCCCAGGGTGCTGTCTCGCCTTCTCTGAGGTTGATCTTGCAGTCGTAGGGTCGATGCTGGGGGAGGGCGTCCACCGCCTCCTTTCCCATTATTCCAAGGTACTGTCGGAATTCCATAGGGACTCATTCCCTTACGTCTTCGTTGACGGCCAATACATAACCAATGATCTGGGCTTGGGGGTTTTTTGCCACCTCTTCGTCCCATGACAGGGAGAACTCGTCAGTTTCGAACCTGGTGCAGCTGGCCAGGCACCGGGCACTGTTGAACCTTATTTCCTGGTTCGTCCAGGTGCCTTGTGGTGGATGTGCCGTTATCCAGTCAAAAGGGAGGAAGGCGTCGATTTCTGGTTCCATTGGTGAGATTTCGAATTTCTCCCTGGAGTAATGTTTTCGGTGTTGGAGGAGCATGGGTTCCGTATAAAATTGCCCTGCTCCTTTGACACTTTCCCCAGTGTAATTCTCTATGCTGTCAGGTTGCTGATGCACCTTCTTCTTAATTCTGAGCTTCTCCACTGTCTGCTGATTGAGGAGCACAACGGAGCAACCGGTATCCAGTAGTACCTGGATCTAGTGTTCTTTCTCCCTTGCATGTAGTATCATGGTGATGATTGGGCGTGTGCCGCCGTGGACTGTTCTTTTCTTTGACAGGGTTGCAGCGCTTGGTTCCCTGTTCTTTCATTTCTTAGATAGTCAGCATATTATCGTCAAGGTCTTGGGCTGCGGCTTTTCCCGACCTCTTAAAAATCCGAGTCGGATTCTTCCCACAACTGTGCTACAACATCCGTTTCCATGATCTCCACTGCCGCGACTTTTTGTTGTTTGGTTGCGGGGGCCTCCTCGTCTTTTTCATTTTCTCTTCCCCATTTTTGTCCGGCTGCTGCTGCTTTCCAAGGGGCTTTTGGTAGCGCGGTTCCTTGCAACGTGTTGAACGAGAAGCATTTGAAGGTTTTGTGCCCCGGTCGTCCACATCGCCAGCAATCATCGCGGTTTTGAAAGTACGTTTCTTGTTCCTTTTGCAGAACTCCTCTCAGGGCTTCCTCCTTTGAACCCCTGTGGTTCTTTCCTCTCCACCATTCCCAGGTTTTTTCAGAGCGTTGTTCCGGTCCTTTTTTGCCTGGGTTGTCCTTTTTCCCTTCTTCCCTTCGTTTATCGTCCTTCTTTCCTTCCTGCCTTGGGGTGGGCCCTCCTTTCGAAGCTTCTCTGGCCACTTTGAGCGGTTTTTTCTTTCCAACCTGGATTCCCGCTTGGTAAGTAGCGCTCATGAAGCCTTCACCGTCTGTGGGCTCGTCCGGGTTCTGGTTAAATCGCATGTCCAGGATGCTGTCCGGCATCGCTAGGTCGATTTTCTCTTGTAGGCCTTCCCCAGGTGTCTTTGCGAAGTTGTTCAGGGCCCGGAACTTGGTGAGGTAAGTACGGATCGATCCCTGGTATTTCAGCTGCCCTAGTTTGAGTTGGGCATTGGCTGCTTCCCATTCGTTGCGATATTCTGCTTGAATGGCTGCCGCGTAGTTGACGCAGGTGTCATTTCCCTTTAGCTCACGGAAGCGCTATAGGTACCATACTAGAGCCGTATCTGAAAGTATGGTCCCTACCCAGGCAATTTTCTGTTGATCCCCTGTTTCCGGGTAGAACCCAAGGAACATGGTGACTGCTTCCCACCACTGATTGAAGGCGGTCGAGCTTTTTCTGTCGAAGGCTTCCGGGTTCTTCATTTTTGATCGGGCGATATTGCCCTGTTCGGGTCGGGCCAGTCGGTCTTGTCGAGCCCGTTCGACTCCTTCGGCCTCTATCCATATGAGGTCCTGCGTGGTAATTGTAGGCACAGGGTTCCTAGGTGGCGAAGGAGAGCGGAGGTGCCAGAAAGGCGGTTGGGGTGGTTCGGACAGCGGGCCCGAAGGAGGTCCCGCTGACGATCCGGGTGGTGTCAAGGGGGGTTTTCCTCCTTGACCTGCCACGGGCTGGGGTGCTGGTGGCCTTGGGGACACGTGGCGCCTGAGTTGCTCCAGCCGCTGCCTCATTTCTGGCGTTGTGGGTACCGCCGGGAGTCTCTGTCGTCGGAGCATCGGTCCCGGGTTTAGGTGTAGCGGGCTTCCCAGCGCTGGTTGCGAGTGGGCCGATGGAGCGCTGGTGCTGGTCTGCTGGATGGGGCTTCTCCATGCAGGTGGTCCCGCTGGCACCGGTGGCGTTGCGGGTAGCGGGATCCTGGTCGCAATGCGTTGGATTTCTGCTCTTGCCTCCCGGAGTTGGTTCTCCAGGGTGGATATCCGGTTCTGGTGTGCAGCCGCCCATAGCTCCACATTTCCCTGAAAGTTGGCCAGATGTTGATTTCGGGCTGTGTTAGCTTCCGCCAGGAAGGATAGGGCATCGTTTACCCGAGCCAGCTGAGTGGCCTGAGATATTTGTCGCTCGTTGGCCTCATTGGTGCGCTCGATGATGGCTTGCCAGACATTCCTGGCAAGGGATTGGTATGCATTTGCTGCGCTCGACAGCTCGCTACGTATCCATTCCTCTGCTATTTTCTCGTTAGTGTTGACTCGGTCATATACGTACCTAGTGCCTTCTGCTAAGGTTTGGTAGGCCTGCTCGATCTCACTCATTCGTCGGTCAGTTTTATCATAGGCATCACCGCACAGCTCTGTAAGCCGTTGTAAGTCGCTTTCGGCCTGCTGTTGCTGGCGCACCAGGGTTCTAACCCAGACTGCAGGATTGGCTATTTCCACCGCTTGTTCCGGTCTTGGTGTTCCGTCGGCAATTTGGAGCACGTCACGGGGGGCCTAGAGCCGGAGCATGTTGAAGTCCGAAGAGGTCGTCATCACTTAATACAGGTCGAGGAAGTCTCCGCTGTGGATGGTTGAGTCGTAGTCGAAGTGGTAATCGAACAGGTCGAAGAGTTTGTCTTCGTCGAAGTTGGCCGGTTGGGATAGTAGCGCACAGTACCACCACTGCTGGGTATACCAATGGTATGGAGCGCACTCGATTGTTTCGTGGATCGGCTTAGGTCCGTCGAAGAATTCTTCCCACTGCTCGTGCTGGGAAATTTCGTCGTTGATGGACTGAAAGGTGTAGTCGAGGAAGTATTGAGATCTAGGCTGCAAGAAGGTAGATAATTCAAGTAGGTAAAGGTGGTCTTCGAAGTAGGTGTCGTCGAAGTAAGTCATGAAAGTAGGGTGATTTGAGATCAAGATTATAGTGTGACACTGGGGTTGTATCGTAACCGGAGTGTAAAGAGAATCAAAGGTAATCAGGCTACTTTCGATAATTCACAGTGGAATAATCTTAGATCTTGTGTGTGGTGTCACGAACCTCGCACGACAGGCTCCTAAGCGCCGCGGCTGGGGCCGCCGTCACCCTTGCCACCCTGTGGCTGGGCCTCATCACGGCTGCCGCAGTTACGGTCATCCTCCGCGCTTAGGCGCCTCACCCAATCACATCGCTCTGGCAGCGATACTCCCCTACCGCTGGCCAGTCTAGATCTCTCTCCTTTGTTCTTCTATGTTGCCTATGCGTCTTTCTCGTCTTTGCCGTTTCCGATTGATATTGCTTGCACGTCCTTTCTCCTGTCCGCTAGGTCAGTCATCTCCCGTTGCTTGAGCTTGCGCGTCCTTCTCCTTTATCGTTCCGAGTATTGTTTCCCCTTGATTAAGTTGTACGTCATTCTTCCTTTTCCCTTA
>Ga0307516_10000375_pt1 | contig 58541 bp, 60 predicted proteins | sample 19_EM_MG_FD_203310 | JGI IMG/M metagenome (GOLD analysis project Ga0307516, IMG submission 203310) | Populus trichocarpa ectomycorrhiza microbial communities from riparian zone in the Pacific Northwest, United States - 19_EM | ecosystem: Host-associated > Plants > Roots > Unclassified | place...
ATCATTCGAAGTACGTCCGTATCGCTCTGGGTGGTATCACCGAACCCAGGGGTATCGATGAAGACGACACGACGGCCATCGAGATTCAAAGCCCCCGCTGCTTGTACAGTGTTTGTGCAAGATCGTAATCCGCTGCTAACACTGAGGCTTGACCCACTGACGAGGTTGATGAACTGCGCCAACCGCGGAGATGGATGATGAGCTTCTCTGCAACACAACAAATCGCAATGAGAAACAGACGTACGGTAGACTTGCCACTACCCGTCGCGCCCATGACACTATCAGTGAGGGGTGAGGCCGACCAACGTGGAGTGAAGGGGGAACACAAAACATACATGATTGATACTTCGGGAGCATTTAGTTCCCGGAGGGGTATCGTGCGCTCGTAAGTGTTCGTTCCGCCAACACCGGAGGGGGGAAGTGTCGGGGTCGGGTGTAGGCCAGTAGCCAAGGGTGGTGCCGTGTTTCGGTGAAAACCAGGATGCGTAGAGGGATATAGATTGTCAGCACGACGCACGGGAGGTGGGGTCGTAGATGCCCTTTGTGTAATTCGGCTTTCTTTCGTTCGGCCTCGCGTCAACAAGGACACGAATTTAGAAATCATTCCGATAGAGGGGACAGAGAGAGTCACTCCCTGCCAGACAACTTGTTATACAATTGCCCAACCGATGACAGTCACAGTCTCGTGTCCCACACGAGGATTATGCGAAGCACGGAGCGAGGCCAAGGTTCATTGACACCAATTCACCTGCAGTGGAACAGGTGGCAGCCGCGGTTCGAATGGCAATTTCCACAACCAGAATCTTCATTTCCGTGGATCGTATCGCCAGACACCGGACAGGGTCTGCCATTGATATGCCTGAGCCAGAAGTAAGCAACGTGCGCGGCGTGCACACAACACGAAGTTTACGGTCAGTCCGTGATTGAGTTCTAGAGTCAACCGCTGCCGGGATCTTCGTCTCACAGAAGGAATTCGAACCACCGCGGTGTCCGGGAAGGCAAGTCCCTGAACTACCCACACACGTTCCACCTTGTGGATTCACGGAAGACAACCGAGCAGAACGTATGCAATCTGGACACGTAGCAACCAAAACGGATTCAATTATGGCGGGGTGGTCAAGTATAGTGACCTGAACGATCTTGATGGTTTGCGACTTTTGGGCCTGTGACCGTCCCGCCTCATGTAAAGCACTCGTAGGAGGGTCGGGACATATAGTGGACTCCAGGGAGAAAACAAATAAACATACGATTCTGGCGGCACTAGATAACGATGCATCCACCTTTACTACTACGCTGAGGACGTTGATCCCACAGACATTCCAACTCGTGGATCCGCCGCAACATCTCTTCTCGCTCTTCAGCAGAAGCGCTGGTATTCCTCTCGAGCTCGGCTTTGAGTTCCTCGATCTGTTTCATATGTTCAGCATGAACCCGCAACCTCTCCTGGCGGGTTTGCTCCTGCATCCGCTGCATCATATCCTCCACCCTCCTCCGTTCCTCGTTGTACTTAGACGCCATTGCCCCCGCCTCCGCCCTCATCTTATCCATCTGCTCCTTAATCCTCCTCGTCTCTTCTTCCAACTCCTTCCTCGTCTCCTCGTCCTTATCCTTGAGCGCTTGGCGCATCTCACCGCGAAGAGCATTCATCTCGCTCTCGTGGTGCTTGATCAGGGTGCTGAGGTCTTCGTTGATAGCCTCGCCGGCCGCCGTATCCTTGATATTCTTGCGTTCGTCGACGAGCTCCCGCTGGATCTGGAGAGGTGTGGGATTGTTCTTCATGATGCGGCGGACGATGTCGTGGGAGGACTGGGCGGTGTTGTGATGACGGGCAAGTTGAGCCTCCTTGTCGAGGGCCGGTTTGAAGTAGATGCCAGCAAGCTCTTGTTCGCGCCCCTTGCCAACGTCCTCCTCGACTTTCCCCCACATATTCGTGACGACGATGACGTTCTTGAGGGTTGACTCCCCGCACAGCTTGCGGAACATCCTGAAGTTTCGCACGGATATCCCAGTGAATCGTTCATCGGAAATGCGGTGAATGTAAATGATACCCGCGAGCTTGGTCCCGTGTTCATACCTAACAAAACGTTGAGCCGACACGACTTGCGGTGAATAAAAGTACCCACGTAATCGCCAAGAATGCCGCGATCTTTTCCAAGATTTCTGCATCGCTCACATGGGTATCGTCGAACCCGGGAGTATCAATGAGGATCACGCGTCGTCCGTCGATAACGAACTCATCGGCGACCTGGACTTCGGCGGTGCACGACCTCAAGTTCACTCCGACGCGAAGATGGGAACCGCTCGCCAAGTTGATGAACTGGGAATCGTGAATCAGTTTGCAGGCAGGCCAGATGTGTACGGTCCTCACGGAAGTCTTTCCGCTTCCTGTCGCGCCCATGACGCTGGTGGTCATTAGCCCGGGCATTGGTCAACCACGCTAGGCACATACGCAATGACGATGGGTGGAAGGGATGGTTGCCCCCCAACCTTGCTAAGAGCAGCGGTCCATCAACGGATCTATCGTACGAATGGGTGTCCAGATCGCTTCGTACCTACGGGGACTCGATGGGCTTAAAGCGGTCGCGGTGAGCATTCAATGATATCCAAGCAAGATGGCACATACAAAACTTTGTCGTTAGGGTCCATCTTCCGTACGATAGTAATTCGGAGGGAATGATAGGGACGTGTGGGAGGTCAAAAAGAAGAGTGAAAAACGCGGTCCTTCCCTAACCCTCTTATCCGTGTCGACGGTCGTGGAATGCACGATGCATTCGTTGGCCTCATGAGTGGCCCACCCCCGATGCGCGCAGGTGCCCTGATCATCAATACAACAAGAGGTAACCCATAGATAACGATCGGGAAGGGGACGTTCGCTGGGATACCTAAATGCGGCTGCGGCGTGTTGGTGGAGATGAATGTCATTCAATCTCCCCTCCTCCGGATCTGGCACACGGGGGTGTACACAACGGGGGTAGCATGGGGCGCCTGCCTACAAGACTTGAAGTTGGTGCTAGTAAGGCTGACAAACGGAACTGGTTGAAGCTGGGAAGATCACCTGACCTTGAGATGCGAGGGTAGGATAATCCCGTGAAAAGACAGAGTGAACACACATTGTCCGTGCTGTATGCATGGGGGATGTCGCGGAAATTACTGACATGCCATGGGCATCACGAATCCCACGTTCCAGTGATCGAATTCAAAGCCCGGCCGGAGACGCAGTTGACCAGCAGGCAAAAGGGGTGGACCAATAGAGATGGTGAAAGAAGCTCAGATATATGGGACGCAAGGCCTGTTTTACCCTATCGGTGTTTTCAGTGGATCTGGCTCGGTTCACCCCAGCCCCACAGATCTTATCGCAATCGGTGTGGCCGTGCGCGCTGGGGGACTCCGTATACTGTGGCTTGTTTACCTAAGCACAATAAGAGCATTCCGGTCAGCCGGGCTCGACGCGTGTCATGCCAGCTGGAGAGTTCCAGACTTACGTTGTTCCCGATAAGGCATGGGAAGTAAGATCGCCGTCTTCTGGTAGCGATTGGGTAACGTGGTGGGGGTTGTAGGTGACGTTGAAAGTGTGGGAATTTCCCATCATCCGCCCGGGCCGACCCAAGGCCGCGCTGACGATCGACTCAGCTGAACCGCAAATTTCTCCAACCTCACTTGAGCGGGTCAGCTGCAAAGGGATGCCAGACCCCTTCTTCGCCACAGGTTCGAAAAAGAGAAAACGCCCCTCATCCTCCGGTTCTGTCCCACGGAAGAAACCGGCGACCGTCAATGGGAAGTTCAGCTCAAAGAAACCTTCCGGAGCTCAACAGTCGAAGAGACGAATCGCGCGCGATGAAGAATTATCTGACGCGACGGAAGATGACCATGACCTGGGAGGCGTAGACGATATGGATCTGAGGGCTTCGGACGAAGACCCCTACCAGAGCGGGTCCGAGAACGAGAATGAGACTCCTGCGGAGAAGCGGTTGAGGCTCGCTCGAATGTACCTCGAGGGGGTCAAGACCAGTTTGGCGGAGGGGGAGTACGATGCGGCGGAGATTGACAAGGAGCTGGTCTCTGCGAGGCTGAAGCAGGACGTTATGAAACAGTCTGGGAAGATCCATCTGTTTGTTGCGGATTTGGTGTGTGATCATTGTCCCTCTTCCATGTTCCCGCTTACTTGATGAAAGTAGTATGACTTGGAGGTACCGCCAATACCCCTACGGACGCGTGGGCATAGGTCCACTGTGACAACGGCGGTTGCATCCGAAGACGGCAAGTTTCTCTATTCTGCCGGCAAAGAAGGGTCGATCATCAAGTGGGACCTGCGGACTGGGAAAAGAATATCCACCGCATACAAGCAGAGGACCGTAAAGGGGAAGCAGAAGGCAGACGCTAACGGCCACACCGACGAAATCTGGACCCTTGCGTTGAGTTCAGATGGAAAGTACCTGGCCAGTGGGGGGAAGGACCGCGTCATTGGAGTCTGGGATGTTGAGAGCACAGATGGGATTTCATGGGTCAAGGGATTCACCGGACACCGGGACTCCATCAGCGTGGGCGCTCCTACATTTGTACCCATGTGTTGCTAACCTTTTTACAGTGTCTCGCTTTCCGTAAATCGTCACAACAGCTATTCAGCGGCTCATACGATCGGACAGTGAAACTTTTCGACCTCTCAATTATGGGTTACGTCGAAACGCTCTTCGGCCACCAAGATTTTATCAGGTCGATCGATTCCCTTCGAGAAGAGACGGCCGTCACATGTGGTGGACGGGATCGGACAGTGCGATACTGGAAGATCATCGACGAAACGCAGCTTGTATTCCGTGGCGGGGGCCAAAGCAAACTACGCGATCTCTTAGAAGGTGGGGCCTTCGAGGGGATGGATGTCGACGAGGATGGGAAGCCGAGAGGGAAGGAGCAGAAGTCGTACGTTGAAGGGAGCATGGAGGTCGTCTGTATGATAGATGAGACCACCTTCCTGAGCGGAGGTGACAGTGGGTGCGTTTTCTTGTCGATATTCTTCGCCTACCCTTCCCACTGAGAGCCACCACAGGTCGATATCCCTCTGGTCAACGCAGAAGAAAAAACCGGTGTATGTTCAGGCGCTCGCACATGGCCTTCATGAGACGGTATCCGAAGAACGGGGAACGGTAAGGTCTCCCCGGTGGATAACCGCAATTGGATCACTACACTACTCCGACCTTTTCGCGTCAGGTAAGGGTATTACTGCGCGTACCATTCCATCCGACACCATTCTCACTGTGACCCAGGTTCATGGGAGGGCCAGATCAAGTTGTGGAAGCTGGACCAAAAACTGAAGTCGTTCTCGCTGGTTGGGTGCGTGAATGCTCCGGGTGTTGTCAATTCAATCCAGCTCCTGTCCGCGCCGAAAGGCGCCACCTACTCATGGGGTGAAACAACTAAGGATTCTGTGTTGCTTGTCGCTGGGGTCGGACAGGAGACGAGGATGGGGCGATGGATTGTCGTCAAGGGGTCCGGTAGCTTTAATGGCTCGCTCTCTTTTATTTTACCCCCACGGACATGATCCGCCGCTTCCTCACCATACACTCGTTTCGTTTCCCCACACACGTCGCGCGACTCTTTGACCTTCTCTGCTGCCGTTCGAACCGAGATTCAGGCGGACACAATGCAGTAGAAATTGGATCAATGCATAAAATATTTGTGCGTAGATCTCAAAGCCGGGGGGGAGGATCGCCGTGAAACGGAGCGGAAATAAAGACTGCACAATATCCGGTGCACAGTCCAAAACGCCCCGACGGCCATCCGCCTCCATCTGGGGTACAGAATTTTCGGAGAGCCGCCACTGCGTTTTACTACATAAAGGTCGCTTAAAATTGCGGGGGACTGTAAACAACGTCGACCTTCGAGATCCGCTGTCCAGGCTTTTAGAGCGCTATATCGCTGCCTCAAGGCCAGGCCATGCAAAAAACGATCAGCAAAGGACTTATCTCCAGCCGTTATCGATTACGGGCCTCGGTCAACAACCACCACCTCCTCCGTAGACTTTCCTCTGCCACCATGCTCACCGTCGACGACCTCAACCCCGCCGTCCACAACGTCCAGTACGCCGTCCGCGGTGAGCTGGCTATCAAATCCGAAGAATTCCGGGAGGCACTGAAAGATCCGGTTACCGCGTCCTTACTCCCGTTCTCCAAGGTCGTGTCCTCCAACATCGGAAACCCCCAGCAAAAGGGCCTCGATCAGCCACCTATCACGTTTGGAAGACAGGTTCGTCTCTCCCTCACCGGCCTTCGTCCACCACGATTTACGCAGTCCGACGTTGCAGGTCGCAGCCTTGACCGAATACCCGGAACTGATAAACCTCGCGAAAGATGCTTTCCCCGCGGACGTGGTCGAACGTGCAAAAGAGCTGCTCTCTGAGATTGGTTCCATCGGGGCGTACTCTCACTCCCAGGGTGTCCCTTTCATTAGAAAATCCGTCGCAAAATTCATTGAAGGTGCGAAAAACTCGCGAATTTTTCCCCGTGACGCAACTGACTCGACATCAGAGCGTGATGGCTTCCCCGCCAATCCGAATCACATCTTCTTGACCGCCGGCGCCTCAGCCGGTGTTTCCCTCTTGATCCAGCTGTTGATCAAACCCGTGACTGCGAACAATCCCAGTCCTTCCGGAGTCTTGATCCCCATCCCCCAATACCCACTTTATACCGCCACCTTGGCCCAGTTCTCCGGAACACCTTTACCCTACTACCTTGACGAATCCAAAGGCTGGTCCACTTCCCCTGCTGAGGTCGAGGCTGCCTTGGCGGAGGCCAAAAAGAAAGGCGTCACCCCCAAAGCACTGGTCGTCATCAACCCGGGTAATCCTACCGGCGCCCTGCTGGATGAGAAGACACAAGAGGGGCTCGTGAAGCTCTGCGAAGAGCATAATCTCGTTCTCCTGGCCGACGAAGTGTATCAGAGCAATTTGCATCGGCGGCAAGAGGCCCCATTCACCTCCTTCAAGAAGACCGTGCGGAAGATGAACAGTCCGGTCGGACTCATCTCCTACCACTCAATTTCCAAGGGTGTCACCGGAGAGTGCGGAAGGCGAGGTGGTTATTTCGAGTGCACGAACTTCCCCGAAGAGATCATCGCACTCGTCTATAAAATGGTAGGAACGGATGGGCAATACCGCGTCGCATCATGGCTGACCCTCCCTTCGCTCAGGTTTCGGTTGGAATTTGCCCACCCCTCGCCGGTCAGATTGGCGTCGACGTCATGGTCCGGCCGCCAAAACCCGGTTCCCCCTCCTACGATCTCTGGAAGAAGGAAACGGACGCGACTCATGCAGCCCTCGCCTCTCGTACGCAAACGATGGCCAAACGACTGAACGCCCTCCCTGGAGTCTCGTGCGTCGAGTCCCCTGGCGCTTTGTATCTTTTCCCCTCGCTCTACCTTCCAGAGAAGGCGATCGAAGCGGCAAAGAAGCTGGGGAAACAGCCCGACGAAGTGTATGCGATGGACATGCTCAAGGCGACCGGAATCTGCGTCATCCCTGGATCCGGATTTGGGCAGAAGAAGGGAGAATCTCACTATCGTGTGACGTGCTTGTGCCCTGGTGTCGAGGAGTATGTTAGTGCATTGGAGAACTTCCATCTTTCGTTTATGAAGAAGTATGAGTAAACCTTGCTGCCCCGGTAGAGTTGTTGTCTGCGTAATACATTGCCCTTTTGATTTTTGCGACGGACCATCATTCCAGCTTGACCCGAGGATACGAGAGCGTGAAGCGCACAAGCTCAGGCAGTGAAAGAAGACCAGATCCAGAACCTCGTTTATCCGGGGATCCCCAACGTTACAGGGTTATCGGACAAACTGGGGAACTACGGGGAGATACGTCAATACGTCGAAGAAATCACCCGAAAAGAAACGTAGACCCTCGAACTGGCCCGCCATCCCATCGAGCGAAATGCGGCCTGTGATTCTTCGCTCACACTTTTCCCCCGCTCGCCATAATGAAGATCCTTCAAGTCTTCCCCTCGCCCAATCCGTCGAACCTCTCTCAACGGGGAATTGAGCGGTAACACGGAGGTCATACACACCTGCTGTACGTATTCCCTGGGACTGCGCTTCGGCGAGGGCGTCCGTGAGGCCGGTGGCTGGTGGCGAATTCGGAAGCCAACTACATAAACGAGGTTCGAACTGTGCCCAGGGTCAAAATCTCCACGGACAGCGGAAACGGAGCGCGAGCGGGTCAGGGGTCAGGAGGATGGACTAGGTCCTGACCAGCGAAGAAGACGTCGAGCGTTCTGCCAATCAATCGTGTGGGTCCTTTGAAGGGAGGGCAAGGCGACGCCTCCCAGACATTGGCCAGAGTAAGCATGAGACCTGTCTAGTGATTTTTCCGGAGCCTATTCTCATGTTCAGCCAGCATCAAGGGTCCCGAGTGACGGACCGCATCCCCCGGCTTGGGACGTGTAACTGCGACACCGGAACTGAGCGATATTGTATAAGTACCGGGGGGATGGCGAAGTCAGCTGTCGAAGGCAACACGGTTAACGCGGTCGTCAGTACTCGTTCGTAATCGTGTCGATCCAAGGTTGATGTCGATCCCGCAGCATCCAGATGACCCGTCATGGAGGGTCAAGAGATGCAAATACTATAATTTTGTGTGCGATCGTGAAACTGGGCTCGCCCAGGAATGGCGTAGTATGCGTACAAACAGACGAAACGTGCGGTCCTACCTAAACAAAGGCAAAGAACAAAAGCGAAAACAGAAGGGGCAACGAGGAATCAACAGACTCGGAGAGACGCAGAAACACAGGAACGGTCAGAAAATCGCGTATTGCACGGAAAGGGAAGGAAAATGATAGCAAAAGAGAAAAATGGTTTGACTTGTTTCTGCGGTCCATCGATTCACGAGAAAAGGCAAAGCGGGTATGAATCTTTTTGTGCGCGACATGCTTGTCGAAGTTGTTGGAAGGGGTGATTATACGCCCCAATTAAAGTCTCCTGTTTGGTCGACGCCAGGAACCATCTCTCCGTCAGAGGACCCGTCCGAGGAGATCCCAGGTTTGGTGAGGATCCAAGGTTGATCACCAACCGAAACGTCCCACCCATTGTCCAACCTGATATGGGGCAGCGAACTGGTGGGGTCGATAGGGACGGCAACAGCGTCGCCTTCCCCACGCCACGCGCCATTGCAACCGAAACACTCTCCAACGCAAACGCAAAACCCTGGTTGGCACCCACAGTTTCCTCCGCAACAACTGGATGGCCCAGGTGGAGAATGGGTCGAAGGATCGGGTACGGAAGTGTCAGGGTGGAGCGTGGCCCCGTGAAGTGCGGTACCGTCAGCCGGGATAGCTGGCACCTCCTCAACGAGTTGACGCAGCCATTCGTCCATGAATGATGAAGCTTGAGTGTCGAAAGAGCCGGGGGGCACAGCTTGCTGATCAGGGTGACCAAGTACAACAGCGCACTCCACGCACGATGTACAGAATCTGGGGTTCGCACACGCAGGGCTACCGGATAATCTCTGGTATGCCTGAAGAGCGGGGGGACCACGATGCTCAAAGCACCCTGAACATGAACAGGAATCACCACACGAACACAGAGAGCGGACGGGGATAATGGGGTAGGCACTCCAATCGAGGCTCCCTTGATTCTCTGGGAGCCTTGATGGGGGGTTCGGGCCGACCTCTAGGAAAGGAGGTGGATCTGATTCGGAGTGATCGCTGGAGGGGGTGTGGTGGGAATGGTTCGCGTCGTATGCACGTTCATATGGGCTGTACAGCGACTCGATATGCGTGTGGGGACGTTTTCCACTCCCCGAGGATGAGGGATGGATAGGACCAGGGCGACTCAGAGGGATGGGGGAAGTATTTTGGTGAGGCTTGGGCAAGACACGACGATATTCATGACCTGGGGAGGGCTTGACGGCGGTCGAGGGGTCGAGAGGAGGCTCTTGGCCTGTACTTCGTTTCGACTTTCGGGCGGTGGCACAAGTACATTTTCCGCCGAGGTTGCAGGTACATGATCCAGCTTTCGGGTTAGCTGCGTTCACCATGAGATGAACGCTCTACATGATGGTCTAGTTGACGAACCGGCATGCTCTGAATCAGAACCTTGTTCCAAACTCAGAGAGACGATGGCGGCTAGGGCCTCGGGGACTCCGTTTGGAAACGCGGGGTCATGCGGTTTCTTAGGAACTATGGATGCGCCGGTCAAAGGGGTAGGGGGTGGGTAACGGCGGGTGACTTTACCTGAACCCGATTCACCCTTTCCGGGACGTACCTCGCCGCAGTTACACTTGATGTGAACCTGCTTGGTCTTGCGAAGCTCACGACAGTGGGAACATTGAGTGACCGGTCTCCCCTTTTTTTGTATCTCGAAGAGTGGTCGGTCTGTGTGTTTGCAAGCGGAAGAACGATGACCCTTGATGCAGGTGTCGCTGCGTGGAGGTGAGCCGACGAATGCGGGATTTTTGCCATATGGCAGACATACCAGGAGTACTTTTTTCCTTCAATAACGATCTTTTGGGACATACTAAGATACGGGAGGAGAACCGGGGGGTGCGGGCGCTGCGTACCATTGTGTAGAATGTTGCGCAGCAGGGAGGGGGATTTAAAGCAAGTTGAATTCAAGAAAATAAGGTATATTTCTGTGCGACACCTTCCTCCCCCAAAGCGGCACAAAAGCCACGAGACGGGGGAGCTTTCAGTTAATCGAGAAGCAGTTCCAGACAAATATCAGCATGAGATGTCGAGAGGGAGGAAAGAGGGGGAAAAGACAAGGAGAGAGGAGAGCAACCGCCACTGGAACTGTCTTATCAACTGCTGGCCACGTGGCGGCTATGTCACTCCCGGTCCGAACCGTCCTCCAGGGTCCTCCACGTGCAGGTGAGCGACCTTCGCCATACGCTCGTCCAAATCCGACGCACGGCTGTCCAGCGATGTTGACTGGGCTGTGCCGGCCCTAAGTGCGTTTTCAAAGGGAGATTCTAGGGCGTTCGTGATATCATCCGTTAAATTAACCCCCCACGCCTCTGCAACCTGGCACTGGCCACCCTCGACTCCCGCTCCAGATTGGCCGACTCCTCCGACTCGATGCTCGTTGAATCGTACACGTTCGTGATGTCCTCTTTTCCCCCTTGAGCCTGCATGATGGGCACTCAGGGGGGAAAACATTGCTTGTAAGGACATCGCATACCCCACCAAAGGTAGCTGCGTCGTACGATGCCCGCCTTTGACGTAACCAGGAGACTTATAACCTCCGATGCCTCCCCGACACCCCTGCCATCCCCAACTGTCCTCCAATGGCTCAAGATCAAGAGGTACGCTTTGCAGACGACTTTGTATGCCATCTGACTCCCACTTCAGACATTTTTCCGAGCCTCGTTTGCTGCTGCAAGGGATCGTCCCGTGGTAACGCACTCGGTCAATCGGTTTGACTACCTCTGACTCGGACAAGGGCGAGATCTCCGTTAGGTATGTGACACCGGGGGAGTACATCAACGTATTGCATGCGGACCACGGTTCCGGATACGGGCCGAATCCAAGGTAAGCTTTACCCTTCGATCTCCCTCGTGTTGTGCCTGATGTTCGCTTAGCACGCCCGCACCAACCTCGGCACTCGTCCAGTTCGAGGACCAGGAAGAGAATCCGGTCAACTCCGGATGGCACGACCTCGTCACCCCGGCTCCCTGTCAGGGGAGTTCGGCTCTGGAAGGCAAGCAGAACAACGAGTGGTTCTGCAGCGGCTGTCACGCAACTTTTAAGACAAAGTACGAGGCCACCCGTCATATTGACACAGCGGGAATGGAGGTCCGGTGCAGGTACTGTGACAGGGTGGTAAACGCAGCCCCTTACGTGCTCGCCAGACACGTCAGAACCGATTTGTGCCTCTGCAGGGGGGAGAGCCATGGATTTACGGGGGAACGGACGGTCGATAGGGCATTCCGTGCGTGAAGGTAAGCAAAGCAGTCCTGTGATTCAACGACTCCAACAAATCTGTATCGGCTTGTTTCCAGAATCCGAGGGAGCCATTCACGAATCGAGACTCGACCGATGCCTGGTGGGCGAACCGCAACTTCTCCATACACCACCTGGTGTGTAGCGAAGTTGCGAGTCGTCCGCCTAGATAGCGGTTCTTGCCAATCTTATTTCTTGCGAACTTTCTTGTGACACGAAAGGAGGTGGTGGATCGACGACAGTAGTAGTATGGAGCAGCATTTTGTGTTCTCATGGACAATTTTCTTGTGGGGGACGAACTCCTAGTCGATCAATACAACCAAATCTTCGATCCGTGTCTTGAACCAACACCACTACCCCACAACCTAGCTCTCCGCCATGCCCGTTCAACTGCCTCAAGAAATGGTCGATTCGATTATCGACTCCGTCTCTCGACTAGGCAAGCCAAAGTCCAAGTTCTATTTGCAGACATGTTCCTTGGTCGCAAGATCGTGGGTTTACCGGGCCCAACATCACCTGTTCCGTTCAATCTTCCTTCACTCTTCTGGAAGTCACTGTCTCCCGACTGCCAGCTTGTGGAAACAGAAATTTGGGACCAGTCCGGATGGACCGGTACTTCACGTTGCACACCTTACGCTGGAACGCATCGGATCAAACGAATTTCGCGATTTCGCTCCTTGTCTGTCGACGTTCCGGAACCTGACGCACCTCTCCTTGCATTGCTGGGACTCATCCAACTTGAACCCCCGGGTCATCCTCGCCTGTTTCTCGTCATTCGCTTCGTCCCTCCGGGGTTTCACCATCTGGTGCGCTGGTCGCAAGCATTCACACGGACTCGATCTCTCCACGTTTATCGCCCTCGTCAACTTGTTCCCACATCTGGAGAGGCTCTCCCTGCTGAACTTTCACTTGGATTCTCCACCCAAGTCCTCGTCCAAACTTCGAACTCGCTCTTCGTTTACCGGAGAACTACGGATTGCCATGTTCACCAACGAAGATCTCGTGCTCCTGTCACGTATCTCGTGGAAACCCTGCGGTTTGGCCTTGGAATACACTGGTCATCCGATTACGAGTTTCGATGGAATAGTTTCCTCGTGTCGAAAGCACCTACAGTCGGTGGAGATCGACTCCCACACATACGGTAGGGACTTGGACCATATTCCCTCCCAGGGTTCTGATGTCAGCTCCCCGCTAGTCCTCGGAAGGCGTTTGCTCGAGTCATGTCTGGCTCTCTCAAACCTCTCGTTCTACTACCATGACCCGAGGAGTTTTGACAACCAGACCTCGCGACTCATCCTCAGCGCCACTTTATCCGAACCCTCGATGATAACTTTCATCTTCAGACACGACATCATACGCTTCTCCGAGTTCCTCCAGGGTCTTCAGGTGCAACACCCCTGGCGCGAGGTTGACGGCGCGCTCAGCCGCCTGTCTAACAAACAATCCGGGACTCCACTCGTCGTCAACGTCCTGCTTGGATATGGCAAATTTGGTGCTACCGATGTTGCGGAGTTACAGGACCAAATCAAACGATACAGGTTCCTGGAGAAGTTTAGGAAGACGGGTGTGGTCGGGATAATCGGTGGATATTGAAGAGTGATGCTCCAAAGGTCATGTCGCGCTCTCTCTTGGAATCGATGGACGAGACTTGGCCGTTACACCGCATAGGTTTGGACATGTCCATAGAAACTGGGCGCTCTGGGAACGGTGAACGCGTGTCCTGTATTAGTAGATAGTCGCCCGACCAAAGATGGAAAGCAATATAAAGGCATTCCCCGTCCCATCAAACTACCGCCTCACTTTGCCATTCCCCCCCATCTCCCTCCCTACCAGAGTCTCCCTTTAGTAGGTGGTACCACAGTCGCACTGAAGCAGTGATATCTAACCACAGAACTAGCAATGTTGAACTCGTCCAAGACCTTCACGTTCCCTGTGATGGACCCGCCAGGGGTGGACCCCAAGTTGCTCATGATCCTCAAACCCTTGAGCCAGGACGCTCTCGTTGCAGCAATCAACGAAGCGATCCCAGGTCCACCCCGCGCGGACGAGTTTGCTGTACCGGACCTGGTCTCCGATGACGGCAACAGCCAAAGGTGTGACCTATCTTATCGTTCCCTCCGCTCGAACGTGCCTGGAACCAACTCCTGTCCCCGTAGTTCCAACTCTCCCCCATGCACCCCCCAAAGTTATGCTTATCCGTACCCTCAACCAGTCCGCATCGATCGCGGCTCTCCTTATTTCCCCACCACCATTGTGCAGTCCCCCAACCATTCCGCAGCACGCGTCTTGATCGATGCACCATGCGCTGTAGGAAAACCTGTCAAGGGAAAGGACGGCGGATGGACCTGCCCCACCTGCAACAAGGTTTTCCAACGCCGTGATGACACGGTGCGCCACATGAAGACCGCAGGCATGCAGGTGTCGTGCAGGTACTGTGGGAAACCCGCCTCTGGGAGGCGTGACAGCCGGGAGCGCCACCTGCTCAAGACCAAGAAGTGTTTGGAGGCCTGGGAGGCCGGACGCAAGGCCGGACTCTTCACCGAACGCACCATGGAAGACGCCTACAATTAAGGCAACAACGAAACCACGCCCCGCCCCCGGGTGCGTGGATCTGGATGGAACAAACTATGAACATCGGGGGAGATTCCACTCGAAGCTGTATTACCAGCGACGTTACAGTGTGAGCCAACGTTGCCAGTGATACACTGCTCACTGTAACGTCGCTCGTAATACGGCTTCGAGTGGGGTCTCCCCCGATAGTTTCAGATTATTATTTTTTCGTACCAGTAGCTTCTCGTTGTCTCCACTTCTTTCTTGTTTTACTTATCCCCTTGACGGCTTGGTTCTTTTTTTACTTCCCCCGAGGTAGCACTGTACCCCATTGTTTCGCCTGTACCCCCCTTTCGTGATCCCAAATCAGACATGTCCTCCGCCTCTTACAATGAATGGATCACATAAACATATGACACACTGGACGCGTACAACGTACGCATGTATTGAAATGTGGAGGAGTAATTAGCTGTAAACGCTCACGCTCGGTCCAAAATCCCGAGCAACAGACTTCCGACCACAGTCAACATCGGCGCATAACCCCAGTGATTCCATTCCCCCTTTCCTTGATTCCAACAGAGGGTCCAAGCTTGCCCGGACCACCTTCCTCTGGATTCGGGCGGTGATCACATACGCTGCTGGGGCCAAAGAACTCTTCGCGGGACTACGGTTTCATCCCCATGCTAGCCAGGCCGTGCCCGCTTCCAATGCCATTGACTCGACCGTGGGCCGAACTTGAGGTCGTTCCGTTGGACACCTCAATTTCGTCATTGCCGTGCCTGGGGATTTAAAAGCTGTTAGAAGCCCCAGGAAATAACCATCCCGCTCTCTCCTTCGACTATGTTCCACGTTCCGAGATACGCATACTCCTTCGCGACTTCGTCTGTCCGAGGGTTCATGGCACCGACGAACGAGAAGGTGGAGGTTCCGCAACCCGTTGCGATAACGCAGGGTGAGGACCAAATTACGGAGGACTACTATCGCAACGGCATGGCTTTTTTTGAGGTGTGCTCTCTCTTCAGAATTTGCCCTCGGTCAATCGCTGACCCACAAGTTGTAGGTCGAAGATGTTTTCTTCCGTGTTCCCAAATGTCTATTCGAGCCCGGTCCGGGCAAGTTCGAACCACTACTCCACGACGACCACGAGGGAGATGTTGTTTCCTTGCCTGACCTAACAGCAGACGAATTCCGCGCTTTGATCGATTTTTTACTCCCCTAGTAAGTCTGGATGCAATCGGATCACGGTGGTTGACATTGACGAGTCGTCCAGCCGTTGCTTGAACCGTGGGGAGCACTCGCTCAACCACTGGATTAACCTTCTTTCCATCTCGACCAAGTACCAGCTCGACCTGATTCGTCCCGTTGCGGTCAAGGGAATTGACGCGTACGACCCAAAAATCGATCCCGTTGAGAAGAACGTATTGGGTGCAAAGTACGCCATCGAAGAATGGGAGGCTTCTAGCTTCGAGATGTTGTGTCAACGCTTTGAGCCTCTCACGGACGAGGAGGCGGAAAAGCTTGGTGCGGTTCTCGTAGCCAAGATTTTCAGGGAACGCGAAACTCGCTTCAAGGCGGGCACGGCGGAGGGGCAAACTGCAAGGTCGTTCCAACCCCCTGCTGAGCTGACGGACTCCCTCCGTGATATCACCCCTACTCCAGACCCTGTGTCCAGTCCGCCCGAGGCCTCTCAGTCGAATGCGGTGTCGCAGACCTCTGCGGTAACAAACGTCGAGTCCATCGCCAACTCTGCAAATGCGGCCACTATGACCCTCGACGACACATCCGCCGAACCCACCTCTCCCGAGGTCAAACTTGAGCCATTGGAAGAACAGGACGTTTTCGCGAATCCTCAATATACCCCCAGTCAATCCAACAACGGTCTCTCCGTCGACATCGGAAACCCACTCCCCTCAGCACCTCGGTCGCTCTCACCGCCTGTTTCTGAGAAAACGCCCCAGAAGTCAGCTCCCTCGAGTCCCACCCCCATTACTTCCCAGAGCCAAGGTTATACGTTTTTTAACGGGGTCAGTACTCCAGACCCCCCACTTACAGTAAAGCTTTCGGAGGCGCAGAAGGCTCCTGGGGAGTCTGCCCTACCCGCCACCGCATCCCAGTCGAAATTCACGTTTAAACAGTAGTCAGGATGTTTCACCCTGCGCCCTAGTACCTTCTACCCCATACTTCGTATACTTCTTACCGCTCGTAATGATATGCTATGATTCAGGTTTCCGCGTTTTGGTTACTGGTACCAGTTCCACCGGTGTTATCTATTCAACGATCGTGTCGTGCATAAACATAAATAAAACCACGGTGCCTCAAGTCAAGGATTTGGAGCATCTAGGGGAATATCGCGTTAGGGTTGTGATGTGCTCGCTATGAATGGATCTCGGCGCTTACCCTAGGAACTCTTCTTCCATGGAGCAGAGTAATACTCTCCAATGGATTTTCCCCAGTCCCCCCAAGTCTGAGCCTTCTGTTGGCCGAATTGTGGCATCGTGTTAGGAGTGCGGTACTGGGCAGAGTGGGACTCTCCGATGTCCCTTCCCCACTCAGCCCACGTTTGCGGGGGAGCGTCTGGGAGACGAGTCTTTCCGGTTCCCGGGAGATCCTCAACGTTGTCCGGTGAGCTGTACTTCTGAGCGTAGAACTTTCCGAGGCCCTGACCCCACTCAGCCCAGGTCTGGTTGGTTTGGGTCATGCCAGCGGTTTGCGGGTTGGCGTACTTCTGAGCGTAGAAGCTGCCGAGGTTTTGTCCCCATTGCTCCCAATCTACAAAAGGGGAAAGGAAGTGATCAGGCATACGCCTATACGGAATCGATGGAAGCAGGTCGTACTTTGGCCTTGGGCGGGGGGTTGGGAAGAAGAGGGAGTGGAGGGGACTGAGCTGTCTGTGGCGGTGGCGGTCATGGTGATAGCGTGTGTTCTACGGGGTGTGATGGACAACGGTGGCGAAAAGCCTAGAGGTCGTGAATGGTGCAAGTTGAAGAAGCTTTGTGTGGGGAGTCGCGCAGCGGCTGAAGAAACCAGCTCCCACCGTAATCATCCAGCTTTTATATGTCTAGGCTGACAAGAAATCAAGGCGCAGCAGATACGTGGTGTATGTTTCAGCGTTGGTCGAATCATCGCGACCTGATCGCGAGGAGACCAACCTGTACAGAATTTGAGCAGGGGGGACTAAAAGTGTCGAGTGTGTCTCCACCACAGCCATCGGGGGCATCGTGTTTCAGGGATACAGATGCGCCCATAAAGATGCCCGAGGGTGATAGTAGCCTAGCACGTCAGATCGCTCAGTGGAGTTTACTACCGTGCGTCGAACCAACGGCTGTAAGACATCGTGTTGAAAGGCTTGGGCTGTTCCCGTTCTACGGCCTCGGGGATGGGAGAGATGGGTGATGTGAGACCGTCGTGATTAGGGATCAAAACTGGCGCCAATCCTTGAGCCCGACTCCAGATTCCCGGGTAGCCGAGCGACTCCCATCGTGCCATGGGTGCATTGCGTTTACGAGTCCCAGAGCAATTGGGTCGGTGTTAACAGGGTGTGAAAAGGTTGACTGGAATCTGCCGCTTTGGATTCGGCGAATACCGAGCCCCCGGCGATCGACTTTGGCACCTTGAACCTAGGGGGTGGTCACGATAAGTATGCGGCCGAGTTTTGGACCACCTACTTGTGCTGGTCAACTCTGTCCACCATGTCCGCCACACAATTTGTCGCTCCTGTACGTCACTCCAAGTTCTACATCGATGACGGAAAGCCATTCGTTACGCTTTTGGTACGTTACGCCAACATACCGCGCGGCAGCTTGATGGACGTGGACAGGTCGAAGAGCAATTATTCAGAGTTCATCGATGTGAGGTTGTCGCCGGTGAATATCCAAAGCCACAATGCCTAATTCCCTCCAGATATATTCGAATTGGAGTCTGAGGTATTCAAGTCGATGTTCGAGATCCCTCAGGGGGACGGGATCGCAGAAGGGGAGTCGGATGAAACCCCCATCATCCTACCGTCGGTCAGCGTCCCAGAAATGGAGGCTCTCCTCTGGTTCTTTTACTTCAGGTGGGCGCGACAGCATTGTTCTCGATCTGCGACGCGAACAAAACATACAGGCGAGAGCTCGAGGCGAAGTTCTCAAAGGACGATTGGTGCAACCTCCTCTCAATCTCTCATAGGTACGAGTGCGAGGGTGCACGCAAACGGTCAATCAAAGGGATCAACAACCTTGGATCATCCGTCACCAGTGCAGAGAAAATCGCCATGGCCCTAACGTTTGGAGTGGAGGGATGGATGGTGCCAGCTTGTGTGGCCCTGGTCGAGCGGGAAGGCACGCTCACCCTTGCCGAGGCATATGACCTTGGCTTGGAAATGACGGTGTTGGTCGGTAAGGCTAGGGAGAAATACATCCGATTACAGCGACAGGGGGCCGGAAATGCCTACTCATTCTACAACTCGTCCGGGCAATTGTTTCCGCAACGGATGCCGACCACCACAGAACTCGTAAAGGATGTCTTGCGTATTAAATAGCCCACGATGTGGAGATAGAATAGGTTCACCGTGGCGTGGTTTCGATCCCAAATCAAATAGTCGTATTGAATATCGACCCCCCATTCCATCCCCCAGTGCTCTCTAGTGGGTGTGGTAAACGAGATGTTGCCAGTCCATGGTACGTACAGCAGCAGTAAATCAGAGCTTTGGCATCGGCGAATACCGAGCGCCCGGTCCTCTGTGTGGCGGGTCGGCTTCAGCGAACGATGCCTCGAGGCCTTCTCGGAGGGATTGGGGTCAGTTAACTCTCACCATGTCCGCCACACAACCTGCTGTTGTTGTACGCCACCCCAAGTTCTACATCGACGACAGGAAGCCGTTCGTTACACTTTTGGTACGCCGTATCAACCTATCACACAACCTTGGATAAGTAACTGACGTGGGTAGGTCGAGGGACAACTATTCAGAGTTCATCGATGTGGGTTTCTCGCCGATAAGCATCGGATGTCTCCATGTTTGATCCCCCTTAGATATGTTTGAAATGGAGTCTGAGGTGTTCAAAACGATGTTCGAGATCCCCCAGGGGGACGGGGTAACGGAAGGGGAGTCGGATGAAACCCCCGTCATCCTACCGTCGGTCAGCGTCCCAGAAATGGAGGTTCTCCTCAACTTCTTTTACTTCAGGTGAGCGCAGTGACACTGTTCCTGATCTGTGGTATGAAACAACGTATAGACAAGGCCTCGAAGAGGCGAAGTTCTCCAAGGCCGATTGGTGTAATCTCCTCTCGATCTCTCATAGGTACGAGTGCGGGGGTGCACGCGAACGGTCTATCAAAGAAATCAGTAGACTTGGGTTGTCCATCAACGGCGCAGACAAAATCGCCATGGCCAAAAAGTTTGGGGTAGAAGAGTGGTTGGTACCAGCTTGCGTGGCTTTGGTTGAGCGGGAAAACCCGCTTACCTATGCCGAGGCACATAAACTTGGCTTAGAAATGACGGTGTTGGTCAGCAAGGCTAGGGAGAAATACATCCGAGTCCAACGACAGGGGAGCGGTCCGCCCCTCCCTCTCTCCCAGTTCGGCGGGCACTTCGGGCAACCCACGCAACCGCCTGCGCAACCAACGCCAACCACCACACAGATCGTAAAGGATATCTTGCACATTCAATGAGTAGCTCACGATGTAGAGACAATGAATTTACCATATGGTGTGGTTTCAACGTTCCATCCCGGATCCAATAGCCTTTCTGGCCCATTCCGTGGATTCCCCGGTGCTCCCCATGGTGGGTGTGGCAAACGAGGTGTTCAAGCCAGCCCCGTGACATCTGTATGGGGGGTTGAATGGTTGTTCTGTCGGTAGGGACCCACTTTTGGGCTCACGGCGAGAGGCTCTTCAGAGTACCTCATTGGCACTCGAAGGATTGCCTGATTCTGTTACACCGGTGGAACCTCAGACGACACTGCAATCCACAGGGTCTTGTCTTTGTGGGGGCCGCTTTCTCGACATCCCCCAGTGATTACTTTTATTTCTTCACGCACTGAGGTCAGGTCTTTTTTATTTCTCACACGCACGATATTCGTACTTACTCTCGAATGGCTCGCTCACCCTCGCTGTCTAACTTCTTTTCCTTTTCACGCGACCACCGGCTCAACATGGCTCTGCGCCACTTCACCATATGGGACCAATTTGTCTGGCTTACTTTTTTCCTAAGCGTCCTCTTCAAGGTGATCCCAACCGATGAGTGGCGTAAGCTGTTTGTGATCTCCCCCAGACTGGCCTGTGAATATCTGGCTAAAACGTCATGAACTGAGTTTGTTGCCTTCAGACCGAATATGAACGGACCTCGTCCGCGCTGTAGATATACCGCCGCGCCTCGATAGGTTGCACCCAGAGGTCCTCGGTGCAGTTGATGTAATCTTCGGCTTCAAATGCGGTGGTCACACCTGGTTAATCTCTTGAGTAAGGTGTTCCATCTCAGAGGGCAATCGGTTCGTGGTGATCGATGCATCCAGCATTCGTCGGGACGGGGGATACTGGGCCTGGCCTGAGGCCTGAGGACCCACCGAAACGAGCGCAACGTCCCACGGTGGCTTCCCGAAGCATATGCGGACGTGTTCACCACCTGATGAAAGAAGAGGGAGAGAATTGGGATTGGAGATCATGGCGAAGGTGCTGGAGACACCGATGGGGGGTTTTGTTACATAATCGGAGACTCTTCGTTGTGATCAACCGTGTCGCGAAATGGCGGACGTGTCTGGTCTCGCACCTATGGCGCCGACGTCGCCCCCGAGCTCTCGAATATCTGAAACGTCTGCAACCACGACCCTGATGGAGAGAGTGCAAACCTCACCCAGCCAGACCCCACCAAAGTTCGTCTTCGGCGCGGGCTCCAGTCCCAGTTCGTTCGAATTCGATTCTCCGCTCAGCAGTATGAGCGTGTATCGCCACCCGAAATATTATATGGACGCTGACATGGCCGTTTTCCAGGTAATTCGCTACGTTATGGTGCTGGCGAGTGAGACTGATCACGATCTCTTGGCATCGTTTAGGTCAACAGTTGCCTGTATCGCGTGCACAAACACTTCTTCGTGTCGGAGGCTGGATTTTTCAAGGATATGTTTGCCCTTCCACAACCCGCCGACGAAGAAGATGCGAGCTCCAAGGAAGGGACAACAGACGACAGCGCAATCAGCATCCCTGATGTTACCTGCAAGGAGTTCGAAGCCCTCCTCGACTTCTTCTACTATCGGTTCGTACCGCCACACCATGCCCGTGCTCGGCTCTAACTGCAACCCTTTAGTGAGAGCTCAAGGGAGGAGACAAGGTCCCTCGATCAATGGGTTTCCCTCCTCTCCATTTCGACGCGCTTTCAGCTCGATCGGATCCGTCGACGCGCAATCAGCGAGATAGAGAACAACCATCCCCAACTCAACGCTGTAGATAAAGTGGTCCTCGGTGTCAAACATTCAGTAGACCCGTGGCTGGTCCCTGCGTACTGCGATATCTGCGAGCGAACAGAGCCGCTGACGGATTCGGAAGCGGAGAAGTTAGGCGCCGTAACAACCGCTCGGTTGGCGCGGGCGCGGGAGCTTCTGCGCAAGTCGGGACGTCCGTTCCCTCTCCTGATGGACACTGCGGACTCGAAGAAAGCGTCTAGGAAGCACACTGAATCGATTGTTGCCCAGGTACTCGCACCCACTAAAATCGTGCAAGGGCTCTTTAGCACCCAGGCCAACCCGACCGCCGCAACTTCTTCTGGGCCGGTGACTTTTAGGTTCTAACTGGTTTTATGTGGTGTTGTGTAGACCCGGGCATGTTATTACCGTGGACACTCTCCCGGTCAGGGTGCCCTTCATGCACGTTCCCCTTCTGTTGTGTTCGTTTCACCATTTGGGTTTTTTTGTTCGGTGCGAACGTGTAATTGTACAGATTTAATGACTCATCGCCGCCTCTCGGTCGGTATTTGCTCTTGGTGATTAGACGGGTTTGTTCTTCAAAATGCTTCGCCCGCGTTTGATTTTCTGAGTGATGAGCACAGACCGATCCGGTCGGCATTTACCGAAGAGGCTTGACGGATTCCTCCCAACTCCGCACGATATGGGCTGGACTGCGACGCCTCTGGGTTACGTACCCAGTGGACCCAAAACCATGCTTAAGCCTGGTCCCACCGTTGTTCGGGCTGCTCACGAATCGCCGCTAGAATCCCAGTCCATCGTCCTAGATCTTTCCGACCGTCGACTTCGCCAAACCAAAAGTTATACGCTCCCACGCAAGAAACACAAAACAATCACCGGCAACATTTTCCGGTCTTACTCTGTTACGACCGGTTTCTCAGTGGGGAAAGGTACTACGACATCGAATTCTCCTGGGTATCCGTCAAAGCGGGATCGGAAACTGGTATGTTTCCTTGTGGGGCGATATATGCGCTATAAAATTCGCTCAGCACGGAGATGTTCCAGGTGGAGGGTGCTACAAGCGAGGTTTTGGAGCCCTCTCCCTCCCCGAAGTCACATGGTAAGCTCATGTGTGTTGTGACTGTGCCCACGATATTTACGCCGTATTAGCTCAAGTTAGGCTCGAAGTCCTCCTGGCCAAAGAGGCAGAGCAAAGGTCTGCTGATGGCATCTACCCCAGGGTAGACAGAAGCCTTCTGGCCAACGACCGGACCTTCGGTCACTACGAAAACAGCCGACGCATTCTGGTCAAATATATCCTGACTGTATGCTGCTCCACTTTTGCCTTGCATGTCTTCACCGATTTCCCAGGTCCCCCCACCGCCTCCTCTTCACCGCGGAAGGGATGACCTCCGTGATCAGCTATCGACTTCATTGGACACGAGGTTTGCTGCAGCCTATTTGATGACACGGTTTTGGTTCCTGTGTGATGTTGGAGATCGTCTTCCGGAGTCCACGGGATTTGCAGCCTACACTTGGCAGCTTGCGATTGCGTGTGTGGCACTTTGCGTCAGGGTTAGTCTACGCTACCGCGAATAATCTCTTCTCACATTTTGAGATAGATGCAGCGGGACTTCCTCCTCCCGTTGCACCCTGTTACAAACAAGGAGTTGATCCTATTGGCACCTCGAGATATGACTGTATACGATTTAGAGGTGAACTCCTGGAATCTCAGCGATCAGCGTCGATAACTGATATTCGCTCCTTCAGCAAGCCCAGAGGGATATCCTGGAAGCGACTTCGTATTCTCTCCAAGGCAATACACCTCAACCCTTCTTGGAAGAACTCCGCTGCTCTCTCCCGGTGCTTCAACAGCTAGCTGTGCCAGACGCGACAGAGCACTTGAACAGACGCTTCTGGGCTCGGATGTTTGACGCTCTCTTACGTACGATCTGGGGTGAACCTTTTCTCTGTCTGGGCTAAAGGGACGTCTAGAACGAGATGTGTTGTTCGCTCCGATCTCGATGCTCGCTGCTTCCGTTCTAGTTTCTATCGCTCCTGTTGAAAGGACTGCTGCGCTTCGAGAAGAGGTCTGCAGCGAATTGAAGATAACAAAGGTGAATTCCTGGCCGTTTTACCGTTTATCTTCGTCTTTCTATCTTATGATTAGCACGAGTTTGAGCAGGTCTCCGTTTGGTTCCAAGGTGTGAAAAAGACTTTTGGGTGAATCGGTGCCCTCAAATTCTCGGTTTTGTTGCTCTGCTCAGCGTTTTTCTCGTTGCTCCGTGTAGATCGTAGTTTTGGTAGACTGTCCAACCCAACCGAATCCGCAATTTTTGAGAGGGTGGGCCACCACCAGAGGACCAGTTGTGTTCCCATGGTTATGATTACCATGAGATCTAGATAAGGTTGAGACAAATCGGCATCTACCTTGCAGCACGACGATATCATTTGCTCCGACCGTGGCGGCGAAAATGAACGTCCTCGTCTACTCTGGGCCCGAAGTCATCCAGTCTTCTCTTCCAGTCCTTACAAGTACCCTCCGCAGCCTGCTATTGCCGAACTACACCGTGCAGAGCATCACCCACCATACACTGATCAGCCACCCATGGGCGCCTAGCTGTGCGCTGCTCGTCATCCCCTCTTTCTCGTCAGCGCTGGGCGGGTCGAACTTCTTGGATAGAGTTTCAAAGTTCGTAAATGACGGAGGCTCGCTTTTGGCCTTTTCCGTTGGCGCGAAAGGTCCAACAAAGGACATTCTGGCACTCCCGGCTTCCTATGAAATGGGGTCGAGCAGATCATCAGGGAGTTTGAACCTCCCTGATTCGGTGACCGTAGATTTCGCACCCTCGCCCGCACTGGGCCTGTCGAGTGGGGGTGTGGAAATTGTGTCGGTAGAGGGTTTGACTGGGGGTGTACTGGCATCGGTCCAATCCACACTTTCGCGTCCGGTTTTCACGAATCTTGCGGATCGTCCTAATTCCAGGGTACTGGGAAGGTTCGGGGATGGAGAGACTGCGGGGGTTAGCCTTTCGTTTGGTACTTTGGGATCGGGGCGAGCTACCCTGTGGGCTCCGAGGTTAGATCAGCCACTGGCCGCGGTGCCTTCACCGGATCCAGACGAAGAGGGGCGGAGGTTGGGACTCTTGAGGGAGAGTTTGCGAGAGTGTGGGTTAGAGCTTCCCAGCGCGGAGGCCGTGTCTTCTCGGGTTCCCACTCCGATATATTTCGTCGGGGCAGCCCCGATCGTCGACACCATCCTCTCCAGGCTTTCCGTCGATTTCACGCAAGAGCCGACGAAGGAACTGAAGGACCAGAACGACACCTTTATAGTTCACCCTTCCTCGGATGTCCTGGAAGATCTCCCGGGGCCAGACGCGACGACATTACAGCCGAAGCGCGTCATTGCGTTGACCAGTGACGCGTTCCCACCAAGAGAGAAGACCCCCACATTCGACGTTGCGCTGTACCTGCACGAACTGGCAAGGGGTGAACAGAGGGGCAGGGATCTCAGTGATAATTCTGACCCTTGGCCGATTGGAGCGGCTCTCATGTACGGCGAAGTGGTCACAAGCACGCAGACCATGCTCGATAGGTACGCTGTTGTGGACCCACTGGGCTTCTGCAGGGTCTAACCGCACAACCGTATAGGAACCCCAAGTTCCTGGCGAACTTGCCAAAACCTCTCCTCTGCCTCGCGTCCTACCAGCTCCAAGGAAGGGGGAGGGGAGGAAACATGTGGTTATCTCCCTATGGATGTCTTCAGTTCTCACTCGCTCTGAGGATCCCATCTGCGAAGGTCCCGACGAACAAGCTCGTTTTCCTACAATACCTCTTCTCGTTGGCGATCGTGGAGGCGTGTAGGGACGAAGCTGTGCTGGGGAGTTATGGAGAAGCTGTTAAAATCAAGTGGCCGAACGATATCTATGTGGACCTCGGCGAAGGAGGGCGGAGGAAGTTTGAGAAAATCGGCGGGGTGTTGGTGAACACTGGAATCATTGACAAGAATTCTCAGGTAGTGATTGGTAAGTCTGGAGACGTCGCCTGTACGTGGTGAGATATTTGGCTGACTACCACGTAGTAGGGTGTGGTCTGAATGTCCTCTGTCCTCCACCGATGTGTTCCCTCCTCCGACTTATTCCGCCGGAGGCGTCCTTGGAGCTCAGGATGGAGAAGGTGGCAGCTACGATCATGAAGAAGCTTGAACCTCTGCTTGAGCAGTGGATCGAGGGTGGAGGATCGTTCGACTCCTTCACAGATCTCTACTTGAGAAGGTGGATACATTCGTGCGTTTTCCCCTGTCCTCAACTGCCCGAAGAATCACGCTCATTCGTGGTTAAGTAACGAGATCGTTGAAGTGACGACTGTGATCCCGCCACAGCGAGTCAAGATAGTGGGGATAACACCCGATTACGGCTTATTGCGTACTCTTCCAATCGGTCGGAGTGATCCTGGCGGTTATGGTGGGTACGACAGGTTCCGTCAATCGGGCCCGTTCATCGATCTACAGCCCGACGGGAACAGCTTTGATATTATGGCCGGGTTGATCAAATCCAAATTGACGTAGTCTAGGTGGTCCCCATTCGCACATTCGTGTAGGAAGGGCGCCTTGCGCGGTGCATGTATTTTTATTACTGGCAGTAACGAACGAAGGTGTACAGGATGCGATCCGCCACACTTTCAAGACGCCCGTTCTGGGTCAATGGTTTGGGTGAAGAGTGATATACAATGCGGGTCAGTCCAACGCAAGACTGCCGCCAAAGGTCAAACCTATCAATGCCGAAAGTCTCCAGCTTGGTGCAGCCCTGGAGAGGTTGAGACGTATTTTCCAAGCTTGGATAGCTATTTTCGCGGTTCGAGAAGCGGGTTACATGGAACGATTCCAGCCTGAGTGCTTCAGATCCTGAGGGGGGTCAATCACATCACTCTTCGACGGGGTTTCAACGATTCAATTGCAAAGAAAGAATCCAAACGCACAAGTGGTAGTACGATAGTAGGAGTACGAGGGTGGGTCCTCGGTCCGCCGGCCTCTGAACAACGATTATTCGGTCGCGACCTTCGAGGAGCTCAACCACTCCCCAAAATACACACAATCCTTCGCATTAACGGGCCCTTTGTCGTCACAGAACTCGAAACTCGGACAGGCCGTGCATGGCGCCTGGGACCACCCAGAGACTGCACGTTCCGGCCTTATCGCCCGGTATACATGGCTGGTCCCCGCGCTCTCGTAATCGTACTCCTCGAATGGTACAGGGGATGGCGACCTTTTAGCGGACTTGGAGGCTTTTGATTTCGATCTCGGCTTGGGGGATTTACTCCTGGACCGACCACGCCTGGTGGGCTCGTCGGATTCGGTACCAGAGTCGGACGGGGCGGTGGCAGACTCGTCCTCAGACTGCTCCCTGCTTTTCGATTTTTTCGACCTTGACTGGGAACGTTTCTTTCGTTTCTTCTTCCGGTCTTCCTCATCATCTTCGTGACTGTCATCGTCGCGAGCCTTGGATTTCTGTCGTTTTCGCTTTGGTTCGCCGTCAGAATTCCTGTCCTCGCGTTTTGACTTCCGGCTCTTCTTCTTTCGTGGCGGGGAAGAGGCGTCGTCCAATTCCGTATCGCTGTCCTGCCGTTTCGAGCCCTTGCCCTTCTTGCGACCGTCGCAGTCCTCGCTAGATCGGTGTTTTCGTTTGCCTTTGGAATGACGCTCAGATTCGGACTCGGCATCGTCCGCGATAGCTGTGGCATTCCAAAGAGTGGCACCATACGCAGGGATCTGATAAAAACTTCAATCACGGCAGACCACAACGGGGGAGCGGCAGAATTACCCGCTCAATCTCCCCATCGAGAACGAGAACGTTGAGAAGGCTCTCGACGTGCTCGACGGAGAGGGGGGTTTCTGTTATTCTCGTCTGCTTCAAGAACTGGAGCACATTCTGAGCGTTTGGGTATTCTGGAAGACCGGAGATGGGGTATAGGGCGGGTTGCGACTCGTTCGAACGACGCTTGGGGAAACTCTAGGAAACATTTGGTGCGTTTTACGAGTCAAAGGGTGATGGGCCATACCTTTTCTTGAATCAGTCGAAGGCAGGTACCGCACAGAAGTTTGATAAACTCGGTATCAAGCTCGTTGTCCGTGTACCATGGGCCTCCAGTGAGTTCTACGGAAGGATCGAGGTGGGCGAGCATATAGATTTTCCGAGTTGGGTGCTGGATGGAAACGGTCGGGTCAGCCCAGGGTTATGGGGTGGTGAAAACTCTGCGGTACTTTGACAGACTTTACGGCCTTGATTAACTGTTTCTGGGTCAAGGTCTTGATGCACCTGTCGATAACCGTTTGGTGGAGGTCGGTCTTTCCCTTGAGGTGTTTGGTCCAGATCCCTACCGTAGGTGAACATGACGCAGAGGATGGAAAGGTGCAAAGGACATACCCTCGCTCCCAGTTGCCTTGATATGACTCAACACCAAACTCTCCTCCCCACCAAGATCCTTGGTTCTGAAGTACTGACCGTGAGCACTTGGCGGTAGGGAATCCCATCGACATACGCGTTTATCTCGTTCTTCGCAACAGCGCGGAACGAGACGATACCCTGATTGTCCTTGAGCATCTTGAACAGACCCACCCCGAGGAGGAAGTTTATTGCATTTTCGCGTGACCTGGTATCTGGGATGATCGCCTCGGACTGTTTGACGGTCATCACCTGGGATATCGAAATAAACGTTACAGAAACGTTCGTAAGACAGACGGGTAGACCTTTTTCGGGTCAGACAAGGCAGCCTGGTGGAGTTTTTTCTCCAGCTCGTTGGGAGGTCGGGCGGACATTCTGGTGTTCGGAAAGAGAGGTTGATCGAGTTTGTCTACTACATGATGGTACACTTCCGGGCTTCGTTCGCCTTCTTACGAAGTTCAGCCATCGTCTGCTTCAGAGTCTTGATCTGCGACGCGTTCTCGTGTCCATCTCGTTCCAGTTCCTTCACCTTGTCCTCGTATTTCCGGATCTCCTCCTCGTATCCCTCCTGCAGCCGTCTCAAGCGCTCCTCGAACCTCGCGCTGATCCTCTCCTCCATCTCCCGTCGGGCCTCGTCAAACTGGGACGCCATCTGCTCCGATTCCCTCCGGACCCTCTCCATCTCCCCCTGTAACCTCGCCTTCTCCATCTCCATCTCCTCCCGAGACTCTTCATCCTTTTCCTCCAACGCCTTCCGCATGCTCTCCTCCAGATCCCTGATATCGTTCTGGTACCTCTCCACGACCTCGCGAATCTCCCTGTTCAACTCCGCACCTGCCCCAGTCTGTCCGATGTCCATGTGTTCATCGATCAACTCGCGCTGGATCTTCAGAACCGACGGCTTGTTCTTGAGTATCGTCCGCAATATCGCCCGTGCAGACTTGGCGGTGTTGTTGTGACGGCATAGTTGTGCGCCCTTGTCGATCGCGGCTTTGAAGTAGTCGACCTTGAGCTGTTCTTCTCGGTCTCCCCCCTGTTGGGGAGTGACCCGTCCCCACATGTTCGTCATGAGGATGACGTTCTTCAATGTCTTTTCCCCACATAACTCCCTGAACATTCGGAAGTTCTTGACGGCTAAACCCCCAAATCGGTCGTCCGAAATCCTGTGGACGTAGATAACCCCCGCGAGCTTCACGCCAGCCGAATACCTGAAAATCTCTCAGTCGCACCCAAGGGCAATGACACACTTTGATGACCCACGATTCTCCCAGGAATGCCGCGATCGACTTCAACACGTCCGTGTCACTCTGGTGGGTGTCATCAAATCCCGGAGTGTCAATGAGCACGACCCGTCGACCGTCCAAAATGAACTCCTCAGATTCTTGGATCTCGGATGTGCAAGACTTGAGCTCATCCCCGACTTTGAAATAGGATCTGCTTGCTTGATTCACGAACTGGAGGGGTATTTGTTTAGGGGCTGTAACGATGAATCGAACGATTAGACCTCTCTATACCGTCGTTTTACCGCTCCCGGTAACCCCCATTACGCTGGGTCGGACGGTTAGCCATCGCTCGAGTGTTGTGGGAGGTAAACCACACACGCAATGAGCGCCGGAGGATCTTCGGAGTATTTCAGGAATCGGTCCTCGGCTTGTGGGTAGCCCTCGAGGTCATCGGGGGTGGAGAACGCATCGTTACCATCATAATCGGCAGGCGTAAGGTGTTCGAACTCGTCTTGGTTCACCAGCCACATATCCATGTGGGTGTGGTGGTAAGGGATGTGTGGCTGGGCGCGGCGTGCCATCGAGCGCTCTTATAGACTTGCGCACGTGGGGTCCGCAGTGCACCGACTGGCAGCAGGAGAAGAGCCCAGCTATAGTTTCTACGTACATTGTAACGCACGGGGAGTTACAAGGGAGGGCGTTCCACGAGACGTATCGGAACCGGTACTGCCGACCACGCTCTTCCGTTCTTCTTCAAATCTCAACGTCATCACCTCCGCCTCGGTTTTATCCTAACCACCCCGAAATTCTTTGTCGAAGCCCTCGCTAAATGTCGTATCGGGCGAACTCCCGCCTTTGTCAGCGGGCTCGTATGGTTGGTCCTCGATGATATATCGGACGATATCGCGTGCGGACTAGATGGTGTTGTGGTGACGAGCGAGTCGCGCGCCTTTGTCGAGAGTCGGCTTGAAATCGTTGGTGATGAGTTCCCTCTCGCGAGCTTCTCCTACACCACTTGATATCTCTCCCCACATGTTGGTGACGAGGATGACGCCCTTGAGAGACGAGTCTCCGCAAAGCTGATGGAACACCTTGAAGTTACCTGCAGGAATCCCGGGGAATCGATTATCGGAAATGCGGTGGATGTAGATGGTCCCCGCGAACCTGGCGCAGTACTCGAGTCTAACCAAAAACTAAGTCGGGTAGTATGAGCTCAGGAACAACAGTACCCACTTCGTCGCCAAGAACGCTCCAATCATTCTCAAGATGTCGGTATCATTCAATGTGGTATCGTCAAAGCCGGGCGTATCAATGAGAGACACTCGTCGTCCGACGAGGACGAACTCTTGAGAGAGTCGGGGTTGGGTAACGCTTGATTCCAGGTCCGTTCCAGCGCGGGGACCGGAAGCGCTAGCCACACCGGTAAACTAGGGAGAGCGGTTCAGTTTACGTTCAGTACAACAGTGAGCCATCCTTACGGTAGTCTTCCCACTCCCTTTTGCACCCATGACGCTGTGGTGGGAATTATCAATCGAAGTACCGACCGGGTACGACCGCCACCCTCGCAATGACAATCGGTTTCTGCTCACTAGGAACAAATCTAGCCCTGGATCAAAGCCGACAACAGTTCAGCAGGCCCACTGCAGGAATAAACTCCACCATACCAAGAGGGATAGGGTGGGCCAGACGTAGTCTCAAAGCTCCTCAAAATGAAATGTAAAGATCGTGAAGCGTCCGGAGTTTGGTTGTTTGAGGACATTCGTCAGATAACGGAGGTTGGTGCACTCGTATACGCAAGGCCAAAGATGGGGAGAAAACCGTGGTTTGACCACCATCTTCTTAATTTGAAGCAGGGGTCATTTGACTGGCGTAGTGGGTTACCTCACCGTGGACACGCGCATCTCATTCAGGCCCTCGCCGCGACAGAAAGTGGAACACCAGCGGGATGGTAGAGAGGGCCACCTGTAGGCCGGGGTTCGAGATAGAAGACCCAACGGGGTATCAATTTGAATGGATGGAATCCGCCATTCATCTGATTGTGACTTTTGAGTGAGGCTGGTCGGACGAGGTCGTGGATGCAGATCAAGAGCGGCAATCGATCACAACTACATCCTGGAACAAATCGATATCTACTCATGTACGAGACCTGATGTTTACCAATCCAGGGCAGATAAACACTGGTTACCAATGGGTATAGCGAATTAGCCTAGACTCTTGAGGAATACGCGGCCACTTCCTCCCCGAAACTTTTCACCTTCATAACACCAAATCCTCTAAACCTCCGCATGAAGCTCATTGCGGTATCATCCCTCCTAGGAGTCCACCCCCGCCGGGTCACAAAATCAAAGGAGGCCGTGAATCCTCTTGTCGATTGTTGCGCGAGGCGACAGAGCTGGTCGTCGACGGGCCCCCACCCGGCCAGGTTCATGGCGAGGTCCAAATCTTGATCAAGTGTCGCGCGAGTGAATATGAACGAGACCTCCGAGAGCTTTGGGCCGGGTGCGATGGAGGATAATACCAAGGCCACGTAATCTCGTGGCATCACCAACTCGGCAAGAGTGAAACGAATGGTTTGAAGCTCGGGGTAACGCCGTGTGGCCAGGGGAGGGCCGCGCTCGCATTGACGGGGAACATCATCTATTTTTCTTTATTTAGGATCGGTAGCGACCGCCGGGGGGGAAATCAAACGCTACCTCTGATTTCCAGAGTCGTGAGCGTCGGTGCACAAGCCCACACGAGCGGGTGTACCTTCCAAACGTCCGCGGTACCGCAGAAATGAAGCGTGCGAAATTGAATCGGCAGCTTCAGGAGGAAGGGGACACAAGTTTCGTGGGCTTCGGCGCCAGTCAGAGTCAACTTGCCCTGCGTCCGAGGACAGGCAGGGATGTCACCGGGGGGACGTTGGGGTAGGTTCAAACGTGCGATCGAAAGGTTGTCGAGGTTTGGGAAGGATGAAAGGATGGGATAAAACTCCTCGGAGCTAATAGTCACCAGGCTCAAAGAGAGGGACAGGAGGGTGTTCCCGAAGTTCCGCTTGAGCACCACGACCTCGTCGTCAAGGTGCAACCAAGCGTCGGTGATGATGAGGGAGTTGAGGCGAGGGAGGACCACGTCGACATCGCGGAAATGCCTCGCCCACGCCTGGACAGCGGTAAAGCCCAAGGTGAGGGTGTGGATATGCTCCGCGAATATCGACCCCTTGGTCAACAGGTTTTTACGCGTTGAATTGAGTTGCCGCTGGTCAATGAACGAGCAGTACCCGCCCCCACATATCCTCCAGTGAGACCGTTCCACCCAACGGCGCCCGACAAGCGAACAGGCCCTGAGATCGGGATGGCCAACGTGATCGATGATCTGGTCGATGAGTTCTTGGGGGAGTTTTTCCATCACTGTACCGTCTAAAAGATGGATGTGCACGTGGTTGGCACACTGAAATTGATAGGAAAATGTTCCCGCGATCTACGCGGTCCCAGTCAGGTCTATTCCCATCAGCAAGGCGTGATGTATCCCCATATAACTGGTTTATTCTACTGTCCGGCCGGGGATACTTATTATCGTTTATACGGATCGGCGAGGTCCGGTGGGCAGACAGAGGGTCTCCTCGGGGGTTTGTCGGCAGCGGGTTTTGGCGGAGGAGACGCCGGTGGGAGAGTGATCCAAATTGCTTAGGCATATGGTATGTCGTGAATGACCGGTGACCCCTTGCCCTCTTCATTGCCCAGGTGACTGCCGACATACAGACTAAGTGAGTTCTGCGTGACTCTCCATTGGATCTCCAACTTGGTCCTGCCTGTAAGCCACGACCATGCGACGGTCCAGACCTTTTTCACACATTCGCTCATATGTTTGTTTTACTTTGGTTATTTATTTAGTGACCTCATGGACGCACAGTATTAGTATATATCCCAGACTTTTGTACTAGATACTGTAGGACCTAAGGCCCCAACAGAGCTTGGTCCACTTTCTCTCTCGAGTGTTTCCCCTGTGGTCCGGCCCTCCACGCTCCTCGAGTGATCGGCCTCGGCCGATCACCTCGAAGTTCAAGACGTGAGGCCCGCCAGCTCTAACTCGCCTCGCATAACTCACTATACAACCCTTGGGAACAACGTTTGCCATCTTCCCCACGCTCTGGAAACGGAACACGATCCGTTTCCGCTTGGGTGTCGCGGGCCGGTCACCCGGTGCGCGGGTTAAAGTTTGCTGGGATGAACAGCGTATCAATCAGATCGTAACTGGAGCGGCTGACCAGTGCTCACTGGATTCGCCGATGGCCTTGAATTCGCTGCCGGTGGTGAAGCGGTGGGCCGGAACTCGACACCGGCGATTTCCCAGAAATTTATAAAAGGGTCAGGATCCACTCCCTGCTTTCCTCAGCCGCTGTGCAGCTCGCCCCAGTTCTTCTCTCCTACCTCCCAAACTCCAGGCCTGGAGCCGTTGTTATCTGTTCTTCCTCACGACACTTCATATAGCCATGTTCTTCAAAGTTGCTCTCACCTTCCTCGCAGTCGGGGCTCTCTCCGTCAACGCCTTGGCCGTCCCGGTCGCCCGGTCGCCCGTTCCTGAGCCAGACTGTGAGTCTCCCCGATCGTTCTCTGTCACATCTGACCACGATCTGACCTTGGTCTCCTTCGACAGCCCAAGAGATCGAAGCCTGGATGCTCAAGCGCGATCTTTCATACGACCTGTTCTCGCGTGAGCCCGAGGACTGGGTTGAGTGGGCCAAGCGCGAACCTTCCCCACAAGGCCAAACCATCTCAAGGGTCAAAACCAAGTTAACGGCCAACGACCCCGCGCCTCCCGCTCCGGAGCGTGCCATACCCCGCCGGCCTTCTGGCGGCACCCCCGCGACTCCCCCACCGCCCGATTACAATGCCGTCCCACCAGGCCCTCCCGGATATATATCACGCCCACCCTCTTTTAAATCAGTTTGACGGCACGATCACGCCTCCCCCCCGTGTAGTATCCAGTTTAAATAGATAACGACGGTTAGAACTGGTCATAACTCTCGCCCTTTGGGGCTCGCATGAACCACCTGTACTTGATTTCAAGGCTTTTGAGATACTTGCCACAGCAGCGAGTTGGATGGACTTTGAGCTGATGGTCCCCGAACTTTAATATTGATGTTCGCCTCGCTCTGCCATCCCCAAACCCCATCTTTCCAATCCTTTGAATCGGACTCCGAACTGTGCGTGTGATCGATGATTACATATAACAGCAGCGGGGCGACGGTAATCGATTATCAAGTTCCTGTCTCAAACATACTCGGGTACAACTGGAGCACCAAGAAGTACCAAAAAGGGGGAGAACAGAAGAATACGACTCTGGCGGAACGACTGTCTACATAACGACACAACCACCCTGAGGGCGATTATCCCACTGATGCTGTAGTTCGCTAGGCCGTTTTTTCATCGCCGCTCTCTCGGCAGCGGGGGCGTTTGTTTTCTCCTCGAGTACTTCGTCTGTTGAGGTCGTCCATCTGTTGTTTGTAAGCGGCCTCAGCTTGCTCCCTCTCCCGACGAGCTTGCTCCTGCATCGCCCTCATCTCCTCCTGCATACTATAGTTCGACGCCATGCCCTCCGAATCCATCTTCATTCTGTTCATCTGTTCCTGGAGCTTCCGCGTCTCATCCTCCAACTCTCTCCTCGTCTCCTCGTCCTTCTCATTGAACGCTTTCATCATCTCCTCCCGGACAACCTTCAACTCGACCTGGTGGCGTCTGCTCGTTGATCTCCTTGTTGACGGCCTCACTAGCGGCAGTATCGATGTCCACATCCGACTTGAGGGTAGCGCGGGACAGAACCTTTCGAATTCATTGTGGGAACCAATATGATGTCTTGGGCTGGTAGTTGCGTGAAAAAGGAAGAGAAGCAAGATATAATACAGTGATCGCTGTATCGAGCGGAGCGAGCTATTGGAGAGTAAGTACAAATATCGTGTGAGAGAAATAAAAAGAACTGACCTCGGTGCGCGGGGAAATAAAAGCGAACACTGAGGGGTGTCAAGAAAGCTAGCTACGTCTTACTATATGATCTAACGGAAAACAAAGAGGTGAAGGCAAATGTGGGGGTTTCCATGCCGAGACAAAAAGTGAAAATACAAGGTGCGGTTATAGCGAATCAGCAACTCGTGGAGAACGTAGCCAAGTGCGAACAAAGTAGTGAAGGATAAACAAAGTAACAGGGAATTCGTGGATAAAGGTGCGAATCGTCTTGAGAGAATATACAACATCTGGCGGTAAGATCATCTACATGATAATGCATCCACCCCTGTTGTCCCACTGATGTTGTAGCTGGTTAAGCCGCTCCTGCAGGGTTTCCCTCTCCGAAGCAGAGGTGTCCGCACTCTCCTGAAGCCGCCTGTTGAGATCGTCCACCCGCTGCCTGTATGCAGCTTCCATTCGTTCTCTCTCCTGACGAGCTTCCTCCTGCATCCGCATTATCATCTCCTCTGACCGCTTCTTCTCTTGGACATAACCCGACGTCATACCCGCCCAGTCCACCATCATCTTGCTCACCTGTTCTTGGAGTTTACGCGCCCCTTCCGCCAATTCTTGCCTCGTCTCTTCGTCCTTCTCTTTGACTGCTTTTGCCATCTCCGCTTGGACATCCTCCAATTCGGCCTGGTGACGTCGGACCTGCTCGTTGAGCTCTTTGTTGATAACCTCACCGGCGGCGGTGTCGGTGATGTCCTTGCCTTCGTCAACGAGCTCCTGCTGGATTTGGAGAGCGACGGGCCGGTTCCTCATGATGCGTCGGACGATATCATGTGCGGACTCGGCAGTGTTGTGGTGACGGGCGAGTTGTGCACCTTTGTCAAGGACTGGTTTGAAAAAGCTAGTGGTGAGTTCCCTCTCGCGAGCCTCCTCTACGTCCTTCGGGAACATTCCCCATATGTTGGTAACGAGGATGACATTCTTGAGCGATGAATCTCCGCAAAGCTCGCGAAACATCTTGAAGTTGCGTACAGCGAACCCACCGAATCGCATGTCGGAAATGCGGTGGATGTAAATAACCCCAGCAAGCTTGGAGCCGCGCTTATACCTAGTAAAGTGTCAAATCGATAGAGTCAGTGGGAGAACAACACTACGCACGTCGTCTCCAAGAATGCCGCAATCAATTTCAAGATATCGGTATCACTCTTGTTGGTATCGTCGAAGCCGGGTGTGTCGATAAGGATTACCTTCTGTCCGTCCAGGATGAATCCATCCGCCAGTTGAACTTCGGCGGTGCACGATTTCAAGCCCCCCCCAACGCAAAGGTTGGACCGACTCGCCATGTTGATAAACTACACTGCAGATCAGTTTACGGACAAGCCAGAAGTTCCCCACCCCTACCGAAGTCTTCCCACTCCCGGTCGCACCCATAACGCTGTATCAGTGTTCAGTCCTGGGTTCAGGTAAGTGCACTCATCACGCACGCTATACCGACGGTCGGGACAGGTTGCCGTTGGGGCGCCGGGTCCGTGGAGAGGGCCCTGCGCGAAGAGCAACAGATAATAGGCCTCGCCGGGAGGAGACACCGGCGAGTTCTACTTACATAGAGGGGTGGGACGGGCTGAACGGTAGCGGTGAGCACGGAAACGAACTTCATCACGAGGGGATACATACGGAGCTAGGTTGTCGGAGTGCATTCTCCGGACGATGGGATTTAGGATGAAAGCAGGGGGGTGCGGGAGCTCAAAGGCGAGGAGGAGACTGTGGCTCGACCACCTCCCTTGATCGCCTTTTATTCGCGTCGAATACCGGATGCGGTGTACACGATGCATCCAATGAACGTTGAACGTCCAACCCCCCTAGCTGACACACGGGTCGGTTTGATCCTCGGCAAAACAAGAGGGATAAACGTCAGAGATCACAATAAGGAAGGAAGGACGTTCCGAGTGCGGCTGTCCTAGGAAAACTGTGGCGGTATGGATTTGTTTGGATAGTTTCCGTTGGAGGGTCCAATTGGCATGCAATTCTTGTGAGATTGTTCCGTGATTCAACGTATTTATTACGCACTAGGGGTGTTCGTGTGGCCTAGACCCAGCACCCCAGCGGGGAAGGGACGCGGTACATCGGAAGTGCGGCTTTGGCGAACAACTAACAGAGGGTTGCAAATGCCGAAAACATAGAAAATCTCACACACGGACAACTGAGGCAACCCGGGCGTGTCTGGGGCCTCCGAAGAGTTGCGACGATAATCGCGCGTTCTTCACCTCGCGAAAGGTCGACGTGAGTTGGTCTGTTCAAGCGCTCGCCGCAGTCTCCAGTCCTGATCGGATTTGGATCGTCCGTTCACTCAGCGGAAGCCTCGGGTGGGGCAGGACAGAGCGAGCGTTAGTCTGGATTCAAGCGAAAGTGAGAACCAAGCTGAATTTGAGGGAGAAAACAAGGAAGAAACAGTTCCTACAACCGTCTACATAATGAGGCACCCACCTCCTCCACGAGGACGGTGATCCCACTGATGCTGGAGCTGGTTAATCCGCTGCTGCATGGCCTCCCTATCAGAAGCAGAGGCATTCGCGCTCTCTTGAAGCCGAATGTTGAGATCGTCCATCTGTTTTCGGTACGCAGCCTCGGCCTGCTCCCTCTCCTGACGAGCTTGCTCTTGCATCTGCCTCATCGTCTCTTCCATCCTCCTCTTCTCCTCGCCATAGTTTGACGCCATTCCCTCTGAATCCGCCCTCATCTTGTTCATCTGTTCCTGAAGCTTGCGCGTCTCTTCTTCCATCTCCTGCCTCGTCTCTTCGTCCTTCTCTTTGAGCGCTTTCATCATCTCCTCCTGGACAGCCTTCAACTCGACCTGGTGACGTCTGATCTGTTCGTTGAGCTCCTTGTTGACGGCCTCACCAGCGGCAGTGTCGATGATATTCTTTCCTTCGTCGACGAGCTCACGCTGGATTTGGAGAGCGATGGGCCGATTCCTCATGATGCATCGGATGATATCGTATGCGGACTGGGTGGTGTTGTGGTGACGGGCGAGCTGGGCACCTTTGTCAAGGACCGGTTTGAAGAAGTTGGTAGTGAGTTCCCTCTCGCGAGCTTCCCCTACATCCTCCGAGACCTCTCCCCACATGTTGGTGACGAGGATGACATTCTTGAGTGATGAATCTCCGCAAAGTTCGCGGAACATCTTGAAGTTGCGCCCAGCGATCCCGGTGAACCGTTTGTCGGAAATACGGTGGATGTAAATGACTCCCGCTAGCTTGGAGCCGTTCTCGTACCTGGCTAAGCGTTAAATCGAATAGGGTTGACGGTGAAGAACGCTACCCACGTTGTCGCAAGGAAAGCGGCGATCAATTTCAAGACATCGGTGTCGCTCTTATTGGTGTCATCGAAGCCAGGCGTGTCGATGAGGATCACCGGTCGCCTATCGAGGGTGAATTCATCCGCTAGCTGAACTTCGGCGGTACAAGATTCCAGGTTAACCCCGATCCGAAGGTGGGAACCGCTGGCCATATTGATGAACTAAAGCGCGAGTCAGTCCACGAACAAGTTGGTAGATCGCCATTCCTACTGAAGTTTTGCCGCTTCCTGTAGCTCCCATGACACTGCGTTGATGCTCAGTCCTAGGTTCGGCTCAGTATTCTTATCACGCACGCTATGGTGATTGGTGGAACAGGTTGCTGTTGCTGCTTCGGTTTGGTCGAAACCCCATGGACCCTGCGCAAAGGGTAGGAATGGATCATCGAGCCTTCTCTGAGAAAGATACAGAGACCCCGTCCTACCTGGAGGGATGAGATGGGCTGGGCAATCGCAGTGAGCATCGGAACAAACTCCATCGCGAGGGGTACGTACGGAGCTGGGTTGCTGGAGTACATTTGTCAGACGTGGGATCTGGAGTAACGAGAGGGTGGGGGCTCGGAGCGAGGAGGAGACCGTGGCCCGACCCCCTCCCTCTAATCGGCTTTTATTCGCGTTGAACACAAGGCGTGGCGTACGCGAGGCATCTGTGGGGCTTCGCCCAGATCTCTTCGCCACTGGCACGCATAAGTTACTTTGATCTTCGGCACGATAACGCCAGAGATGGCAAGGAAGCCCGTTTGTGTGGCTACCCTCTTAGTAAGAAGACTGTGGCGTGACGGCAGATATGAATTCGATGGGATAATTTCCGCTCCAATGGCACGTAGTCCTTGGGTGATTGTTCGGTAACTCAAGGGCCATGCAATAGGAGTATTCGTATGGCCTAGATCCACCGTTCCAGCGGGGGAGGGGACGCGGTGTATCGGAAGTTCGGATGCGGCGAGCAACTGACGGACGGTGGCAGATGCCGAAACCTGCCAGGCGACTGCCCGGACGAAGTGTACAAAATCCAAAGAAAAGAATGGATGATCACGCCCGTGTTTCTAACCACTACCGCCGATATACCTGCATACAACCCAGATTCCCCACGCGGCAGCGGCGAAAATAGCATTCTGCATCGCCCCGCGGAAGGTCAAGATGGGTTGGTCCAATCCCTTGCTCATCGTCTCCAGCTCCCGCCGTAACCTCGAAAGCTCCTGCTCGAGTTCCTGCCGAGTTTCTCCATCCTCTGCCTCCGTCCGGTCCAACATCTCCTGGAGTTCTTGGAGCTGTTCCTGGCGCTTTTTAACCCGCTCATCGAGTTCCCTCCGAAGCTCCTTTCCAGCCGCCGTCTCCTCGATCATTTTCCCCTGGTGGACGATCTCTTTTTGAATGCGAAGGGTGACCTGCTGCTTGTCCAAGAGAGCCCGGATGATCCTATGAGCGGACTCTGCGGTGTTATCGTGAGCGAGGAGCTGCGCGCCGTTATCGAGAGCATGCTTGAAGAAATTGCTCGCCAGCTCTTGCTCCCGGGCAATACCGACTTCTGGGGTGACCTTCCCCCACATGTTAGTCACGATAACAACGTTGCGAAGCGCACGATCTCCACACATCGCCAGGAGAGTTTTGAAACTCTTGGCGGCAGTGCCTGTGAACCTCACGTCCGAGATTCGATGCACGTAGATGATTCCGGTAAGACCTCCCCCGTGTCCTCGCCTGGGGGTGGGTACTTAGGGTCTATAACTTTCATACTTTCGTATACGTGTAGCTCACCGTGTAGCCATCCATTGCGCGATGGAGTTCAAGATGTCCATATCGCTCTTGAAAGTGTCGTGGAATCCAGGTGTATCGACCAACACAACTGGACCATCGTCCACCGTGAATTGTTTGGAAACCTGGACTTCCTCCGTACAAGACTTGAGACTGGTGCCGACGTCGAATTTTGACTCGCTCGCGAGGTTGATGAACTGTAGGAGTTGAGGCCGGGCAAATAAACTGGGTATTTGATATGCTCACAGACGTTTTCCCGCTCCCAGTTGCTCCCATCACACTAGCCCATCTGTTGTTAAACAATTCGGTGGCGGGTGGGACTGGGTAAACACCCACATTATGATGGAGGGTGGTGGTGGCACGGGAAAGTCACCTAACCTTGGGAATTCAGGTTAAGATTCCACACGCCTTCAGGTTGACGATCCGAACAGTACATACATGGATGGCTCCTCGTCGTAACTGTCGGGGGTATGCATCGACTAAGCCAGTGGACGATTTGTGGTGAGGCGATGGTGAGGTTACTCCAATGCGTGCCGACGTCTGTCGATGCCGGGAACAAACAACAGGCCGGACTCGCGTGGTTAGGAGGGGACGCCCGCGAGTGATTCCGTGAAAGAGCAAGGGTGAACTTGCGTCGCGGAGATCGCTGACCGGTCATGGGCGCCACGTCGGATGATTGAATTCGAAGCCCGGCCGGAGACCCAGCTCACCAGCGTGTAGGGAGCGTGGACCAATTGAGATGGTGAAAGAAGCTTAGATATAGGGAACGCGTGGATAGTAGGGGGGTTGCTGATCCCATCGCGCTGGAAACCCGATCCTATTTCGTCCCACCGGCGTTTCCTACTTTCAGCTAGTGGGCCGATTTATGTACCCCCAGCCCCGGTGGCCGTATCACGGCGACTGTAGCTCTGGGCGCCGGGGAACTCCGTGTACAGTGACTCCTTTACCTAAGTGCCATGAGAGCATTCGGGTGAACCGAGTTTGATGAGCGTCACGCCAGCCGGATAATTCCAAACTTGCTTCGTTCTTGATGTGGAGTTCGCGTGACCAGGGAATCCACGAAAGAGGGTCGCCGATGCATGGGACGAGCGTTGAAAGTGTGGGAAATCGCCATCATCCTTCCGTCGGGACCGGTCTGGCGACCAACCTGGAAGTCCTGGGGCACTGAGGAAGAATGGGCTAGTTCACGTGGGGTGCATTATTGTCGTTTCGATTAGGTTCGCACTCGTCGTCTAAGTAACTGGTACAAGATGAAGAGAGATGATATGGAGCGGGAAAAGTAGGTGATGTAAGCAAGAGGTAGAAGTGGTCGTGGTCCGTGAAGTGCGTGGACATGTAAATTGATAGTGGAAGGAATAAAACCCCATTGAAATATAGCACGGAACGATGAGCAGATAGCAAGGGTGAGGCAAGATGATGAAGGGAGTAGGCTGATGGGGAGATGTCGCGCGGGCAAAGCAATTGTAAAAGGGGAGCACAAGATGGTGGTTTTGGGGATTGGAGGAGGGCCCTTGCCTAAGCTCCAATCGTAGTCGTCCGTGACATCCCCTCGTTCGCCTTGGTCAGGTCAGGAGAACTCGCTCCGAGCGTAGCGGCGACCAACTCCGGGGTCAAGGTCACGTCCGTCCCTTCGCGGATGTGTGGTATCCGGCTGGTTTCCAAATCCACCGTCACCAAATTTTTGTCTACCTCCGTATGATTGGAGTGAGTCTCAGTTTCGCTCTCGTCGTCGGAACCCGACTCCAAATCAGATGAAGACGAAGATGAGGTGGGGGTACGGATGCGAGCGTCCTGGGTTCCTTCAGGGTTGGACTCGGATGCGGAGGAATCGATGTCGTCTTCATCATCTTCAGCGTGCGAATGATGGCCCTCGTTCATCGAAGCAGCCCTCGGAGTCTTGTTCCCTCCGCCGTTAACATCCTCCACCTCTTCGTCCCCACTCCCACTACCCTCCGTACCTTCATCTCCATCAAAAAACTCTTCCGTTTCGCTACCGCTCGTGTCCTCCGCCAAATTCGCCGAACTCGGGTTGTTCGACGGCAGCTGGACCGTGATCTCCGGGACTAGCCCTATGGTACTCGTCGGCGACGAGGGCCTTGAGTCATCTCCATCACCAAGAGCAGTCCGAAAGCTCTCCACAGTCAAATATGAATCCGCGGCGGAGACGGAGCGCGGGGGGAAGCTTCCGTCTCCGTCACTTTGAAGGCTCGCTATCAATTTGGATTTCGATGCGGATTTCGACAGGGGAGGGTGGCCCGCGCCGATATTCGGAGTGGATTTCTGTTTTGGTAACGAGCTCTGCGACGGTGAAGCAAGGGCATCGACTCCAAGGCTTAGACTTGATTTCTGTTTCGACAGCGATAATTGTGAGGGGGGTTCTGTTAATGAGGCGAGATCCGGGGACGGTTCCGCAGATTCAGGGAATGGGGACCCCCCACTATCTGGACGGTCGCCAGTACTGAGTCTTCTTGCGCTCGTCGATCTTAGGCTGGACGTAGACCCCTCATCGTGGTTAGGTGAAAGATCCCTGAAACTCGGCCGATGTATCGAATCGAAGTCCGGGGGGAGATCCAGTCTTGATGATGAAGCGGCGAATGCGATGGCGTCCGGCCCGTAAGGGAGACCGAACCTTCCAAACGTCTCTTTGGAAGCAAGGAACTTGACCTGCTCGGATGTGGGTCCAGTACGGGGGTAAGTGAATTCGGTACGGGTAGCGGTGTGAGTGAGGGGAGGGGAGATCGAGTTGAGGGAGATCAGAGATGGTGAAGTTAACGGGATGTCATCGTGATTTCTCGAAAGCGTTTTGGACAGGACGGTGAACACGGAACCCGTACTCGAGTTATTGACACGATCTCGGTGGGTTCGACCCGGACGAGGCCCCCCCGGCGAACCGTGCAAATCCGCAGAAACTGTACCGCCAGATTGAACCGAAGGTTCGCGAGAGTGTGAAGGGGAGATGGCAGAATTTCGGACGTTCGGCGGAGGTGAAAGCGTGATGGGTTCATTGACGTTGTCGTTGTTCCCTCGATGTGGCATGAACCTGCTGAGGAAACCAGATATCCGCCCAGACTGGGAATTCTGGCGACGGGGGGTAGGTGGAGGCCCACCCGTGAGGTCGAGGTCGATGGTCTCGTAGGCCGGTGCCTCCCCTCTTCGAACGTCGATTAGCCTACTGTGACTCTCGTCCGAGCCTTGATGATCGTAGCTGCTCCGGCTAAGGTTAGTACTGTGTCGTGTTGATTCTGGAGAGTCGGTGCGGTGTGGCAGGAGGGCCCGGGTGACGTCAGGAGAGGTGCGTTCGGTACCATCAGTCGTGTCGGGAGTGGTGATCATGGAGTTGTTTGCACTTTGATGTTCTTCATCGGCATCTTCGTCCATATCTTCCAGACCACTGCTCATTTATGATCGAATCGGAGCAGCCGAGAAAACAAGAGGGTCTGAAGACATACCGATAAATGACGACCTCGTGGTCTCCAGGCTCTTTCATGTACGCCGGAAGAGATTTGGTTGAGACTTGGCTGGGGGTTCTACGGGGTCGCCGCTGCCTTCTGGTGGTCGTGGTCGTGGTCGTGGTCGTGGTCGTGGGGGGTGTATCACCCGTGAGGTCTGCTGCTGTGAGTTCGCGAGCTTGGCCGGTGGTAGTGGCATTTGTACCGGTCGAGACTCCGTTCGTGCTTGCGGCCGTTTGCCCTTCCAGTTGTCCTTGCATTTTCCTCCGCAGCATGAGCACACCGCCAAAGAGGAATAAAGCCCCGACGGCGACAACTGGGATCTACCACATGCCAAACGAATGATATTGTTCAGCGTCTGACGTTCATTATATAACAAGAGGGAGATGCGCGTACCCAGATTGCAGGGGAGAGTCCTGAGCTGGGGTCCTCGCGGTCGTCAGGCCTTGACTGTCTCGCATGCAGCGTCCGCCATGGGGCAGCGCGGGCGGTGGGGAGTAGGGCGGCGAGGAGAGCAATAGATAGTATGGACATGATCATGAAGGGACGAGGGACGAATCGTGAGCACCCCACGGCATCCACTCAGAACGACCCTGGGGCCGAGCGCTCGCTTGGTTGCCACTCTTGCTCAAGGATAAATCATTATTATAAAGCTCGGACTTTTTATCTGTCCGCGTGCCTCCGCCTATTTTATATTGTAAAAATAAGAACGCGCCACTTGTACTCTAGATACCGCAGACCTGAGGTTCACAGAAAGTCCACGGGAGGAGAGCCGTTTGGTATGACCCGAGTAAACCGACGGTGGCGGTGATGGCGGCGGTCATCAGGTTGGCACACCATCTCGAATCAAGGCGTGAAGCTGTGCCTGGTGGAACACCGTCAGCGATCAAACTCATGGATAGGGTCCAAGGGAATTCACATTGGGGGCACAAACCCAGGCGACACATCACGAATCTCTCTCAAGAACCTGCTTCAATTTTTGCGCGAGACCTTCTGTAAGCTTCAACACGCCGTCCGAAGTGCACATTCGATACGCGGGCATTGGTTGGTAAGTCTCCGTCAAGAGCTGCAACGTGATGTTTCAGCGCCGCATATCACAATTCAGGCTCCAAGGGTAATCAATATCGACGGACGTGAAACTCACCTCGCCATCTTGCACCCTCACAGACGCTATGATGTCATCAGGATCCCCAATGCGGCCGAGAGGAGGGAGGTTCCTTTCATCTAAAAGCGTATACATAAACACGACAATCTCCGGGATCAAACCGAGACGAGTGAGGGTGATAGTGGTAGAAAAACGCACCGTGGATATGCATCCACCCCTCCTGAAGTTGGCGTGCCCCGTTCGCTTGCACCTCATCCACTCCTTCCTCGAGCCCCTCGCGTATTGCCTTGTGCAAAATTTCCCTGAACCCGGCTGCCGGATGAAGCTGTCAGCGAAGAGCTCCCCCCGAGATCGGTGGCCGACTTACGATTCTCCCTGAAATCATTTAACCCGGCCTTGATGGCGTGCCCGCCCTCGCTCGCGGGTAAATATCCAACTATTCGTGGAGACTGTGCACCATCTTCTGGTTTCAATGCGTTCAAAAACGAGAGACCGAATACATAGTTCGTTGAGGATACGGTAGAGGGAGGTTCCAGCAAGTGGTAGAACAGGTCCGGCCGTTCTGGGTCGGCCAAGACGCGGGAATTAGATTCTGAGTTTGCCTCAGGGGATGCTGTGGAGTATTTCCGTGGCAATGCGCGTGGTTGGGGGGCGTAGGTTTGTCGCCATAGTGTCCGAACTTGGATGGCTGGCCTCAACCTGGTCGGTAATGTTAACGCCCAAGGAGGAGACATCGTGGGAAAGCGGAACCACGACAGAACGGATAATTCTGTCCCGGGATTTCCTCCGATCTCGATGGTGGATGAACGATATATATTGTAAGTGCGATGCGCGTTGATAGGAATCTACAGTGACAACCGGAAAGACGAGACAAGCAGATGTTAAATAGGTGACGATATACAAAGCGAGGACAGGAAAACCAGTGTGAAAAATGTATTCTACATGCAAGCAATGATGCAAGGAAGCAAAAAATAGTGGATGATAAGTGCGAGATTTTGGAATGAGGCTGATTAGTAGTTCATGACAAAGCATAGCAACGAAACGGCATAGGCAAGCAAGAGAAATTGGGATGCGGCGCATATGCGCAATAAGTGGTCGTGGTAGCATCGTGAAACTAATTCGCAAAGCACAATCAAGAGAGCCAGATCACTGTTGAAGAGAATCACGGGGAGAGCGAGGTCCGAACAACCCAGGGCTTCCTCGGGGTGGAACGAGCAGTTGGGGTTCCGTCGTCGGGGGGGTGGGGACATATCGGGTATCAGCTACAGAGGAGGATTAGCAAAAGGAACGGTGTGGATAAGCCCCAAACACTCACGTTCCCACTTGGCCCACGAAGAGACAGTAGGTCGAGGAGCAGGCTCGGGGGGCGGCGGGGGAGGTTCCTTTGCCTTTTTCTTGCGAGGCCTTTGTTGGACGGTTCTCCAGGCTGGACGAGCGGGCTCTGGAGGAGGAGGGGGAGCTTCAGGAGGCGCTTGATCATCGGGTGGTCCGGGTGGTCCTCCACCAGGTGGCCAGGGTCCGCCATACTGAGCGGGGTCGGGCCGCCTTGAGAGGGATGGCATCAGAAAATGGCCAAGGGGGCTCAAGAGAGGACTTACCAGTCAGGATCAAACTCCCCACCCGGTCGGTATTTAGAACGCAAGGTAAGTAAGGCGCCCAATTCGCTGCAGCGCTCTGTTAGAATTGGCGTATAACACGGATCGGTGGAACCCACAATTGAACGTTCCGCTTTTCCTCTCGGAGTTTTCCAACTTCGTTCAAGAGCATGCGGACCTCGTTTGCAAGGGACTTGCTGAACTCGTCGAGGTACTGATTGTGCGTTAGTCGACGCAGGGACGGCAGGACACATACGACCTACCCCTTGCACGTTGTAGGGAACTTGCTCGTTCGCTGTTTCACGAATGGCGGCCAAGGTTTCTTCACGGTTCCTGGCCGTATCGTTCCTCCAGGTCTCAGCCATCTGGTCCAACAACTCGCGTTGTTCCGCGTTCTGGCGAGCGAGTTCCTCCAAGACACGTTCGATCCCTATGAAACTTGAGAGTCATGTCCGAGGCTAGCGCTCAGTCAAACATACCTGGTCGAGATTCGGCAGCGACCCTCTCCTCTTCCCTGCGAATCCTCTCGGCCTCCCTGTCTTCGATGATCCTGGTAACCATGTCATACAAGTTACCGATCTGAGCATCCTTCTCCACGCGACGGTTCATCTTTTCGTTCCACCGCTCGTCCATCAACTCCTTCTTCTTGATACACTCATCCCGCTGCTGCTGGACGAGGTTGGTGATATCACCAAGCTGAGCATGAACACCCTCATCCCTCTCCAAATCCTCCAATCTCTCCCTCTCCCTCCGATCTGCATCCTCAGAGACTCTGAGTGCCCTCTCGTTCTCGAGGTCGGCCTTCGCTTGTGCCAATTCTGTCTCCAACTCCCTGATTCTAGCCTCCCTCTCCTCGTCCAGGCGCGCACGTTCCCGACGGAGCTCCTCAGTGATTCTCTCCCTCTCTGCCGTGAAATCGGCTCGCTCTTCGGCCATCTGTTCGCGTTCAGACTCGACAATCTCTCTGATCTCCTCAGCGTGACGAGCAGCGGCAGTTCGCATGGACTCGACGATCGCTGCTGTGTCCTCATGGATCGGAACCCGCGGGGAGGCTGGTGACCCCGGAACAATTGGTGTAAGAGGTATGGGAGGAGATGCCGGCGGAGTGTGGACCGAGGTTACGCTCTCCGTAATATGGAAGGTGTGGACCGACCCTGCATGAGAACGTGGGACTGCGGCTACCGCGACAGGTGGGAGGGCTCGAAGCCTATCTTCCAGGTCTGCCCATATTTGGTTCCGACGGTGGGCAGCTTCTTCCGCTCTCCTTAATTCTGCATCGTCAAATATCCTCTCTCGTGCCTCCTCGTTCTCACGGAAGATCCTCTCTCTCCTGTCTTCCGCCTCGGTGGACGCTTCAGCGAGCTCGTCCATGTGTGCCTCGAGGTCTCGGAAACGATCCTGCCTCTCGCGTTCTCCGTCCGCGAACGTGAGCTCCTGGGATCTTGGTCCTGAGCGGGTCCTTGCCCTTGTGGATCGCCGAGGATCAGCGCGACCAGGAGGAGGGACGCGCCTTGGGCTCGGTGAGCGTGAGAAACTGGGCGCGCCAGTTATGACCGAGTCTTCAGGGGTGACCGAAGCGGATCGTCGAATGCCTGTTGTCCGGCCGGTTTCCGAAGGAGGGTAGTACGTGCCCCCTTCAGTGACTTGGCTTGGTGGCGCTAGAGGGTTGTGAGCACGTGATATCCGAGGGAGGGAATAACAACTGACCAATATGCGGACCGGTTCTCATATGAGGTACGGGTTCCCCATGCTCCTCCCCTTCAACCGAACGTGGGATAGTCACAACCTCAGAACGCCGGGCATGTTCGGGGTCGTAACCAACGTATGTCGGCGCGGCACCGGGAGGTCCTGGACCAATCACAACCGTCGTGGTGGGTTGGGTGGGTGGAGGTCGCTGAGGGGATCGTGAGGGCGACGGAGTAATCGAACGAGATTGAGTAGGCGTGTAACTCATTGACCTGCGACCAGCTCTCCGATACCTTCTTCTGTGGGGACTCCTGCTACCGCGACGTGTTCCAGGTGGTGTCAGACTCGCGAAGCGTCGTCTGGTGGGAGTAACACTTCTAGACCTAGTCGTAGGAGTACGAGTACCTCTAGATGCCCTCCTATACCTATCTCTCCTGTACCTTGGCGAGCCACGACTTGGGCTACTGCTAGGACTATCCCTCGTTGAAGGACGGCCAGCGATCCGCCTTGTTGGACTACGGCTTGTGGCACGCCTCGTTGGACTACGGCTTGCGGCACGCCTCGTTGGACTACGACTTGCAGCACGCCTTGTTGGGCTGCGACTTGTGGCACGCCTGGTCCTTGTTGGGCTCCGAGCAACAATTCGCCTTGGGGGACTGCGGCTAACGCGTCGTGTTGGAGTTCGGCTTCTCGATATTCGTGTCCCGCCAGGGGAGCGTCTCCGTCGAAGGACACGCGGCGATCGGGATCTCACGGAGGACCTCCGAGGAGAGTACGATCTAGAGCGGGTGCGGTGAGTGCGCGTCGGAGAACGGTGTGTGTGTGCTCGCGAAGGGGATCTCGTGCGAGGGGGAGAGTACCGAAGGGTGAGAACTGGGGAATGATCCCTGCGGCTCCCAGAGTACGTAAGTCTGCTTGGGGAGTACCGTCTGCTCGGGGAGTATCTTCGACTTGGAGAGGCTCGGCGACTCGAAGTCGCAATTCTGGAGGGCGGTGGTCCGTAGATATCCTCGATCTCCTCTGGTCTGGGAGCACGTCTCAGAACACGCGGACGACGACTGGGGCTGACTTCCTCGGTGGTGGGTGTTCTGGACCCAGCAGTACGATGCCTGTGGTGACCTCGTCGACGACCGTGCCTTCCATATTCACTAGGATCGGAGCTGTAACTGACACTTCGACTTGAATGATGGGGCCTTCGTGCTCTGAGGCGCCTAGGTGACCTCGATCCTGATCGGGAACGATAACGCCTGCGGTCGAAGTCCCCAGAAACGGCCGGTCCTGGGACACCAGTGGCCCCACCAGTTGGAACGACGATAACATTGCCTGGTTCCCTTCTATCGCGTGAGGAACGGCTACGAGAGGACGTGCGTGAGCGTCGCGAGGGGGAACGAGAGCTAGATCGAGAATGGGAACGACGTGTTCGATGGGTCGAGGTTGGAGGTATGTACGTGGGTCCGGGAGGAGCATACGAAGGATGGGGAGGATGGAAAGTCGTTGGTGCAGGCATGTAACCCACAGGTGGTTGCATGCCTGGTTGGATCATAACACCTCCAGGTTGGATGATACCAGGTTGGATAATACCGGGCTGAACCACACCCGGGATACCGGGTGGCGGAGGCTGGATAAAGATCTGCCCGGATGGGTGTGGCGGCCCTTGCGATGGGGAAGTCGTTGATGGAGGGGGTCCATATCCACTGGGGCCAGCGGAGACAGGATGAATGGTGACGCCTTCCATTCTCGTAGGGGTCCGCGAGCGAGAGCGCCGTGAGGGACTATAATAACGAGAGTCATACCTCCTCGAGGGACTGGACGAGGGGGAGCGAGAACGTCGTCTTCTGGTTGGAGTATACGAGCGGGGACGCGACGTTCTCGAGGGAGTATACGATCGCCTCCTCCTATGCTCCCTCGATCTTGATCTTGAACGAGTTGTGCGCGAGGAAGAAGAAGAAGACGATGGCGAAGATGTAGAAGATCTACGGTGTCTGCGCCTGTGTCGGTCACGAGGGTGAACAGCGAAGGGATGAGGATGACCTTGGTGAAGTAGCTGCGGGGGGTAAGCGGGCGGTTGGACAATGATGGGGGCTATCTGTCCCTGGACATGTTCGCTGCGAGAAGAGGAAGGAGATGGACCGACGACGTTGATATGGGGACCAGCTAAACTCTGAGGGGGTACCATCGTGGGAACGGTGGGCATCATTGTCGTTGCAGGTTGCGGAGCTGTCACATTGACGATGGTGGTAGGACCTTGCGGAGGAGTACGGGAACTGAAGGAACTCCCACTGCTGGAAGAGGTACGCCCACTCCTAGAGCTACCCTGGGGACGGTATGGGACTTGGTGAACATCAGAGGGGATCACATGTTGAGTGGGGGTCGATGTTCTACTGCTGGAGCTACTGCTGCTCGAACTCGACGACGACTTGCGACTCGGGGATTGTTGTCTGATGACTCCTGGGGGAGGGACAAAAATCGGCACTGCCTGAGCTGTTCCAACTGGAGGGGCAACTGGTGGGCCAGATGGCATCACAGGCGGTCCCTCGGCAGAGTCGGGGGACCGCGGCGGTCGATGCACATAGGGTGACTGTGGTGGGTGGTGAGGGTGCGCACGCATCGGGGGAACGACAGGGTCGTCTGGTTCTCCAGTCCAGTGCGGTGGCCGAGGGGGGATAACTGGTGTTTCCTGGGTTGAGGTTTCGGTCACGGACGTCGGGACAACAGGGTACCTGCCCATCGGACCTTGCGGTATCTGGCCCGATGTCATCTGCTGGTCTGGCACGAAACCGCCAGGAAGGCCAGGAAAGCTGACTGGCATTGGGATGGACTGTTCTTGCATTGTGGAAGGTGGTGGCGGTTGCATAACCCCGGGAGGAGGTATCCCCATCTGCGGCGCGGGCATCCGGTCATATACCACTGACCGAGGAGGTCCGGCTGGAGTTACGCATTCAGTAAGGGAGATTGCACTATAATGAATGGCTTAGCATACCTCGGTACAAATGATTGAGGTCATCCCGAAGTTGATCAACCCTTGCGCAGATCCCCCTCATCTCATTTAGTCGATCCTGTTGGTCGCTGGTGAGCCACTGGTTCAGCCGATTGAGGTGCTCAATTAGGAGGTTCTGTTGTTCCACGGAGGCCATCTGGAACGAGCGGTTGTCCTAAAAATGTATATGTTTAGATTAAATGAATGGGAAAAATGGGGAAGCAGTACCCTCATCACGCCCAGTATGTCTTGGAGTAAAGTGTCAGACGCAGTCTAGAAGATGCGGTTAGTTGGGTTGTGGGACCGGACCGGTGGAAGGGCTTACATTGTCGGTTGGGAGGAGGAACGTTGGGGGAGGGACAGGAGCAGGTTGGGCGGCTTGAGTTGGGACTCCAGTGACTATGCCAGGGGGAGGGACCAGAATTTCAGGTTCTTGCTGTCCCTGAAGGAAATGCTAAGCAAACAGGAACTGTATACATCGGGAAGACGTACTTGGCGATCGAAATACCATGTGTCAGGCTCCTCTCCGGGCGGTGGTGCCGTGAACGGTCGATCCCCGATATCAGAAGTCTAGCGAACGAGCTGTTAACCTTCTTCCACAACAATAGCACATTAAATTCACCTGTTTGCTCCAGTATCCATCTCCACCAGGTCGCCTCAACCTCCGCCCTTCCCGGACTCCAGCGAGGAAATCAGACCCTGATGGATCCACAGTGGTGACCGGCCGAGTCCTTGGTTCGTCATGGAAATCCGTCGCGGTCGGGGCCGTGGACGGAGGTGCTTTTGGGATTCGCCTGACCGCGGGTCGACGGCGACCTCTCCCATATATGGTCCTCTCTGGCTGAGGGATGGGTACCGACATGGAACGAGCTGGGATATCGGCCCTGGGACTAGTGCTTCGCGGTGGTCGGGGGGCAGGGTGGTACACGAATGGCACAAGAGGTGGAGGTGGGACGGGTGCAATTGGAGGTATGGATGCGGTCTGGAAATCGGGGAAGAGGTCTTCAGGCCGGCCGGCGCGAACGGGCGTGGGCTGGTGGATCGGTGGGAACGGTTCTCTGCCTCTCTGTAAGATAGCTTCAACACGTTCACGGAGGATGCCTGACGACAACTCAGAGGAACCATCTTCTGTCTCAGGTTCTGTCTGCGGAGGGTGGGGGATCGGAGGAGGAACGGCGGCTCGGTTCAAAAGCTGCTGTAACATGTCCTCGATCTTGCCAAGAGATGGCTCTCGGATCCTCCCCTTTAGTTCGTTGATCAGCTCGTTCGTCGACGCTTGACCTCTCTCCAGCGCGTCGGCTTGTCGTCTCAGACCTTCTAATAGAGAGCGAAGGTTCGCCAAGGGTATCTCTGGACCACGAACTGTTCCTTCAGATGTCACTGATGGGGTTGGAGATGGAAGCGGCCTCATCCCCACCATGGAAAGTGGTGAAAGTGAGCCCTCGGAAGTCTTCGAGAGTGATGACCCAGTGGACTCGTCAGAAACAGGAATAGAAGGAACCGACACCACGTCTTTGGGAGTGGGTGGCCCCAGGTACGAAGACAAGCTTGAAGAAACATAGGATGATGATTCGTCGTCGAGAGACGTCGATGAGTCGGAAGGTGAAGACTCGGAAGGTGAAGATTCGGTCTTAAAACTATGGGCTGGAGACTCCTCGAGGGGTTCCATCTCCATGGGTCCTCGATCTGCGTATTGTTCTGATCCAATCAAGGAATAGAGGTCGTCATCGGAGTGGTGCGAAGATAGCCATGACTGCCCAGGACTGGACATAGGTGAGGGTATCGGCGAAGGGCGACCCATCTCAATTGAACGAGGGCCAGCTGGCCTTGGTACCGGTGAAACCGAACGACTCGAACCCACAGGTCTATCCTTCGTCGGGACCGGAGGTGGGACGTCCTCCAGCATCCTTGGGACAATTTGCGGGCGAACCTCGGGGCGGGGCTCCGGAATGTGAACGTGAACCTCAGCTTCCCTCCCCCGCAACATCTCGGACAGATCCAACAATTCTTCTTCGATTGCCCGCAAGTGGTCCGTAAGCTCCTCATGTTGTGCATCACGAGCAGCGTTAGTGTCGTGCAAGTACGAGAGGAGCTTGTTGACATCATGCGTAAGGATCTCGCGGGGAGGTTCAGAAATGATCGTGGCCAGTTGACTGTGGATTGATGGGATCTGGGATTCCGGAGTTGCGATCGAGACACTCATCGACACTGAAGGCTCAGGAGACGACGGGAGAGCGATATCACGAGGGGATCCCTGTTGAAGGATTAACTCAAATATTTGTTAGAAGTTGGGATAACATACCTGCCGTGGTGTCAACGAACGGGGAATCGTCAGGGTCCGACCAGTCGACAACAACGAAGGTTCTGTTGGTTCCTCTTCGCCCCTATACTCCCCGATAGCTGACTCCGTCTCAAATATGGACGAACTGATCGATACAGTGGAGACCGTCGAGATCGAGGATGGGGTGCGCGCGAGACTCACAGAAGCACCTTCGGTGATCGAAACCGAGGGTGTGGATGATTCTATCGTAGACGGTGGCGAAGGCGTAGCCGCCTGCGTTGTCGGTGTAGCGGCACTGGTTGGGGAGGAGATGTTCGTGGGGGTGGGAGTGATGGAAGTCGTTGTGGAAGAGGGCGATGACGGTGTTTCTGAGGGAAGTGGTGCTGAGCGGGGGGACGTGCGGGGAGTCAGAACATCTGTTAGAGGTGTGGGACTGGTCAACAAGCTTGCTGAGGGCTGTGAGGCAGTGGGTCGCATGAACGACGTCTCAAAGCTGATATCCGGTCCTTCCGGAACCCCCCTTGAGAGCGTACTTGACGGCGCGAGCACGGAGGACTCAAACGATATGTCGGTTTCCTCTGCCCATCGAGAGGTTGGTCGTTTGATGGGTGAGGGCCTGGGTGATTCGGATGAGAGAGTAATTGAGGGTGTAGGCACACGTTGTGGCAGTGGGGAAGGAGCAGAAATCTCAGTGGGAGTTACTGACGACTCCGTTGGGCTCGAGATAGAGGGAGAGGTGGCCGAGGGTTCGGATGGGGCTGAGATTTGTACAGAAGAGGTCGACTCCGACATGACTGGAGAGATGGAAGTAGATTCCACGGAGGTTGGTGGTGAAATTAAGTGGCTCAACCCGCCACTCAGAGATGAAAGCGTCGTAGCGGGACTCCTCGTGGACGGCAGAGGGATCTCTCTGGGGTCGGCCTCGTCGGAAATTGTCGGGACTTCCGATGGGGGTGAAATGACACTCCCAACCTCCTCATCTGACTCGGGTTCAGGTTCGATCCTCACAGGCTCTGGTTCCTCGACTTCCTCTATAACCTTCTCAACCTCCTCTTCCTCCACCTCCTCTTCCACGATAGTTCTGGCTTTTTGCCCACAACGACACTCGGCGGTTCCAAAATCTGTGGAGGCTTCACTCCGACAAATTTCGCAAGTCTCGAAGTCCGTACTCGCTTCGGTGCCGCATAGCTCTGCAGTGGTGAACTCGGAGGGAGACCTGGCAGTCCTGAACTCTGTAGGTGTCCCCTCGGCAGAGTGGAAACTGAGCTCCGACGGTATGTTTGGAAGGGAAACAAAGGACGCAGTAGACGGCGTTTTCTCCCCCTCAGACGGCTCGTAATACTTGTCGTAATCCTTCTCGTAACTGAGAGCGGACTCGGTTCTGGTGTCACTTCTGCTATCACTGTGGTCATCACCGGGATCCCGAGAGGCGATGGAGGGTTCGTAGGACGAGTATGTTCGGGTGGGAGTGCGCGAAGTGGTGTATGAATAACTCTCCAACGTACTGATCCCAGTGCCAGTATAACCACTGTAGCTATCCCTGCGGCTTCCTGAGTTGTCTTTGTCCGACGGATCTTCGCCAGAGTGTGAGGAATGGCGAGAGCTCAGCCTTCTCCTCCGGACAACTTCCCTCGTTCTCGACAAATAACTCCGAGTTGACGTTGAATCCGAGTTATCAATGGAGTCGTGCGAGTCCCCAAGCAGGGAAGCAGAGGAGGGTCCCCGATAGGACAAAGACGATGGGATCACCTCGGTGTCGTCTCCGGATGTTACGTTGAGGTACGTATTAGCAGGCCGCGCCGTGGAGTCCGTTTCGGTGGTGGTGCCTGTTCCAGTAAATGTGCCTGTACCGGTCCCGGTCCAAGTGCGTGGAGAAAATGCTGAGAGCGAATAAGGAGAGGACGGCCTGCTCCGAGAATCACTTGACGCAGAATAGAAGGGATCACTGCTAGTGGAAATGTCGGAACCACGGGTCCTAGACCTATCTCGGCGGTGACTGGGGGGAGGTGTAACTCGGACATCTCCAGAAAGCCTAGAGCCACTTGAGATAGTGACCGGGGATGCGTCACCCGTCATGGCACTGACTAACGAGAGACCAAATCCCAGGCCGGGCTTGGCGCCCCTGGCACGATGAACAGCAGTTTGGAACTCCTCGTCCAGGTCCGTCATAGAACTCGTCCTCCTGAGAGAACTGCTGCGACTGGGAGCAATGACACGAGGATCGCCGGGGTAGAGGTAGCTGGAGTTGGAAATCGCATTGTCATCGGTAGCGCGCGTATGGTGAGATGAGATGAGTGACGGGGACCGGCTGAGGGAGCTGCCGGACGTTGATTGGAAGTCGGATAGATCTGGAATGGTGTCGAGGGGTGGGACGAAGGTCGTTGAAGCAGAACCAGTTCGCGATGAAAGTGTGGATGATTGGATACTGGTGATGGATCCGATGGTTCTTATGGAACCAGTTGGGGATCCAGAGGTGGACCTGTCAGGAATTGTTACGGAATGATCCAGTGCTTCCCTGGGACACCATGAGCACTCCCGGACGCAAAACGAAGAAAAGGACAGGAAAATGACACTGACCAAACAGCACTAACCCAGCGGACACGCTCTCGCGCACTCTCCGCCCCCAACCTTTCGATACCGTCGCTATAGAGCAGCTGGAATGGGCACAAAGTCTCCATGAGGTTCATGTCGCCTAGGTGACCAAGAGTCGGGTCGTCCTGGCCGTCGACCTGAGCTTGGGCAGCAATGGTGCCAATATCGTCCCTCGCAGTTGGGTGGGTGGGAGATGGTACCGAACGAACCTCAGTGCAGTTGAGTAGGTCCAACGTCACGATTCCCCTTCCACCACCTGGGGCAATCCACGAGAGGAGAAGCATGTGAGGGTAGAGCACCGCTTGACACCGCTGCCATCGATAGGGAGGGGGTGCGTGAACATTCAGATACCAGAGAAGGCCAATCCTCAGGGGCTGTTATGTATGTTAGACACCAATACTTGCGATAACCTGTTCGGTCAAGCATACCTCTTGGTCTCCTCCCGGGCTTGCATAATTTCCCAGCTCCGATACATCAAACGGCGGCGGAAGCAGGCCAGTAGTGGTCCCGGTCCCAGAATTCGGTGTCGCAGGCAGCTCCCTATCCACAATTGAGTGGGCATCTCGAGGACCCCTTAAGGCACGATCTCTCAGCCCGATCGAGCCTCTGTCAGCCCGCCTACGAACACTGAACAGTCCATCCTCATTGTCCCCGGGCCTTTCGTCGCGCTTCGTAGGCTTACTCTCCTTCCACGCGTTAATAGTGTTGCGAACAGTCGACAAAGGTGACCGATTCGCTGGTGGGCGCCGGAGGGTTGATGTGGGAGTGGCGGTTGAGGATGTGTTGTACGAATCCGTCAATCCGGAGAAATCACCGGATCCCACAGAGTAACTGCCACTGCTGGTGGTAGTGGTGTAGCTCCCCTGGGTACGTGCCGCGGTGTAAGCACCAGTAACGCCTGTTTGTGTGGGAGTGTAGGTCGAAGGGGCGTAGTCCATATAGTCTCCAACAGGTAACCGGTCAGTGTTGACTGTGGTTCGAGGTTTGGTTGGAGACGTCGGTCGAGATGTCGGTCCAGGGCTATAACCGTACGTGGAGGTGAATGGACTGGGAGAACGGGGACCAGAAGGGACGGAGGTAGATCGCGCATGAAGGGAGGGTTTGTCACTTGTCTTCTCCTCAAAGAAGGCAATCAGTTGTCCGGTACGTTTGGGAACGTTGGCTGGTGAGGCAACGCGCTCAGTCGGGTCGGTTGCAGCGCGTAAATGGGAGGAATGAGTAGATCGCCGGTTCGTATCAGCAGAAGGTCCCGAATTTCGGTTCCCAGCGGAAGGTTGAAACGACGTAGGACGTGAAGGGTTTTCCGTGCGTTCCGTAATGGTGCTGAGGCGGTACGGCTCGGCAGGACCCGAACGAGGCGAGAACACGTCGGGAGACAGGTGAGAACCACCCCCATAGGACCCGGTGATGTAGGACCGCGTCTGTGAACCGGTACCAGACCCGCTAAAAGACGAGTAAGATCCCACTTCACTGCTAGACGGGCTTTGTGTTGAGTAGGTTGGGCCTGTGTACCCCGTCTGTCCCGTGTATCCAGTCTGCTCCGAATATCCAGTCTCCCCGCTGTAACCCGTGGTACCAGTGTAGCCTGTTCGGTTGGTGTAGCCCGTCCGACCCGAATAACTTGTTGGACCCGAAACGTTCGATCCTCGAGAGGACCATTCGGTGACTGCATCTTCAGTATTTGCCAACTCGTTGTCAATCATGGCGAGTGCTGCTTCCACCTCAGCAGCATCGCTGACCGAGTCTTCGTCTGAGTACGTGTAGGCATCGAAAGTTGAAGCGCGGGGTGATGCTGGTGGGGAAACGGTAATCCTCCTCATGTGACCCTCGGAGCTCGACTCATCTTCTGAGGGTGTTCGAGATAAACCTGGACGAAAATCAGCTTTTTTCGAACTGAGGCAAACGATGGGAGAAGTTGAACATGGGGTTGGAAGCGTGACAATATCGTGGTGTTGCCACGAATATTGGACGAGTGACGCATATACCCAGAATCTGAGGGTTTGAAAGCACACCTGAACGAGAAGAATATGGGCTGTAGGTATATCTTGTTGATGGCGATAATGGTCGGTCGGATGTTGATAATGTTGAATATGTTGTTGTCCCATACGTTCGAGACCTGGTGTAGCCCGACGAGGGTTCGGAACTAGTTCGACTCGACATGCTGCCCCGCGCGCGCGCGAAGTAGCTTTGTTAGAGACGAAGGCCGGATGAGAAACCAAACAGTCGCGAGGACCTTGGGAACAACGGGAACCAGTTGGGCACGAGCCAATTCCCACGCATGACCGCGTCGGTCACGTGATCGCGACGTGATCAATC
>Ga0307516_10000376_pt1 | contig 58525 bp, 59 predicted proteins | sample 19_EM_MG_FD_203310 | JGI IMG/M metagenome (GOLD analysis project Ga0307516, IMG submission 203310) | Populus trichocarpa ectomycorrhiza microbial communities from riparian zone in the Pacific Northwest, United States - 19_EM | ecosystem: Host-associated > Plants > Roots > Unclassified | place...
GAGTTTCCCTTCTAACCGAAATGACCGAAAGAAGATGAAAGATAAGATAAGAGAAATGGGACATGAGATAAGATAAGATAAGGAATGTGGAAACATGTCATGGTCGAGCGAAGTTGAATGAGTGGGCACTTGGGACTTAGAAAGAAAAGGGGAGAAAACCGGCGAAAATCATGACAGCATGCGGAGGGGGGATTCTCATCCCCTGTCGTTGAGACGGTGTAACACCAACATCCTGCAGGGTTTGGTCAATCTGTTTCTTGGTGACCGCTGAGGAACCTTGCCGGACTAAAGCGGGTTGGTGAGGTGGAGACTCCTCGTTGTCCTGTGGTGGAATTGGACATTGACATGTGCTGCCAGTGCAAGGCGCAACGGGTGGTGCGACTTCACGCAGCCTGGTGTTCATATAGGGTATGGTTTTAGGACATCTTGGAAACATGGATTCATCAAAGGTTGCGTGTGCAGCAGAGAATATAACATTATTTGGTCCACACATGAAGATGTATCCTTTCCGCCCAGAGTGGTTTCCAAGAAAGGTCATGAGCTCCGCCTTAGGAGCAAGTTTGTTTTCCCTTATTTCTGCGGGGATAAAGACGTATGCTCCGCAGCCAAGGACTCTCAGGTGGTCTATGGAAGGCCGCACTTTACTGAGCCATTCTTGTGGCGTGCGCCACTCCAACCGGCGCATTGGAGTTCGATTGTAAACGTGGGTTGCATAGTCAAGAGCAAATTCCCACCAGGATCGTGGGAGACAAGCTTGGAATCGTAGGGTTTCTGCCTTTTCCGTGAGAGTTCTTATCAGTCTCTCAGCCCTTCCGTTTTGTTGATGCACATAGGGGATACTCTGTGATATGGGTATCCCTTTATCCTTGAGGAGTTCAAGGAAAGCCTTTGATTTATACTCCCCTCCGGCGTCAGACATCCACTCGATGATGTTTGTTTTATACTGGGTTTCCACCATAGCGATGAACTTCTTTGTCACTGGGAGTGCAGCATCTTTTGTGCGCAGGTTGGTGGTCCAAGCTTTGGAGGAGTAGTCATCCAAAAACACGATAGCGTACTTGTATTTATGGTACGACTCGGTTGGGAACGACTTGAGATCTGAATGGATGATCTGGAAAGGCTTTGTGGCCCTTATTTTGGATGGTGGAAAGGACTTGTTTGCTTTCTTTCCTTGTTCACATCCGGGGCATATGTGTTGATGGGGTATTTGGATACCGGAAGGGAACCCCTTTACGTATTTCCCTGCTTTCTGCAGCACCTCTTTTGATGGGTGCACAAGCCTACAATGGTATGTCTCATAGTCAGGGGAAAATATTTCTTCGGCAGCCCTTATAGAAGGTTTGGCGCCAAGGTAGGTATCGACGGTGTAGACTGTTGAGTATGCGTTTCTTGGGTAAAAGGTAATAAAATCTTGTCCATCTTGTAGTACAGCGATATGTTGGTTGTCTCCTTTTGTGGTGAAACCAGAGCGTCTGAGGAAGACACCCAAAGAAAGAAGATGAGACAATAGGTCTGGGACAAAGTATACAGGGGCAACACGAATCATGTGCTCAGAACCTTCTACGGTCATTAACACCGTTCCAACACCAATGATGTCGGTGCTGGTAGTCGTTGCGGTTGCAGCCTTTATGGGTTTTTCCAGTGGCGCATATTCAACAAAATCATTTATATCTCCAGTATAGTGGAGGGAGGCTCCAGAATCCAAGATCCAGCTTACTTTGTTCAAGTTTTCTTCTGCGTCAAGTTCACTCAGTAGAGGGCAGCAAATTTCGTCATTCACATAGGGTACAACATATGTAGTATTACTCGTAGCTGATGTTGTGTTATACCCTGTGAAAGGTGGTTTAGTGGCTTCCAAAGGAGAGGCTGTAAGTGCACACCGTGAACTAGGACCAGCAGAGTCCTGCAAGAACATGTCGACGTCTTCCTCATCGGAGGTCCAATAGATATCGACCTCCTCCTCGCTGTTGACCCTGGGGCGTTTGGAGGGCCTTGCCGCATTCTCCTTGGCCCTCTCATAGACCTCAAGGGTCTTGACAGTCTCAGTGGTGGGCTTCACACCAAGACGATGGGCGAGAGAGAGGGCATTTGAGAAGTTCGGATAGATCGAACATGGGACAAAAGGCTCAGGGGCCACGAGCACAGAGGCGATTTCTCCGAAATGGAAGGATGGAGTAGGGGAAGTGGGCCTTTGGTGTTCTTCACCTTCGATGGGCCTGGCCTGCTCCTGCTGGTTCTTATTCTTACCAGCACGAGTACCTCTGTACATGCCTCTTCCTCCGCGCCCACGACCTCCTTGCCAACCGCCTTGCCAACCACCTCGTTGTCCTTGTCCTTGATCTTGTTCCTCGTGTTATGGTTGTTGTTGTTGTTGTTAGAATTGAGGAGGAGGACCAGAACGTTGAACGGCACTGAGTCTGCGAGCAGACTGTTAGCGATTGTTATGGCTTTGGACAGGACTACGCTGCTCCCAAGCGAGGATAGCCTTACGTTTGATGTCGTTGGTTTTCAAGTCCTCGACGTTGTCGGTTTGGCAGATGGACTGAACTAACACATTCATCTGATATGGGAGCTTGGAGACGAGGATCATGGCCTGGAGATGAGGAGGGATGGCGCATTTAGATACTGCCATCCTGGTAAAGCCAATGAGGATGGTGTCAATGGCGAGAGTGGGATCGGCGTTCCTGGGGATGACGATATCCATTGCCACTTTAAGCTCTTTATATGTTGCAGCGATCCCGGGTTTGCCATAGGTAGTCTTGAGGAACTCCCAGGCTAAGGAGGCGAACATAGTGTTGATGTCAGTGTTCTCCTCCATGGTTTTCTGGAGAAGGTTCAGAACGGTTATAGCGATGGTTGGGTGGAGGCGAAGCATGATGTTTCCTAAAGCCTTGTCGTTGATGTCAAACCAGGTGTTGATATCGGATTGGTTTTTGGGAGGTCTGCTGGTATCTTCAACTGTTTCGGTTTTGGATCCTCCTCCTTCACTTTGTCCAGTCCTGGTGGTGATGGTCTCGTATTCTGGGGCAGGGAACTTGTTTGTGACGACTTTCCACTGGCCCTGGGATAGAAGGTAGTTCATCATCGCTGGTCGCCAAGCCTGCCAGTTCATAGAACTGCTCAAGACGGGTACAAGGGTCGTGAGGGTGGAAGACATTGTTTGTTTCTGAGGATAGGTCAGCGATGAACGTGCCAAGAAACAAGATAAGCAATGTCTGGGTTAGTTCCCTGGTCGTCGTGGCAAATCCATCCAGAGGTGGAGGCGCAGAAGCCTAACATCTCCCCTGTTTGTTAGACAGGGTTTTGCCATCGCCTGGCATGCATGGTGGCATGGCTACAGACCTCCCCATAGACAAGAGGCATAGTGGTCAGACCACTGGCGTTGTCATCATCGGGTCCAACGAACATGATGATCTCCCCTAAGGAATGGTAGCCCAGAGGACCAAGGGTTCTCACCCCAACGCGCACAATGGCAGCGCATAGCAGCTAGCCACTTGGTCGTCTTTTGGTTACAGACCAAGACAGCAGCGCTCATAGCAGCAGCTGTCTGCAGCATCGTCAGAACGCACAACACAACCGCGCTCAGGTAAGTAGAGTGTTAACACCTGCTGCCATGGAGGCGCATGATGCTTGGTTGGCTGTTAGACACAGTGGCTGCCTCAAGGGCGCGTGGTGTCCAAGCACAGTGGCTGCCTCAAGGGCGCATGGTGCTAACCAGGTGCAGCACAGCTGTTCACCCGGGCTCATAACCTGTTGAGCAGACGCTAGGTCAGCACCAACAAGATAACGCAATTACTTACCTGGGGGTGAGGGAGTTGCTTAGAGATGATAGAAGTAGAGAGGAAGAAGAGTTAGTTCTTATTCCCATGCATCTATGAGGTATATATACATGTGAGTAACATTCTCACGTTACTGATGGGTGACCTATAGTCACATGGGTATACTTGGCTGCCCTAACGGTGCCTCCTACATATATGCGGCCTAAAGGCGCATGCGTGACCGATGGGTCGAACTTCCGAGTTCAACACTTGGACCTCACGTTTTCCGCTCTCCCCGATGATTTGGTTGGAGTTGGTTTTCTACTCGTGGACACTATGTCCTCTGTCGGTTGGCATGGAGCTAAACCGGCTAAACACGGGTTCACGGCACGTAGCCTATAACTGAAGGAGTACGTCATGACATCGGTTCCGTGGAGAAGGAGAATACTGGCCATTCGCGTAGGAGTCCAACCACTTCCGTTACCGTTGGTCTATGAACAGGGTCTTGCCGCCAACACTCGAGCGTCATGTCCCATACTAAATCCGTCAGACCTAGTCCTAGCGTCTCCTGCGGACAAGCCGGCCGTTCGCCATCCATAATCATCGAAATAATGACTGAGGTTGTGAAGTCACTGAACGGGTACCTTCCTGTAAAAACCTTGACCGGAAGTCAAACGTCAGGCGAACCGTCCACCCTTCCACCTCCAACACTGGGTGTGGGAAGGCACAAGGACCAACCTCGATCACAACCATACCAAAAGCAAAAACGTCTGCTTCCGGTGTGGCTTTATCACCTTTCTCGAGAACCTCTGGTGTAGCCCATGCCCCAGTATATCCCTTTGCCTGTGTTATAAGAACAGAGTTCTGCTGGCGAACAACTGAGGTAAGCCCAAAATCCGTCAAATGGGCGTTGCCGTTGTCGTCAACAAAAATGTTGGGCTAGCCAAAGGTCGTCAGCGCAGCATGAAACGACATAGGGAAATGGCCTGCTCGCCCTTTTAAACTCTCCATGCACTGTATAGTTTACGTGAAGATAGTTGAGACCTTCTGCCACATCCAATAGCTTAGGGAAATACCGTTATCGGTCAGGCAGTGGTTCCAGGGGAAAGACTCACCAGGCTGATCCGATCCGCGCCTGGATTTTTCTTGACGTAGTTCGTCAGAGTTCCGTTCGGTATATACTCCGAAACAAACTGCAACGGTTTTCTTGTAATACCGATGAAAGGAGCGATATTTTGGTACCTTAACATTTTCCAAATAACGGCCTCTTTGAGGAATGACTGCGGTGCCCACAGGTATTCTTGGGACGTGGAAAAGGCATGCAGATACCGAACACGAACCTGCGTGACGGCTCGGAGATCCTCCTCGGAAGCCCTTGGGCACTTGATACAGACTTTCCTACCGTCGTGGGTGCCTTCCCACTCATCGGCAGAACCACCTTCGACGGAGATCGGATTAGTAATCACCAACTCTGGCGAGAGTACCGGATATGATGTGCGAGGATGGTAGGGTCATGTGGTTGCCACAGATGGCTTGTAGTTTGTGTAGACATTGTCTGAAAAGATCGTCGGCGGTGGGAATGGCACCGAGAGCCCGGACGAAAGGCGGGAGGGAGAGCATGTACTTCGTCGAGGAAATCCACCAGCCGATCCAGCTCTGAACCCTGAAGGCTCGACAAATACTGTTCCTCTTTGTCATACTGAATCACCAATGGAGGTGGCGCCAGAAGCCGGGAGGAGCAGCACCGAGTGAGTAGAGGCATTGTAAGACTTTGGCAGTGGACATTGTAGGCGGCGGGCCCGCCTCTAGAATTCCGCAGGCAGCACGAAGATCGTTGAAGGGAAGATCCCTCGTGAGACTTAGCCTTGGCAGCCTTATGTATCACGAGGCGAAACTACCATTGGTGGAGGACCGGTGAACCCCCGGAAGCGGTTATCCATACCATCGGTCAACCGCGCGAGTCGCAAATCGGTGTGAATGAACCACCTAGAGGAGATGCCCCACTATCATAAAAGTCAGAGTGTGTTTCACAAACAACATTAGAACACTAAAACAGTACGAGGACAGGTGGTCGTGAGATAAACGGTCGTGAGGTACGGATAACTAGTAACATGGCAAGATGAACGGTTGGTCGTGAGCGGTCGTAAACAATGCGTTGAGCTACGTGTCGTAAAATGTGTGGGAATAGAGCAAAGCAAAGCAAAAATCGATAACAGAAAGTAATGCGGAGAAAAAAGTGGGGGAGATGAAGACAAGAGAATATGACGCCAGGGGTCATTGTCGCTGTATTCTCGTAATCGGCGAGAGGGAAGAAACGGCAGAAGTCCACTCTTCTATATCGCTTCTAGGGCTACTTGATGGCGACGGAAGCATGTGGGTATTAACGAAAGGCGGAGTCCTAGCAGATGGCGGTGATCTCCTCCGACTGTTCCTCGGTGGAGAACCAGTTCCAGGGCTGGGTCCCGGCGTCGGGTACCTCGAGAAATCACTGCTACCCATCGCTGGTGCGTTCCTCAGCTCTGCTAGCAAACTCATACGTGGACTCGTGGCTCGAGTGGGAGAACCTGGAGACTTCCGAAGGACAGCATTCGATCGAGCCGGTCTATGAGGCGGGAGCGCCGACATCGGTGGGGCGGACAATCGTCGCGATGATCGTTGTGGAGGACTTGACGAAGGGCTCATGTACAACTGACTCGTTTCTTGAAGCGCGGGAAGAGGTTGCGAGGTCCTGCGGTGGGGGTTTCTCGACGGCGGGTCCGGAGGACGCGGCACGTCATAGGGATCGGCCATATGGCGAGGGATCGGAATCGGCTGAGAGTTCCTCCGTGAACGAGACTCACGATAAGGCCCCTCATCGACAGAAATATGCTCTGGAACTGGCATGGTGTTCGTTCTGTTCCTCTTCAGGCTCCCGCTTCCACGTGGCAGAGGCTGGGCGAGAGGGGCTGGGATCGTTAACTCACTCCTGGGCGGAGTGAACCTTGTCGGTCCCATATTATGAGGGTGATGCACTGGTTCAGGGAACGGACGAAGGAGTGCTTCGTTACGGGAGGCGCGATGTGGTCTTGCCAAGTTCGGCGGCGAGCTCGGACCAGCAACAGTACCCTGTTGAGGAGGACGCGATTGAGGACCTGACATTGGGGGAGGGTAGACTGTTCTTGGATCTGCCTGCCCTCCTTGCTCAGGAGCACATCTCTGAGGTTCGGGATCTGCACGAAGGAGACGAAGAGGGAATGAAAGAGAGAGTCCAGCGTGATGTTCAGGGATACCAGGTGGGTAAGGAGGTGTGTTTACTGGTGGTTCGTGTCGAACAGGCGGATGACGAACGACCGGGGGCAACTGTTGTGGCGGAGGTGTGCACGGAGGGGGGATGAAATGGCCTGCAGTATCCCGTATGTGCGACCTGTTGGGTGGGGGCGTGGGTGTTTCCTGTTCTCGGTTCGGGATATTACTCGCTCCGACGATGTCACCTCTGACTGGAGTAACGGATCGTGGGTCGATGTCATGAGAGACATTCGCCTGCGTCACAGTCGACATCTGTTGGACGTGCTTTGATACCACCTTGGCGCTTCCTGCTCTCCACAAACTGGACTGCGGGCTGGGCTGTGACTCGGTGCCGTGATCTAATTCCGTGTTCGTTGCGTGAGCGTCACTCCCGAGATAGGAAAACACTCGATCGAGGAGACTGTCAGATCGACCGAGTTTGGTCGGAGGGTCGCTGTTTGGCTTTAACTGTTGAGAAGATCGGTGAGTAGAGTCGGGGCTTGGTGGGGAAGCATGGGGAGGTGCATCGGGTGGGATTCCCCGTTGGTTATCGGCGACCCGGCTCGAACGATACGCGCCCAACGTCGAGGGAGGAGGAGGGTCTTCGTAAGCGTAACCAGTACCGCAAGTTTGCGTTTCATCGATTAGAGAGAGGACTTGGGTTCGGTCATTTGGTCGGGAGACCGATTTGCGTTTCGGAGGAGGGGGCAAATGCTTCTCCTGCTCATCGTCTCCGCCGGACTGGGATACTCGTTGGTAGATGGTTCGCCACCATGACCGATTATGACTTCCACCCCGAACGTGACCCTGCTCGACGTCCAGGTCTCTGGAGACGGACCTGGCCTTGCTGTGCCTGCTGACTTCTGTTTTGAATGATGAGCTTCGTGCCCGTGATGGGAGAAGTGTGAAGAACCTTACCCCTTAACGTGTAACCCCTCGTGTAGAGCTCCTTGGCAACTGCATCTTCGAAACCTTCGCTCTTCTCCCGCGTGACAGACCCGAGGACATAACCGTGACTGTCCTCAACTCCGAGCCACTGCCTTTCGGAACCCAGAAAAACCTCCCTTTCGACCTCAACCATCACTTCATCCAACCTTCGAGGCTCGACCCGGCTGAGGGGGTTCACACGCTTCTCTTCCCGCTTCTTCTCTTGACCGTTGCGGATAAGAAATTCGTTCTGAGCAGAACCATCGCTTAAAACCCTCGACCGTGAATGCCCAAACACGCCTTGGTGGGCAGCCACCCTCCGCGCCAGTTTGTCCGTCTCCTTCCCTCTCCACCTTTGGAACATGTAAACCGTGCCGGCCCAGAGTTCTCGGAACGTCTCCATCGGGTTCATCGCATGGCCAAGAGATTTGAGCCGGGGTGTGCGGTGATCTCTCAAATCGCCTTCTACCGCGGATGGGTCAGGGACGTAGACCTTGTACGTGAAACATTTGATATGTAAAAAGGCGAATATCCTGCACGCATTGAACATCAGTCGAACGAAAAACGAAAAAGGTCTCTTACATCATCTCAATGGACTCCAAGATGGCGCCAATGCCGATATTGATGTTCTCCGCTGTCATGTACTGGGTCTACGCATCTGGGTCAGGAGAAGAGCCGGGAACAAAAAACCCAAGACTTACATCTCTGACAAGGCCGATCATGGCAAGGACGGAAAGAGCTGTAGCTTGCCAGAATGTCAAGAACACTAAAACCACCTGTCAGCGGCCAACTCATGACTGATGCCAGCGAGAATCCTTCACCGACTGCCTTCACGGAGAACAATTTGAGCAAAGGTTTGTGTGGTTTGAGCTGGTCGGAGACCACGACGTATAGCTGGATCAAACAATACATGGCGATGGTGACGGATATTGAAACGATTACTACAATCTGGAAACGCGATCAGCGCCATGCCGTCCGGTTCATGGGAAACGACTCACGTAGAGATGACCCCACCCAGGAGACCAGGAAGCTTCACAATAAAGGCCCATGTATTCAAGGATGACCGCCGCCAAAGTGGTTCTGAGAGAACCTGAGTGAGTCGTAGCCGGCGAACCACGAGTGCCACATACGCTGGTCGGATCACACAGTACTGCAGCACGGCCCATTTCATGATTTGAAGAAAATGCAACCCGTCCTGATGATACCTCTCTCAACATAGCTCGTGGAACAGCTAGTTGGAAGAACTTACCGCTGGCCTGGACTTGATGAACCCGAGGGGCCAAACCCATCTCTGAGGTTTCTGGCCTCTCCTCCTGCGTTGACGGTCGTTCTCGCGAGATAATCCGTTAAGGCGAAAGACCTCCTTTTGTTCCTCCAGGTTCGGAGAAAGGTAAGTAAGGAGCAGGTAAAAGAATGAGGTGAGGACGATGCCCTCGTAACAGTCTCGGATAAGGATCAGGGGCGTAGAGTGATCCTGTCCAGTGTGATTCAGTGAGATCAAACGATGCTTGTCCAGGGTTCCCCCTTACCCAAAACAAGAACGATGCGAAACTGATCGAAGCGTAGATGGGGACCATGAACAACAACCGGACGATATCTGCAGATCCCCTTCAGATCAACAGGGAAAGGCTGTGACAAGGGTGCTTACATCTTTGCTGCTTCCGCTAGAAAAAGGGGTCAGTTACGGAAAATTTGCGTAGCAGCTGGGAGCGTACATTCGTGTACCACTGAAGGTGTTTGTTGATGAGCCAGGTTGATGCAATGGTCGAAATCAAGGCGAAGGCCCCTGTGGCGATCCATCCCACCTACGCATGGAGTCAGTGGATGCCGCTCAAGGGCAGAGCATCGACTCACATGGTGGGCTAAAGATTCTAATATCAGCACGACGAGAATAGAACACCACGTTGGGCGCACCTTGGAACCGAAAATCTCCATTATGGTACAGCGGTGGGCCATCCTCCGGGGCTTTCTCGGCGTAACACCACCCGTTGACGAACCCACCTTCGTGGTGAGCTCCTTCTGACATGGAGGGATAAATAAAGTACAGTCGTTAAAAAGATAGTAGGTGCCCGTAGGCCAGAGGGAGACTCGGCAGTGGCGGCTGAGCCCACTATCGCCCGAGGGTGGGGATGAAGGTGAGAGACCAGAGGTGCCCTATTAGGAAGGTGTTTCACATCACCCGAGTCGGCTTCGATCGGCAACGTCCGCCGATTCCCACAGTCGAGCACCCTCCCAGTGCCGGCCGCCAGCCCGCCTCATCAGCAAAACATCGCCCACCTTCTGCATCCCGCCCACCCACATTCTATTCAGTTTTTGAGCTTCCTCCGCCACTTCTGGCGCAAAAACGGAATAGGATTTCGGTAAGCGGTCGGGTGGTGCCTCGATGAAGCTGGACGTTTTGCTGATGTTGGGGCGTTAGGGGGGATGATTGAGCGATTCCTGCCGTGGTTACGTCGTGTGATCTCAGCGCTCAGCCGAGCCGTTTGAAATGATGAAAAAGCACCGAGGGTGTTAGAGGGGACCCCACGGAGCATGGGCGCGTCACTGTATACGTCAATCCGTGTCAGACTCGAACCCATATAAACCGGCCGAGGGAGAGCGAGATGCTCCTCCACTCCCGGTTGGCCTCTCTCCTCGCCATGAACCCGCTCGTCTGTGCATCCTTGACTTTCCTTTTGACGGTTTCCCAAGCCGTCGTCGTCGAGGCTAAGGGGAAGAAGTCTGGGTCCAAATCCAAACGCAAAGTGTCCGTCCCTCTTATCGCTGGTGTCGTTGTCGCAGTCGTCGTCGGTACGCGCATCCCATGCTCTTATCATTCCTTTCTTTCTGACGACGTTTCCTGGCTCCCAGTCCTGATCCTCATTGCCATTTTCCTTTACGTCAAGAAACGCCAGATGAAGAAGCGTTCCAACCCTCAAGCCCAGGACGCGCCATACATCGGAGGGCAGCCCATAGGCCCCGAGAAGCAAGGTTACTCTCCTTACCCCCCCACACAGGTAAGCACCCCACTCATTTGCTCCCTCGATCGACCTGACCCCAGATTCACCACCGCAGCCCTCCCCACCACCTCCGGGCCAATACAACCAGGGACAGTGGGGACAGGGTGCTCCTCCGAATCAATTCACCCCTTCCCCATCTTTCCCAGTTGCTCACGCATGATGTTGTGGGGATGCAGTTACGGACAGGTGTTTCGTTTTTGTTGTTGGATACCCGATCTACATTGTAATACACGATCTAAATTTATCGAATGACCCATGATTGACGTGTTTCACCTGAACTGATGTGTTGGGCGGCGACCACAGCGGGTAGAGGGCGGGCTTGGCGTTTTTCGCTTCCTGGATCGCCATCAACAGAATCCCCCTGCTCCGGGACGCCCAAGGGGAATCTTGGCGTTGAAGCTCCGAAGCCTCGCCATTCCCAGTGAGTCCGTGCCTCGAACGTGAAAGGGGTTGCCATTTGCCACGGGGCCTTCCCGGGCGGCCGTGCACGCCTTGACATCCACGGATGATGTACCGGTGTCGCCTAGCTTCAATGGGGGCTGGCCGTTCCTCAATCCCTCAGACCAAATTCGCCAGTATGTGGGCCGTGGGCTCTCACTCCGTGTCGATTGGGCTTCTCTTGCAGCCTCCGTGCACACCACCCAAGGCCACGATTGACCGTGCCCCGGTGGAATAAAATCGAGAACGTTCTCGGTACAATCTCTCTCGCCGACTTCCCTCCCCTCCCAGGCAGCATCCCCGGCCTATTTCACGAGTTACCGTTATCCCCCCGAGATGGCCAGGAAGAGCGCCCCGGACCGTGTGTTCTGCAATGTGCTCGTATTGGCGCTAACGGTCTTGCTCGCCATCGAAGAGGCCGAGGGAAGGGGGCGTGGAAAGAGTCCTGGACCCAAGAAGTCGAAAACGAAGAAGGTCAAGGACAAGAACACAAAGGTCACCCTGTGCTATAATGAGCAGTAAGGCCCACACTCTCCATTGGCCATGCAGTTGTTCACCGACAGGACGGTGGAGATCACTTGTCCGGTCAACATGACAGAGAAGATCCTGGCATGTACAGTCGGCGGAATTGTGGGTCAGCCTACCCATTTATTTCCAGACCCACTATGGTGCTCATCTCGACCCCTCCCCTTAGCTGTCCTCCTGTTATTTGTTCCCTACACAACGGTCAAAGCGAAGATCGCCAGTCGAAAGGACGCCCTTGAGCTCGAGGAAGTGGACAAGATGGTCCAACAAACGTTCGACCACGGAAAGGGCAGAGCTAGGAGAAATTCCGATTCATCCTATGTAAGCTCCCTTCCCTTCCGATTTGACGGGCGACCCTCCTCAAGTGCTACCAGATCCCCCCTCCCCAGTACGTCGAGAAAGTGGCAAGTGAACCCACTCGAGGTGACCCCAACGATCCGAATTCCTATGAATCCACGATATCCATTCCCATCCCCGAACCCGCTCAGCCAAACCATTCTCGAGAACCACCCACGACCACCGACACGACCACCGAACCATTACCCATGCCCGCTACAACACCCGCCCGGAAGAACGTTCTCGCAGACAGGTTCAGGAACGCGTTGCGGAAAGCTTTGAGGACATCGACCGCGTAAGAATGATAGAAAGCGCCTCTTTCGTTTTTTCTGGATTGGTCAATCTCACGACTGCATACAAACTCTTTGGCTGTTTCCCTTACTTCGCTCGTTCTGACGACCTTGTGATTTTCTACTCTCCCCTGCATTGCTATACATTATCGGCCTGAATATTCACGGGTGACACTGTTTTGACCTCGACGCGTGGCGCAATCCTGACGCGTCTCACCAGCGATCTGATCACGAAGGCCAGCGCCACGGTAGCATTTGTAACGATCTCCGTATGAACCATTACCAGTTCATAAGCACAAACTTGGAATCGAATCTACTCCCAGCTGCTTCTACCTGGGCTAAATACGAGATGGGACAATATGGCTCTGCTCTCAAGGTCTACGGCCATTTCGCCTACGCTTCGACCTTTGGCGCCTACTTCTTCCTTCCGGAACCGGAGTTCGCGGAGAAGGACGTCCCAGATTTGACAGGGAAGGTCGTCGTGGTCACTGGCGGAAACGCTGGGATTGGTAAGGCGATGTGCAAGGTACCCACCTTCCCTTTGGCTGGAACTCAGTCGGGCTGATCGCCGTCCTCCTAATGTTTCACCAGGTGCTTCTGGAGAAGAATGCGAGAGTGTACCTTGCTGCAAGGACCGATGCACGCGCCAAAGCTGCCATCGCGGAATTGTTGGTGGAGACCGGGAAGGAGGCCATCTGGCTCGAGTTAGACCTTTCCTCTTTACAGAGCATCGAAAGAGCAGCAGCCGAGTTCCACAGGTATGTTTCCGGGTGATACCTTCCACTTCGGACTGACACCAGACCGAATTGTTCGAAGCAAGGAAACCAAGTTACACATCCTGTTCAACAACGCGTGAGGGTCGCCCTATTCGCGTCAACCCCTTCTGGGACTCACGCGTTGCTTAGAGGCGTGCTAGCTCCTCCTCCCGATGTACTCACCGCCGAAGGATATGACGTGACATTTGGCACGAATGTGCTAGGTTGGTCAATTTACGTCGCATCCCAGGCTTAGCAGAGGTATCCTGACGTTCTGAACCGCAGGTCACTTCTACTTCACGGAACTACTTATCCCAGCACTGCACACAGCTTCCACCCCGGAACGCAAGTCCAGGGTTGTCAACCTCTCCTCCCAAATGGGAATCCTGGGCGTCTCAGCCTTCGGTTCTGGGCTAGATTTTTCAACTTTCAAGGATTCTCCAACGAGGAGAAAGATGTCCGGCTATACGTCGTATGGCCAAAGCAAACTGGTTAGTTGATCTGGGGGTTCTCTATTCCGATTGAATTCACCCGACCGCGGGGCGTAGGGGAACACTGTTTACGCTCAGGAGTTCGCTCGACGGTATGGCGACAAGATCATCTCCTTCTCCGCTCACCCAGGTATGATATCCGGGTCAAAGTGGATCTTGTATGCGTTGACCAACTCTCACGTTTGATAGGTCCAATCGTTAGTGAGCTATCGAGGAACAACTTCGACCCGAACAGTAAGTGCCACCTCTGCCCTGTCGTCCCCCATTTTCCGATTCCTCGAAAAGGCGCTATCAACCGGTTTTTGATTCGCTTGGCCCTCTACCCAACCCCGATGGGTGTTATCACCCCGCTCTATGGCGGAACATCCCTTGAGGTTGAGAACCTCAACGGCGAGTATCTTATCCCGTGGGCGCGCGTGGGTACTCCACGCAGCAACGATCCGGTATTGGGTAAGGAGCTTTGGACGTGGCTCAAAGAACAGGTAGAGGGGAGGGAGTACCTCGCCACAATCCGTGCTAAGGTCACCTTGTTGAGCTAGGCGCTTTGGTGAGATGTATACATTCATGTTAAGGAGGATCAGGAGTGCTCGATGTAGGGGCCCGGTATGCTTGTCCGTGGGGTTGTGGGGTCTAAATAGCCCGGCAGCATAGAATAAGATTGAAAGGCGTATGACAAATGGCAGGGGAGAAGCGGTAACCAAACTTCGGTGGAGGTTTCCGGGGGTGTGCCAGTTTAGGTGAGACCCGGAGGTTTGTAATAGTTCGGGGGACCCGAGGCGATTGAACTCGTCTCGGATAACGACGTTCCCTCTAACTTGTCGAGGTGCTGGGGTAATGGAATCAGTACGGTGCGTGGTGAGCGGAACCTTGGACGACTCTGCGAGGCTAAGTGAACGTACCACACAGTCGTCGATGTTCCCATTCTTGTTCGCACTCGCCTTAGGGAGTCCCTTCTCGAAATCGGAATCGGGAACGGTTCCTGACCCGTTCCTCAACAGTTCATTCTCTTCCGTGGCCGGGGATCTTTTCCGCCTCTCTGACCACTTTCCGTACAGATACAGCGCCCCCAACAACACTGAAATGGCCGATCAGCAAAAGAAACAGCTGATGGATGGAGCCTGGACGAACCGAAAAGAGAGGCTACAACGACCCCTATGATAATTCCCTTTTTCTTCGAGCATTTGACTTTTTGCTGCCTACGGACATGGCACCGACTCCTGTTAGCTATGCAGGGGATGTCGATGAGGATCCGGGAGTGGTCCTCACTTGCTGTTGTAGCAGACCGAGTGGCTGTTGAAGACCGCCCTCGCCACTTTATCGGTTCCTCCGTCTGCGCCTTCCACGCCTAAGGCAAGCAACACCATCGTGAAGGCGAGGCACTCGAGATAAATGGTGTTCGACAGTGATTTCCGAGCCATGGTCATGGGAGTGAGCTAGGATCAGGTTGGCTCCCTCGTTGGGGAGGGTGCTGGCTTTATGGAAAGGAGCGCGGGGCCGGGGCACAGCTGAGGCTGTGATACTAGGGAGCTGTGGGGAGAGCCAAGGAGGATCTCATAGCCTTTTCCCATATACAAGGAGTCGGATCCTGTGCGCTGATATAGAAATCACCTAGGAACAACCGTTTGGCGTAAAGAGGGGTCTGGGTTCGATCCCATAGGTGGTAAGAGGAAAACGACGGCAATCGAGCTGCGTGACGGTCTGTTGCAAAACACTAAATATCTAAGTCAACAAAAATATCCCACTCTGTTTTTCGAAAAGCGGTCTAATTTGCGACGGAGCCCGGATCCGTTCCGGGATCCCGTGGCTTGGCGTTTGAAAATGTCTCGGACTGTGTCTATTCTTGCAAGTTATGGAATGTCGGAAACCTCTGACAGCGACGAACGCCGAGGACCCTGGTAATAGGATGTTCTCCAATCGACGGTGAACCGTTCGAGAAGTGGTTGGCTTGGGGTAGGGAAGCAAAAGTGTTTCGGCCCGGGGTCGAACCGGGGACCTTTCGCGAGGACTCGATGTGAGGCGAAAATCATAACCACTAGACCACCGAAACCACACCTTCTTCCCAAACTTTACGTTGATGTCGACCCCCTGATGAGAGTTGCGATCCCGTGATCATGGCGCCCAAACGAGGAAGTGAGTGCCAAATATCGAAGGCGGTCCGTGAACGCTCCGCACATTCTGCTCCTCATATATGGAACATCGACCACCCGTACCGCCCGGAGACCTTGTGAAACAACCCGCCCCTGGGTGATGATGATGGGGAATCCTGGGTTTCCTGGGCGCTACCACGGTTAGCATCCGGACTCGGCGAATTCAGATCGAACATTTTCCCCTGGGCCCGCGAGTGATAATCCATTCACCCTCAAATGCTCGTGCGTTTGGCCACACGCCCAACGGTAGGGCGGCCATCGCGTTCTTTATATATAAAAACCTCTTCCGTTCCCCCAGCTCCCAACGAGTATCGAATATGTCTGGCTCCAGCTTCTTCTCTGCCCTTGGTGTCCTGGTGAAGGCGCTCTATGCGGTTCTTATCGAAAGTTACTTCGCCCCAAAGTCCAAGTTCGCCCTCGACGACGTTCCGGACTTGACCGGGAAAGTCACTATCGTCACCGGCGGCAACACTGGTATTGGCAAAGAGACAGCAAAGGTATTTCACATGGCCCCTGTCGAAAGAGGATATTGACCCCACCCTTACCTTGTACGTGTGGATGCGTCCAGGCGCTGCTGGTCAAGAACGCCAAAGTGTATATTGCCACCAGGAGTGAAGACAGGGCCAAGGCAGCCATCGAGGACCTCAAACAGACGACTGGAAAAGAGGCTATTTGGCTGAAACTGGATCAATCCTCGTTGAGGAGCGTTAAGGCTGCGGCTGAGGAATTCCTTGAGTGGGTTTGCCATCCCCTCGAGCGGGGAATATACTGATTCGCGCTTCCGCTAGGAAAGAACCAGAACTCCATGTCCTATTTAACAACGCGTGCGTTCCACCCCTCTCTACAACTCGGGCCGAGTCAAACCTACGTCCTGATACAGTGGCACTTTTGGGGTACCAATTGACCAGATTACCGTTGATGGGTATGACATGACCTGGGGTACCAACACCCTCGGTAAGAAATTTCCTACTTTCAATGAAAGGGCGCATATCGAGTGCTTTCCGTAAACCAGGTCCTTTCTACTTCACAAAACTGCTCCTGCCTGCGCTTTTCAAGGCTTCCACTCCCAAAAACAAGTCTCGAGTGGTCAACGTCAGCTCCGCTGCCAGCATATCCGCGGTATCGTTCTTCGGTCCCGGCATTGACTTTGCAACTTTCAAGGACTCAACACACAGGCGCAAGCAGGAGAGTGGTCTGTATGGCCAGAGTAAATTTGTACGCCCTACGACCGCGATCGTTTGTTTGATTTGTCGGACTGAAACTTTTCTACCTACAAGGGGAATGTCGTATTTACCCAGGAATTGGCCCGGCGGCATGGCGATAAAATCGTTACCACCGCAGTCCATCCTGGTTAGTCCGCGAAGGAGGTGAACCCGTCTGGTACGGTCGATTTACTCCCTCTCTCCGAGTAGGTGTGATCAGAAGTGAGCTGGGACGCAACTTGATTAACCTCGAGAGTAAGCCTTCCAACTATCCCCCAGGCTCGATGACATCATTGACCAGTACGCTAGGTTCGTTCACGAAATTCCTGATGAACATGGCAATGTACCCGGCCCAACAAGGTGCGCTCACCCAGCTGTGGGCCGGTACGTCACCTGAAACTGCGAATCTCAATGGCATGGTAGATACATCATCTTCATCCACCACATACCAGCTTATGCCGTGCACTGTAGTATCTCATCCCATGGGCGCGGGTCGGCGAACCTCGCAGCAATGACCCAGAACTCGGGAGGGAGCTTTGGACTTGGTTCGAGGAACAGGTTGCGAATATCTGATCATCCTTGACTCCGGTGTCTTCTATACCCGGATAAGCCTGAACTGGAACTGCCCTCTTCCGAATCCCTGCGTCTTCTTATTTCTGCCTCGACAAACGCAATCGACAAAGGGAATGGTCGCCCCGAAAGCGGGATCACTGTAATAAACCAAAATATATATAAATGCCCCTCCCCATGTCGAGTTCTGCCTCTGTCTCCCCTCCCCCATGACCTCTTCTGCCTCGACATCCATCCCTCCGGTCAGCCCCCAATCAAATACCTAGGGGGCCTAAACTGAGGAAATCTAGCATGCTCAAATATTAGTAGTTGGAGGTGGGCCAGCGGGGAGTTACGCCGCTGCCGCGTTAGCTCGTGAGGGCTTCGATGTTGTCCTCCTCGAGGCATCGAAGTTCCCCAGGTCGCGCCACATCCCTTTGGAGTTTGCTGGCTCTTACACCCTCTCCGGCAGATACCACATCGGAGAAAGCCTCATACCGTCCGTGAGGCATTACCTGAGGCTCATTGATGCTGAAGATAAGATCGCGAAGCACGGTTTCGCAGTGAAGGTGAGAGAACATCGCAGTTGTTCCGCTCACCGCTCACATCTTGAAGCCCGGATCCGCGATAAAATTTAATCAGTATAAGATGGAAGGGTGTATGTTTCTACGCACCTCCAAGTGTGTGGGGTTAGAAGTTGACCGAAACGTGACCCAGACACGGATTTCGTCGCTCTAGGGCACGATAACGCAGCATGGAACGTTGTCCGGTCGGAATTCGACCACCTCCTCCTCGAGCACGCTTCTTCACTCGGAGCCAAGGTTCACGAGAACACGAAAGTCGTTTCTGTCGAGTTCGACGAGAACAATAAACCCGTCTCTGCTACGTACACTTCCCACCCATCGCCGGATGCCGAAGATACTGTGAGCGGGACGATCACCTTTAAGTATCTCGTGGATGCTACAGGACGGGCGGGTCTGATGTCGACCAAATACCTGAAGAATCGAAATTTCACAGACTCACTCAAGAATATCGCCGCGTGGGGATACTGGGAAGGAGCCGGCTCGTACGGGGAAGGTACTAAGAGAGCTGGTGCACCATGGTTTGAAGCGCTCACAGGTGGGGACTTTGTTTTGAAAGCTAGATTGGCAGCGGCGTGCTGATTCTCTTCAGACGAATCCGGGTGGGCGTGGTTCATACCCCTGCATACGGGGGCTACTTCCGTTGGAGTCGTTATCAACAAAGAAACTTACGTTCGGCAGGCGAAATCGCGGTCCGACGAAGCTGTGACAAGCGCGACTCTGGAGAACGCGGTTTGTGAGAAAGCAGGGAGTATCGATAATACTCTATTCCGAACCTTGGGTGCATACCTCGGATTTTCTCAGCAAGCACCACCAGCGATCCCTCCTAAGGTCTCCCCATCCACCCAACGGTACTTGGAGACCTTGCAACTCGCCCCGTGCCTGAAGAAGCTTCTCGGAGACGCGAAGCTAGTCAATCACCTGGGAACCACCGACGGTAACCCGACTTTGGTTCATACCACCAGCGATTATAGCTACTCAGCGGACAAGTATGCTGGAGATGGGTGGAGGGTCATTGGAGACGCGGGAGGTAGGTAGTGAAAAACTCATACCATTGCTCTACTGATTTCACTTCAAGCCTTTATCGACCCATTCTTTTCGTCTGGAATCCATTTAGCGTTCACAGGCGCGTTGTCTGCAGCTGTTTCCGTTTCTGCTTCCATCAGGGGCGATTGTTATGAGGAAGAAGCTGCTAGTTGGCATACCGAACGTGTAGCGACGTCGTATACAAGGTATGCGAGAGACCGGCCATCGGTCAAGATGAGGCTAACTGCGCGGTGCAGGTTTCTCGTCGTCGTGTTGAGTGCATACAAACAGATGAAAGCACAGAGAGACGATGTTCTATCGGACATCGGCGAGGATAACTTCGACCGAGCCTTCAAGTTTTTCAGACCTGGTATGACCTTCTACCAATGGGCGCTGCTATAGGTACTGACGAAGCCCGTGGATGCAGTCATACAGGGAGGATCCGATATGGGCCACCGACTTTCTGAGGACGAGGTTCAACAAGCATTGGACTTCTGTGGGAAGCTGTTCGCTCCAACGAGTCCCGACGAACATCGTGCAGCAGAGAGGCTCCTGGCTGAGAGACTCGAGGGACAAGCCACAGACAACCCTGATCTTGAAACCGCCAACCTGAGGTTCCTGGACGTACACGCTCCAGTCATCGGCCCACAGGTAATCGACGCCGTCGTTTGGGGGCAGTTTGCGTCGACGCCAAGGTCGGCATCAGGCGTAGGGGACGCTGCCCCGGACTTTCAGTACAACGCGAGGAATTCTGGTTTGGAATGCGGAGAGTTGGACATGAAGACGATCCTCGAGAAAGTAAACGCGAGGAGGGTGATCCATTCTGAGCACGGAAACGGGGTGCATAATTTTGAGGACGAACCACTCGGTCAATCAGGCACCGACGGAGGATGGGTTGCAAGGTTGGGCATGGGGCGACTGGGGTTGGTTCGTGCTCATACACCGATGTGTTAGGACAGGCAGAACATTTTGCGGGTACAGTCCAAAGCAACGAGTTGCTGAAATTCCAGTAATTTCTGGGCAGGGGTGAGAGCGGAGGAGTCCAGCATAGTTTCGGATGAGGTCAAGTCCGTCTCTTCCGTGATTGACTAGAATAGACACAGCCTGCGGGAGGCAACGGCCTCAACAAAGGGAGGGCCGAACAAACGAGAAGCGGTGCGGAATGAAGATGCCCATACGAGCAGATGAGCATCAATGCTGCAAGGGCCACCGCATCGCAGCAAACGGTCATTTGATGGGTGGCCTTTGTCCTCTCCGGTCATTACGCATCGTAACCAGAACGAATTTCCGCGCGATGCGTCTTCTCTTTTGTGGGTGGACGCTCTCTGTCCGTCACCAGCCTGCTTGGTCCCAAAGTCAGGCCAAAACACGCGATTCGGCGGGGTGAAAGGGGAAGAGAAGCGGCGTAACGGCGTCGTCCGATCGGTCAAACCGCCGTGCTGTTTCCTCGAGGCTTATAAAACTTCCTCGGTAACCCTAGATGGGGCCAAGTTTGTGACCCTCCTCATTCCCTCGTTCCCTCCCCTGAACACCAGATGGACTCTCCGACGGTGACCGTTCCGTGGTCGACCGCGTTGTTGACGACGGATTTCTTTGACACCGAGTTCGTTCCCTTTTTGGAACTCCCGCCCAAGATATTCCAGACGTTCTCGCCGCTCATCACGATTGTCGGGCTGGGAGTTGTTGTTTGGTGGAGGAGTCGCCGTGACGGAGGGGAAATACGGCGTTGTGTCGAAGTCACCGTCGAGATGGTGCGTTGTTGCCGTCGACTTGGTGCTGTAGAATTTACTCACCGACGCGACTAAAGCCTACCCCGTACACGCTACTCTGCGTTCTTGGATATCTAACGACGATGCTGCTCATTCTGGATCTCCGGATCCCATTGTTGTTACTCCCGCTCGCGCTGCTCGGTACATGTAATCCCCGTTTGTCAACACAGCGACCAACGGATGTCGGGAGTCGAACGGTGATCCCAGAGACCCCGGCGGGAGCGGCTAGTCGTAAGCTCTCTTCAATCCTCCACGCTCCTGTGACTGTGTCTCAACCCGGCTCAGAGTCGCTCCGTAACATAACCCCTCTACGTGGTCCTCACTCGAGGAAGTTGTTCCACATTCACGATGATGACGAATGTAAGTCGGCACCGCTGGTGATTTCATTGCAACCTCTGACAGGTCTGTGACAGTTAACAGCCCACTTTCACGCGGAGCGAATCCAAATCCATTACTGACACCCCCTCCAACCGTTCCGCGACGAAGACACCTCTCTTACTCTCCTCAAACTCTCCCGGTTCCTCGCACGGAACGACCTTCTTTCCGGACTAGGGTTTCTTCCACTCCATCCGACGAGATCCGTCGGGCACGCAAGAGCTCGACCAACCGAAGGCATGCCTCTGAGAATTATGACGAAAACCTTGTCCCGAAGAAAGAAGTGTGGGATACCTCCTTCGAACTGCTGCTCTATAACCTCTCCAAGTCGAGATCGAGACAATCCTCGCTGGTTCAACCTCAACCTAGATTCAATGTTTCTTCACCGATATCTCCTTTGGCTCCTTCACCTCTCATACACTCTTCGTAATGCCCATGCCCATTGATTGAATCAATCATGCCCAATACACGCTTACCTACAATATCCCTCTGTATTTTTGTCTCTTTTCTTTCCGGAGCGGCGCGCGTGACCGGGGACGGATCAGTGGGCAAACAAACGAAAACAACGACGACGCGACTTCGAATGTTCAATCGAAAGCCACCACTGGACCATCCGCCAACGACCTTGACGTCTCTCCCTTTGTTTCCCTCTTTCCTCGCCGTAGGCGACGGCGAATCATGGTCGACAACAAGAAGCGCAGCACGCGCTCTCAGACGAACATCCCGGATTATTTCATACCACTCGACCTATCGCCTCTCAAGCAGGCAAGATCAGCCATGCGCAACGCGGACGCCATCGTGGCGACCGACCCCTCGGATGTAGGCTCTTCCACTGGTGTTACAAGTGGTAGGAAACGATCAGCTTCGCCTCTCGGAATTGACAGGGAGGATAGCGTCGAAAGGGAGTTGAAGAGGTCCAAGACGTCTGCAGAAGAGAACAAGGTGCACGAACCATCGCCCTCCGGCTGGGAGCTTCAGACGTTCCCTCCGGCACTACCGCCGTCCTCTGTTTCTAGTTCGACTACCCCAACGAGGAGTACTGGTCCGTCGCCACGGGCTAGATCGGTCCCACCCTCGATACCTACCACACCCGGCCAAGTACCGTATCTGGATTTATCAAAGTACCGTTCACCAACGAAGAGCGCACACAGAGTTCGGGTGATGTCCGTACCACCTTTGTCTCCGTCGGTGCGGGATGGGGAGGGCGAGGAAGGGGTGGGAGTGGGGGAGGCTGTGGACAGGGATTTGGACAAGACGCCTATCCCTCGGATGGTGGTTGAGAAAGTGGAGAAGGTCCGAAGGAATTTGGATCACCCTCTGCCTGCTTTGGTGATTGCTTCGACCTCGAACTCACCGAACGACGATCCATTCAGTCTCGAACCTGAAGCACTGCTGAAGACCCCAGTACAAAAGCCTCGGCCGCCACTGGGATCTATGTCACCTCTGACACCACTGGGTTCTCTAGACCTGTCTAGTCAATCACCGCCGTCAACCTCTCTTCTTCTTCTTCCTAATGGCGCTGTTACTACGGACCCCATGGACATTGACCCCCCTGCACTCCCACCACAACCTCAACCACGGCCAGAACCTCCATCAGAGCCGAAACCAGGTCCAAGACCTGGCCTAACCAAACGATCCTCACACCTGATCCCGCCTCAGCCGAAACCACTCTCATTCCGATTGCCCTCGAGGTCTCCCTCACCTCCTTCCCAACGAAGTGCCCGTTCTAGATCTGTTTCGGTGGACCCGCCTATCCCTGCGCTCCCATACCCGCTACTTCCCCCGACCTCTTACGTCTTGAAGGGTCCCGCGTCAGAACCGGGACCAGAACTACCCGCTCCTCCGACGGTACCGGATCCACAGCCACCCGAGAAGCGCGATTCATCCGAATTAACCCCTTCCGCACTTCCGTCCACTGCTGCAGAAATTATAGTCCCACCTCCGGTGCTACCTCCCGTGCCTGACAGGGTCGAACCAGACGAGAAGGGAAAGGGTATCACGGAAGAACGAGTTCCGGAACCGTCCAAACCCCCCGTTATAAAGCCGATAAAGGTTTCGGGGTTCCGTTCCACCACCGCGAAAGCTGGCCCCAGCGGCGTAACACGCACGAAGGCCGCGAGGGCTGCCGCACGACCCACGCCTATATCGAGGGAGCGAAGGGTCACCCGGTCATCCACCGCAAAGAGTAGAGAGGCTCATGAACTGAAGGAGAAGGAGGAGGGTCCAACGGATCAGATAACCAAACCGAATGGAAGCGGTGGAGAGAGGGGGAAGGCGGAGAAGGAGAAGGATGTGAACCATGATGTGGGAATAGGTATATACATTGTTCGCCTGAGGTTGCCTCTCGAAACTGATACTAGGGTCTCCCTCAGCATCTTCGTCAACCCCACTTACACCAAAGCCACGGAAGTCGATGGGTTTTGCCTTGCCCACCGCCAGCTCACAGGCGAAGTCTAGACCTTCCTCCCCAACTAAACCAAAGTCAACCGCGTATGCGTTCCAGACCCCTGGAAAACCCCGCGAACCTGGTACTTCCGCCTCCATGATCCCCGTGTCGACTTCGAAGAATAGAATGAGGAGTAAATCTGTTGGACCTACTTCGCGTACCCCTGCCCCAGAACCTTCGTCATCGATACAACCCAACGACTCGTCCCGAACAATAACTCGGACCGCGTCGAGCACCTCTGTCACCTCCGCCGTTTCGTCTACTTCTATGCTCTCTTCGGTGCTCTCTTCGGTATCCAACCAGAGGGCGTCCAAACCCGTCCGTTCCCTGCCGTCCACCGGATACCAACGGCCAGCGAGTTTAGTCAGTTTGTCGAGCGCCTTGGATCGGTTAAACGCGCCCATCCCGTCACGGCCGAACACGAGCATGGGTTTCAATGCCACCGCGATGTCCAGCACCACGACGATGGTGATCGGTAATGCAAGGAGTGATGGGAGCGTGAAAGGCAAGGATAAAGGGAGGGGTGTTGCGAGTACTGTGGGTCGAGTTGGAATGGGGAGTGGTTTGAAGAAGACGGGATCTGTAACCCTCGCTTTGGGATCTTCAACCGTAACGCCCTCATCCATTAAGGGGAAACAGCCGGAGACAAGGACCATGCCCACCACGAAGTCGTCGTCTAACGGATCGGTCCTACCCGCGCCGAAGCCTGGGACGACCGGGCTTGTGGCAAGGTTGCGCAAGGTTGGGACGCCTGGTGCAGGTTCGGACGTTGCAAAGAGGGTGTTCGGAGGTGGAATGGGGCTCCAGAAACCGGGGGTTATGGGGAATAGAGTGTTCGGGAAGGCGAGCCAGAAGAGTTCGTTACCCGTTGTTGAAGGAAGCCCAGTCAAAGGCGGTGGAACTCTAATGGACGTGGATGAGGCTTCGGCTTCGGATTCCGACGTGGAGGTAACCGGAGGCCCCGTGCTCCCTCCACCGATACCGTTCAAGGTCTTCCGTGACCCTCAACCGGAAGCTTCGACATCTAAATCTCCTGCGACTGCTGCGGCCTATTCTTCACCTTCAACAGGCGATCTCGGCGACATATTCTTCGATCCCATGGACGTCGAGTTCGATGCGAAGGTCCATGACGAAGCCTGGAGGAAACACGCATCGAGGCGGGCCTCCTATGTCATGCACAATCTGTCGCAGTCCTTGTCTGCTCTTCCCGACTCTCCGCCAAAGCGGAGAGAAAAGGGAACTATGGGTCCCCCGCCAGTTCCTGGGACACGGAAAGGGTTGAGGTCTGCGAGTTCAACCGCCCCTACTTCGTCGAAGGACACACAGGGCAAGACGACACCCGACGCATCGGATAAGGGCAAGCAAGAGACGAACGTTTCGGGAGGTTCCGGGAAGAAGAAGGCACCCGTCCTCAAAATCCTCAAGAGCTGTGTGGTCTTTGTGGATGTGAGGACGGACGAAGGCGACGAGGCGGGAGGATTATTTGTGGAGATGTTGAAAGGGCTTGGTGCTAGAGTGAGTCCTGATGCGACATCTCGCGCCGCGCACGCCAAACCGACACTTTTTGACTTGCAGACGCTGGGTAGTGTAGGCCAAACTTGTACGCATGTTGTGTTCAAGAATGGCCATACAAACACGGTCAAGCGGTACAGGTAGATCACCCTGGTAGTGTCTCGTTCCTCGGGTGGCTGATGTAAAGTCTCAGGGAGCTGGAGTCCAAACCCAAGGTAGTCGGGGTAGCGTGGGTCGTCGAATGCGCAGAGCAACGGTCCAAAGTGGACGAAGAAAAGTTCAGTGTAGACTTGGACGTCGTTCACATACCACACTTTGGAACCCGGCGCAGGCGGTCTATGCTGCCTCAACCTCCGAAGATCCTGCCCGGGGACCTTGCTGACCTTGAGGACTCGCCTGGACATGCTTCAAGCAGTTTTGAGAGCGCCGTTGAAAGCGAGACATCTACAGAAGGTGAAGGTGATATTCTGCGTGAGGCGCAGCTCGGCGTCTGACCCAACTTCTGACCCCTTCCTCAGTCGATCTAAGCGACCTACCACCACTAGAGCGGGCCCGCCGGCGTAGTATGCTTGCGAAACCTCACAGATTTGACAGTCGAGCATGATTCTTACTTACGAACAGCATTTCTTTACTTTTTTTTTCTCCCCGTTTACACTCACCGCACGTACTATACAATGGATATTCTGCATTTGGGCATAGGATCGCCATAACTCATCTCTTTTTCCAATGGGCGTCCATGGTCTCTCGACGTACTTGAGAGAAAACAAGAGATTTCTCTTCAAACAACTGCGATTCGAAGCGTCAGATGAGAACCCCACCAACCTTGTCGTCGATGCTTGGTCGTGAGTCTCTTTTTCTTGGGGTTTGCCAGGGATGTGCGGCCTAACCGACGATCGCCCCCTTTCCTCGGGTCTTTTGTGCCACTCTGCAAGGTTCATCTACGAACTCATTCACTGCGGGAACTTGGATTGGGTGTATGGAGGGGAATACGGCCGACTGTGTGCACTTATCACCGTCGTGGTGAAGGGATGGTTGGCGGTTGGCTTACGGCCACACTTCGTCTTCGATGGCAAGCATACGTTTGATTTACGTCGTCCAACTTGCGCTGACAGTTGTTGCGCTTGGACAGGTCCCTTCCCTCCCCTGAAGTTCGGGACCGTAATATCGCGGATGAGGGATAACGTCGTCCGCAGATCCGAGCTATTCTTCCGAACTTCACCGCCAGCACGGTCCCACCCCCGATTCCTCAACGAGAACAGGATCCTTCCGCCGTTGGTCTTCATTGCGTCCGTGGAAGCCCTCAAGGAGCTCGTGAAAGAGGGTCTACCGGTCAAGTTGTACTTTGCCGATGAAGAGGGTGACCCGTACTCCGTCGAGTTGGCGGGAAAGTTGAACGGATACGTTACCGGCACAGATTCGGACTTTGTCGTTCTCAATGCGGAGGGGTATAAGGGGTATGTCCCCATGGACGATTTACTTTGGGATACGTCGGCCTTGGGCGATCTCGCACCACAACCCGAACCGGAGGTCGTCGACGATTTCCAGCCAATCAAACGAAAGAAGACGAAAAAGAACTTCGAAGTTCACCATGGGATTATCCCGCCGGTAGAAGACGTCTCACAGATTTCCCTGACATGCACCATCACCTCTCCCGCTGTGTTAGCAGCCCACCTCGAAATCCCGATCCCCCTCCTACCTCTCCTTGGCGCGTTTGTTGGAAACGACTTTTCTGCCTCTCCATCTGCTCGGTTCGGAAAACAGTCGTTGTTCTTTGAGAGGAAGGTTACGCTATCGCAGAGAATCGCGCGTGTCGCTAACACCATCCGCGATGCCATTTCAAACCCCGCACAGAATAAGGCCAAGAAACCAGGAGAGTATGACGGCGTCATCGACCTCATCCGCCGCGTCGTGCATACATTGCTCTTACAAGACGCCTCGAGTCTTGGTTCTGCCGAAGAGGCCGCCATCATCGAGAAGATTGTCGAGTCAGCGCTCCAGTACGCACTACCGACACGGGATGGGGCTGCTGGTCCATCCTGTTTACTCGGGGGTCCCGGAGACGTACACCTCTACGGGAGGGATAAGGGAAACATCACTCGACAACTCTACCTCGACGGGTACCACGCTGGGACTGTCTACTCGAAAGTTTTGGATCCCCTTCACACTGGAACAATGTGGCCGCGTCCGTTCTTGGAGAACCCGGAAAAGGAGACCGTACACCGTAGCATTGGTCGACCCATCAGAGAGTGGATATATGCCATTCTAGACGACGGCATTGGGTTGTCAGTACGACCGGAGAAGGAGGAACCCGCGGCGGAGAATGGGGCGGATGGAGGCGACGAGGAGGATGAGGACGGGGACGAGTTGATCGATGTTGTGGAGGAGAACTCTTCGGACGAGGATGATCCTTTGGCTCCGTTGAAGGGTGCTCTGAGGCGTCTTAGTGGCATCGAAACGCCTCGGTCTGAAACCCCACCCCCTGAGGTCAGGAAGAGGAAGGTCGTCACCGAGTATGTCCGTCGTGGACTCCGTATCGATCTCGAAGACCTTCAAGTGGGGTTCCTCCCGGAGCTTCTGGAGGAGTTGGAGATACCTCTTAAAGGGCCTATCCAGCTGGCGCCAGAATCCACCAGGTTACGCCTGTTCCTGACGATAATCGACGCCGAAGGGGCCGCGGTGAAGCTAAGAGACGTACAACCGGAACAGATTATACCCGCTTTGGCTACCAGATGGGTCGTATCGGTACTATTTGACAGGGTCGTGGAGTCAGGGGGGAGTAAGGATCGGTTTGCGGAAAAGTGGACGAGGTCGGAAGCCAAGGCGCTGCTGCTGGCTTTCATCCGCCCCACCACTTCGGCGGTCGAAAATGAGGGTGAGGTGATGCCACCCTCTCCTCCGGAAATCCAGGACCGACACATCCAACTCATGGCGCAGGCGTGGGCCTCCATAGAGGCGATTGTCCTCTTGGCACAAGTGCTTCTGCTGGATTTCGACCATCGCGTCCCCTTGAACCTCATCGCTCACTTCTCCGGGAAGAGGTTCCATCAGTTATTGAACAGCGGTTACGCCGAGGTATCTGCTTCTTCCGAGACGCTGGATCCCCTTATGGAAGTGGTCAGCGCCGGACTGGATGAGGAGGCATTCGCGGACGAGGCCTACAAAAAACGAAAGGTGAGGAAGGAACAGCAAAAAGAGAAGAACTCACCTCAAGCTTTGCCAGTTGGAGCAAAGATGAACGGTAAGAGTGGCCGTGGCCGTTTTTCTGGAGGGGGGATGTTTGGTGTACTCGCTGATGTTGGAGTGGACGATAATTCTTGACATTTGAAGTTTGACCCTTCATCTGCCCTTCCCTTGAGCTTTGTTCACTAGGGTGACTCTACACTCGTTGTAGCCTGTGCCGCATAAATGTAATGCATAACTTCTCTTCCCCCGCGTGGGTGGCGATCGTTTTCAGGGCGTGAGCGACCGTGAGAAAGTTTTCTTGTTAGTCGAGATGGTGAAAACGCTGGACGTCGTGGACTCTGCGATCGATCCCAAGGAGTTCTTCGCAAAATATGTCCAGACGCGAACACCTGTCGTGATAAAAGGTCTCATCCGAGACGAGCGGTTTCGAGCTTCCCGCTGGGTTCGTACTCCCTCACCCGTCTCTCCACCTTCCGAGGCTCATCCAGGTGTTTGGAAAAGACAGACTTGGAATACCTCTCCAAAAAAGCCGGCCACGTATCCGTACGGGTCGAGCCCATTCACCCGGAATCCAAACAGTTCGGCACGGATGTTGAGCGCGTCGAGGTGAAGTTTTCCGAGTTCCTGGATGGGTTGAAGCAGGAGCACGGGGAGCGGAGGTACCTCACCACTCAGTACACTGCGGATTCTGAAGGACGACCCGACGGCGGTGGAGAGGAGGTGGAAGGTGAAATCACAGTCTATCCGCCTCCTACGAACGCGCTCAGAGACGACTTTCCGTCCGCGCCGAAGATCGCTGGGAACCTCGTTCTGCAACAAGTGAATCTATGGATCGGGAGGTCAAAAAATGGCGCATCTTCCGGCCTGGTATGGCACATCTGCGTCTTAGCTTCTCACGAATGCGAGCTGACGCCTCAGGTAGCATCACGATTTCCACGACAATATCTACTGCCTCCTCGCGGGCCACAAAAGATTTGTGCTCTTCCCTCCGATTCAAGCGTCAAACTTGTATCCCCACGGCAAGATTGACACTATTCACCCCAACGGGTTGATCTCGTACGAGCACAACGTCGTGCGATCTGACGGGCTCGGAGTCCGGGAGGCAATGAGATTCCGTATTAGGGCACTGGAAGAGGAAATCTCAGTGACAAGGGGGAAGAAGGAGAAGAAGAAGCTGGAGGCGTTGTTGGAGGAGGCTATTGACGCGGAGATGGGCTTGCTTGTCGAGGAGGGTGGGGAGGACGATTTCGCTGGGATGGAACTTGATGAGGATGGGGAGGAGGGATTCCCTGAGGGCGAGGACTCTGAGGATGACCTGGAAGATATTGAGAGCACCGGAAGCTCAAAGAGTATGGGTAGGGGCAAGGGAAAAGCAAAGGCAATGGATGAAGAGGGCGAACCATCCTCCTTCTCTAGGATCCCAACCTTTCTCCTCCACAGGCATCTCTCGCTCCCCACCACTGCAGTTTCTGCCCACTCCGATTCCCCCACGACGTTCGACCTCTCCAAGGCGTCTCCTCCGTTCGTCGTAGACATCATTCCAGGGGAGATGCTCTATCTCCCCGCTTCATGGTGGCACGAAGTCACCTCTTCCTCTCCTGATAACAGCAAGAGCAATGTCCACATGGCGTTCAACTACTGGTTCTACCCCCCTGATGGGCCGGGGAAGTTCGATGAACCTTATCGGGACGACATCGTTTGGGGGTACTTGAGAGGCAGAGTTAACGGGGGAACCCAGAGTGTGGAAAATGCACAGGAAGAGCCGCCTTCAAAGAGGAAACGGGATGCAGGCGGGACCAACAAAAAGGCCAAGAGGTCAAAGTACTGACGGTGGATTCGCTCGGGCTCGAACGTGGTCTATTGTGTTCTTAAAACGCGTATTTTATTGTGAATGCAAAGAACTTGAATTCGGACTGTAAAGGAGGCAGGGCGAGAACGGAGAATACTGGGCGGACGTTGCGCGTGTGGAAGGAAACGTTTCAACAACCTCATACCAACCGACAACTTCAATCGTTGCGACGGTCCCAAGGAAGAGCGAGCGTGGCGTTTTTGAGACAATAGCCATCGTCATCATCCTCGATCAGAACACCGTTTTTCTGGTGTTGAGCTGCTGTCAGTGGCCGTCGCTAGTATCCAAAGGTATAGACCTACAGTATTATATTTGCAGAACCCGCACTGCTCGCACGACTTGGTTGGGTAGCGACAGAAGAGATACTGGCCACGAATAGCTTCGTCGGTGAGGGCTCCCCCGACTAGGTTCTTCTGCGGGCAAGTGTACTTGCAGGGCTCCTTCTTTGGCGGCTGAGGCTTCCACGGAGTAGGGCTGGGTTTGGACCAGGACTGTGGAGAGTTTGACCAAGACTGGGTAGGCTTCGACCACGTAGTAGGGGTGGGGGGCTTGGACCAGCTTGGATAAGGGTCGGGGGACCAGCTGGGGTAAGGGTCTGGGGACCAGCTGGGGGTGGGCTTCCAGTCGTCGTAGTCTCGGCGACGACGAGCGGGGCACTGAGAAATCGCCTGCGGGGGGCAACTGTTGTCCAAGTTGTCTCCAACCAGCGCGCCGGAGGACTGTAAGAGGAAGGTCAGTGGGCGCGACCGAACAAACAGAGTCATAGCTCACCGAGTCGTAGGTACAAGGACTCTCGAACGCAGCAGAGAACGTACAGGAGAACGAGGTGTCGTCGACTTCGGCGAAAATGGAGAGGCCGTTTCCGTTAGTGTCTACTTCGGGGCAGACAAATCCACAATCGCTCTGCCTGTTGACGAAGGCAAGAGCGTGGGTGGAAGAAAGCAGAGAAAGGGCGCAAACAACCACAGCGGGGGAGTAGAACATGGTTAGAGTGTACGAGGTCTGAGGCGTATACCAGGGGTTGTGAGGAGCCGGATATCCTGGGGGGTGAAGATGGAGCACTTGACAACCCTCCATGGTACCTTATATGGGATTCCAGTCACGACCCAAATTCTCAACGCCAGACTCCCGATGTGAGGTGGATTAGGGGTCCGGAGAACCGGAGACACGACGCATCGGATGTTCGGATGAAAACCTAGACCATCCGCAGACGGTAGTGTCGGAACTTTTGGAAGTGATCTACAAACTGTCGGGTGTGATCGAAGATCCTGTGGTGGAGCACAAGGTGACCCACATGGATCCGACCCACCCCTTTCAGGGTCGTAAATGATTCACGGGGATCGGCGTTGTATCGTTCTGCATATCAAGTGTATTCCGCTCTAACTACAGGTCGTTGTCAAGGACTCTGGTCCTCCTCGACGGTTGTTCGGATATTGACGAAATGATGGCTTTCCGTTTGTTAGGAAGTGGTGGCAGTGTAATCACGATGATTACAACGGACTTCGACCAGACTTCGACTTTGACTTCAAGTTCGCGATCGGTCAGCAGGATTGGGAGGAGTCCCCTCTGTCAGACTCATAGTCTACCGCCGTCTCGCGCGCGGCCCTTGGTGTCGCCCGTTACGGCCCCTGGCTCCTTGACGATGTCATGCATTACCGTGGCCCGCCCCCTGCTCGAGGGTCCACCCCCCAGCCTTCTGCCCCTCAGTGAGATTTTCCTCGGTCTCCTCTAGTGTGACCAAACTTGTATCTAGATGAGGTGGTTCCGGAGCTGAGACGGTAGAAAAATCATAAAGTTGAACTCCGTCCACTCTGTTAGCAATGGGTTCTAGACATAAACAGAAATCCGCCACTTTGGAAGGGCAATGGAACGTCGAAGGATTTTTGGTAGATGGCCAGTCCCTGGCGAAAAAAACCCTAAGGTGCGAAGAGTGGGTTGAGGGCATCAGGAAGCGATTCCCATAGCCCTTGACGGCGCTCTGGTGTTTGCCAAGCCCCTCTTCCATCGCGCGCATTCAAGTCCCTTGATTCCCCCGAATGGGCGTACTTGTGTCAACCCCCGGAGAGGGCCCAAGGGTTTGAGGAGTTGTGGTCATCGATGGTGACGGAGGGTGGAAATTTATCAAAAACACCGATAAGGGACGTTGAAACTCACCGCGACACTCAGTTACACCCGAGATAGCTCGAAGAGACCTTGCTCTATGTTGGGTGTCCCCGGACTTTTTACGGCCTAGTAGTGGCACTTTCGCAGGTGGACAACAGTCATTTTTTTCCTTCGTTCTTGGCTCATTGGGTTTCCAATACCTGTCTTCTATCCTCTGTAGCCATTGATCTCTGAACGAAATATACATTCCGTCCACGGCACAGCCAACTTTGAGCTTGATTGGCCGTGATGGGAACGTATTCAATGGCGCACGCGAGGATCTCAATTCAGAGATATCTCTCAACCCCACAATCCTTCCACTCGTGGAACGGGTATCTACCTACCCCGGCTTGGCTGGTTCAAATTGCACGCAGACTCTCCAGCGTAAGGTGGACGCACGTATCAACGACCTCAGGGATATCGAGGAGGAGGTTCTCCACAGGCCAACCTCCGGAGGCTTACTCCACGATATAAAGCATTCCTTTGTTTTCGCACAGGGGCTGAGGAACAGGAAAACGGCATTGCGAGACTCCGGCGGGAACAGTCGGCCGCCAGACATCCTGAAGCTTTTTCGACAACGAAGACAGACGTAGGCACAGGTTTTTCCGCCGTCCTCCCCCTTTCTAACGGCTCCGACTGATCCCAACACCGGGGTCGTCGAAGGTTGTAACGACAGAATCGCCTCTGTGATCAATGAAACAACGCGCCAGACTTCGAAGTGCCTGTATAACGGCGGGGCAACGGCTGCGCGTGAGCGTGAAACTCGGGCATTCGAAGGCTCAGGTTGATGGAAAGGCAACCGCGTGCGCACGGCTACATGGATCGCTGGCCTCACCGCGGGCAGTGGATAATATGTCCGTTGAATAAATTGTGATTTTATCCTGAAGTGCGAACCGGTATCTTCAGAAAAGCGCAGGCGAAGAAATAGAAAGAAAACGTAAAGTCATTCGAGAGCCGGCCAATGAGGTTCGTTCCCGATTATTTCTTCTGCATTCTTTCAACGTTTGTTCGATTCCTTTGTCCTGAAGAAAACGGCTCACTTTTCAGAGCAAAATCAAGATTTATTCAGCGGATATATAGCTCGTTGCCCGCGATGCCTAGGAACAGGCGGGACAGGACATCAGAACACGGTGTCGTCTCGAGGGTACAAGATGCAATCGGTCAGATGGGGGCTGCTCGGGATACCACCCTCGACGGTGTTCGCGGGAAGGATACCAGACCGTGTTACCATCCAAGCGGCCTTCCCGTCCCTATTTCAGGTATCAGATCGTGTACAGAGGGAAGGGGGATTCGTTTCACCACTTCACGTCGCTTCGGGAGGTGTGCCCGGACTCGGGAGGTGTGATATAAATGGTCCTCCAGAGGACAAGCATGCATACTCCATGATTCAATAGACTAGTTCATAATTACTGTACCACCGAAAGCGAGGAAAGGCGAAAAGCCCAGCTGACTGAAAAAGTAATCATTAACGGAAAGCCCAGCTTTCCGATTCTCAACCACGCAAGTCGGAACCAACCTCATGTCATCTTTCCCAGGTTCTTCATGATATTGGCGATGGCGAAGATCGACTTCGCCACTTGCCTCGACTCCTTCATGATCGTATCGGGGGGTCCCGCCTGAAGCTCGCTCAACTTGTTCGCGTTATCGCTGAGTTGTTTCAGATGCTCCCTTCCCTGCTGCACAGAGCTGGGAGGGAGGTTATCTTTGCAGACAGCGACAATACTCGCGACGATCGTGATGATCTGTGTGATGTGCTCGCCAAGGGTGGGTGGAGGAGTCGGGCTACGGATCCCGTTGACGACGTTCTGGATTGCTACTACGATAGCATCAGACTGTGCTTCGAGGTAAGGCTAGTGGTGGAAGGAGTCAGTGAACCGCAAAGCCATCGAGGGTGCAAGAATACTGTACCTTTAACTCGTTCCACGCATCCTCTGGTGCTTCCTGAGCTACCGAGTCATCGCTCATCACTCCGTTCATTTGTCGATCGAAGATTGGCGGGGGAGAGCTACCGTCTGAGCTGTTCGACCGATCGGATAACCCTCTCCTCTCCCCGTCATCATCTCCTGTCCAGTTTCTAGTCCCATTTCTGCCAAAAATCCTAGAGATAGAGTCCCCGGTTCTGTTCCTCTGTGGCGCAGTCCCAGGTGCACTCCACGGAAGGGAAGGGGCCTCTTCTGCGGATCTCATCCCAGGAGCATGTCCGTTGGTGGCAGGTTGCATCACGTGAAACTGCTCTTGTTCTACTGGGGTGGCTCTTCTGATAAAGGCAACCTTCGCGATCTCCGTGATTGTCGACGACACGTGGCTCGCAGCAGCATCGAGAAGACTGACAGGGGACATCCCAGCACCCGTGGCGTGGCTCTTCGTAGCAACGACGAGGTTGCTAAGGGTCGCTTCGGCCCGATCCCTCAGGGACCGCAGAGCGTCGAGATCGACCTCATCCGACCGGGACCTCCGTTCAAATTGCCTCAGGTCATCAGTGATGGCGGTGACGGCGTTGATGACGGATTTCATGGGAGCGAGGACGCGTGTTGGGGAGTTGCTCCTCCCTGCGGTCAATAGGCTGTCGACCGCGGAGACGAATGCGGTGACATGAATATCCAAGATCGCTCCATCCGGAGACATGGGGAAGTTGTCGTCTGTTTTCGGTGGCGGTAGGAACAACTGAGATGTCGCTATGAATGGACGCCTTCAACGAACCAACTCTTTCTATCGGCCATGGAGAGTGCGAACCTTTGAGACCCCTTAACTCTGTCTTCGCCAACTCGTACTTCCGTTTGTAGTCCTTACACTGGGCGTCCAGGTCATGGATGACAGCGAGATCGGCGTCCTTGGCAGTCATCAATTCGTCATTGCGCCGTGATAGTTCCGTAAGTTCCTCCATGAGCCCTTGCATATCAGACTGTAGTTGTCTAAGGAGCTGGGGACTGGCCTTGATAGAGTGATGAGAAAGTTGATAATCGGGGAACGGCGAAACACTCACCCCCCCTCCACCATTGGCTCTCTCCGCTTCCAAAGTCTCACAGCGATCTCGAAGGATCTGTAACTCTTCCTCATGTTCCTGCTGTCGTCTGTGCTCCCTATCACGATCCCGGGCTCTGTCCTCTCGTAGTTCCTCCAATTCCTTCTGTAGGGCACGCATGGCATTGGCATGCTCATCTGCTCGCTGCAAGGATTCAAATCAGCGAGCGGGATGTAATGAAAGCAAAACGGGACATACCCTTCTAAATTCATTCAACTCCTGCTCCAATCGAACCGCCCTCGCGTTCCCATCCGCGTTGTTCCTCCCCTTCTCACCGGCATCTTCTAAATCCCTCTCCAAGCCGGCAATCTTGTTCTGCATTGTGGCGATCTTGTACTCGTACTCTCTCCTAATCCTCTCCTCCTCTTCGGCAGGAATCCTGGATGCGGACCTGTCGGACGCAACAGAGGTCCGTCCATAGGACGCCCTGTCGAAGTAGTCCTCCCCAGTACCAGGGACTCCGTTTCTCACTGGAGAGTTGCCCCCATCGTCCACCTGCTTCAAACGCGCACTCAGACCGTTCAAACCACCGACCATGGGTGATGACTCCTGCTCTCCATCCGTGTTTCGGTCCCTATCGCCATCATCCAACATCGCAGTGCTCGTGCTGTCCCGGATTTGGCGACCGTATGGGACTTCGATTTCCTCCTCAGCGATAGTGCTCTTGTTTGGGATGACCACCCCACTCGTGGCACTCTGAGCGTTCCCATTGCTCGTAGTTGACTCGCTAATGGACCCGGTTGGGCGATGCGTGAGAAATTCCCTATCCTGACGGTCTTCGGCCCTCCGGACAGTGGTATCCTGGGAACGGAGATTTCGGTGTCGCCCCGGATTGAAACCGTCTTGGGATGGCTTCCGACGTGAGGGTGAAGTGGTTTCTGATCGACCGGTGATGGTGTTGTCGAGGCTGACCTCGCTTGGTTGACGACGGTCGCTGTAGAACGGCTTCTCCTTAAAGCTGTTTAGAGGTGGCACCGGGGGAGGATCCGATGTGCTTGGGTGCTCCGGCGATGCACGTTCATCGTAGGACTTGTCTTGAATACCAGCCTGAGAGTTGTACGTGAAGAAGGGACAATGGAAGCCGGGAGAAGTGGACACACTTGTTCCTTGAATTCTGGGTACCGTCGAGACAGTTCATAGAAGACGTCGCTGGAGAGATCCTTGAAGCGGGAAGCGGGGAGTGTGGCTAATTTTTGCCGAGCCTGGTTTCGTTTGGGGTGGAAATCGTCGCGAACGGGCAAAAAAGGGACTGATGGCAATAGGGGGAATGGGGTGAGCTGTCTGATAGTTAGGAGGACAAGGCGTTTCGCCTAACCTTCGTTCTCTGCTGAATTGTTGGTCCTTCGCAGTAACTCGTCATACACATCGGTCGAGAGCTCTTGAAACTGTTGGCGTGTGAGGCGAGTGAGCTTCTGTCGTGCAGATGTTCGAGAGTTTGCAGGTTCTGAAAGGAGGGAAGGGTGAGACTTGTGCCGGACACGGATCCGGCCATGTAACGGCCAACTTGGTTCAAGCGTTGGTGTTTAGCACCAGCTCGCGTTGGGCCGATAGTAATCCCGACGGAAGATGGAGGGGCCAGGGTGAGAATCACCGGGGCGGGTGCCTCAGACGGTGCGGGGCCGACGGACGAGTCTGAAACACACACCTTTGGCGAGATAGGAAGCGAGATATTTGTGCAGCTCGTCAAAGTGGGCTTTGGCGATGACGACGGAATCCAGGGGGGGGTAATTAGCACTTTGGTTTGGGGGGCTCCTCGGCTGGAACGTGCTGTTCTGATAGCTTGAGATTCCAGAGTAGGTGGTCGTGGTGGGGGAGGGCGGCGTGCGCGAGGTGCTCGTCGTCCGCTTCATGGCGTGCGCAACGCGACCTGTGGCCGAGAGGGGGAGGGGGACGGTGCTTTCAGGATCGTGGGTGGGAGTGCGGATGAGATGAGGCGACCGTTTCAGTCAAGACGCTTGACTCCGGCGTCAATCAGCAGGTCGATACTCGCAATCCTCTTACGTCCCCCCTCACTTCTCCATGTCAGCCTCACACGTTCTACGGACATTGGCTGGAAAGCACGCTTTTGGATACAGGCTAACGCAGTACAACAGTGTAAAAAATGGTTTAATCGTCGAACAGTCCAAAGAGCTGCAAGCCGGAAATTTCAGAATGTATTCACGGGGAATGGAGCAGATTTGTCTTACCCCACCCTCATCATCATCTTCATCTTCATCCTTCTTCTCCTCCTCGGCCGGGGCGGCAGTGGTTTCCTCGACAACTGCAGCGGGGGCGGCAGCAACGGCGAATGCCTCGGGGTTGGCCAAGTATTCCTTCACCTTTTCTGATCCCTCGAACACGTAATCGGTGGCAAGGGACACGGCAATGAGATTCTTGTAAGCATTGACGAGCGAGTGGGAAACGGAAACGACGGTCGGGTAACGAAGAGCCAAGGAGATGGCGGCGATGGTCTTGATACCGGACAAGAATCTGTCAATCAACTCGGTGTCGGAGACATCCAAAACGTCGGGGGTGAAGGCGTTCCCGGAGTCGAAGATTTGAACGACGGTCATGCCGTAGGTGAACGGGGAGATGTTCAACATGTTCAAAAGGGCGGCTTCGGATGGGCCAACCCTTGTGCCGGCGGTGACGACCTTCACGTCGGAGACGATTTCGATGGTGCCTCTGGCGATCTTGGTGGGGATACCCAAAGCCTGGAAGAAGGATGTTTTTCCGGGCTCCATCCCGGTGTTTCCGGCAGGAACAGTGACATCTCGAGGGGCAAAAGCACCGGCCCTAGCGGGGGCAGCAACCTTGTTCTCGACTATGAGGTCCCTGATGTCCTTCAAATCCCCAGAGGTAAAGACGAATCCGATGTTGCCCCTGACGTGGGGAAGGAGCCGTTCGAATTGGGGGTATTCACCAAGGATTGAGCGTAGAGCACGTCGCACCATGGTATTCTTGCCCATGACAACGGTACCCTTGCCACGAAGGGCAACACGAATCTGGTGCATCTGGTTAGAGCCGACATTGTCAACGTTGACCACGAAGATGGAAGCTGGGAGGAGTACGAGCTTCAGACACCGTGACGGAAATATGGCCCGTGGACGTACGGAATTTGGCAATGAGCTCCTTGAGGCGATTAAAATACAACTCCTTCTGCGCGCGAGTAGCACCCATTGTGGATCGGTTTTTCCTTGCGACACGTTAACATGATCGTACAGCTGCAGACAGGTTCCTGGCTCACTATCTGAGTCGTGAGAAGGTGCGAGTGTGCCTCCCGATTGGCCTCTTTCGTGGTAGGGCTATCAGAAACCTCCAACGGGCGTAAACGCGCGGTGCTGACCTGAGTGCCAATGGATTTTTCAAGGCGTGGATATCGTTGCGATGTTGATGTCAGCCACTGGTAAGTGATGCCCGGGAGGGGCGAACTGTACAGCGGTCCGGCGGTTGCCGGAGTTACGCGTGGGAATTGACCCGGACCCAGGTGGCGCCCACCGATGCCGCATCTTCCCACGAATGCTTACGCCTTCGAATCGGGTTTGGCAGCGGAACGAAAATCCCAGCGGTTCCTGAAAACAATATCCCTCGAATAGTAGCAAGTGTAAGTGACTGCTTAGCCTGAGCCGCGGCCACGCCGTGAACGTCCCTTTCCCACCCCTCGCTCGATATTATGTCCCACCCAGCTGGTTCCCCTCGCCCTTTACTTTACGCCGTTGTCATGAATAATTCCCTCATCTCGCGCAGTGATAGTGGGTGCTGGTGCTCAATGTCGACCCCCTGGTTCGGCTCCTCTCCCGGCTTTGCTTGGCTTGAGGTTGAGTTCCTTCGAATTCGTGTGTAGCAATATTGTGCTTATCTGCGTGCCCCTTCGAGAGACCGTGCTCGAGTTTGATATGCCAGGGGATGGAATGAGCTGTTCAGCCTGCTGCTGAGACATCGCTGCACATTCTGATCCCTGATTAGCATCGTAACTCAAGAGGAGCAGTGTTTTCGGGAACCGCTGTAAGACCACGAAAAACCTCCTGGGCAAACTAAACATTGGTACCCCAGCCCAGCCTAGGACCTTGCCCCTGCCCGTGGACACCGGGCTGTTTCAGATGCCAGGATACATATGAAACCACGAGGACAGGCTGCGCACAGGCCACAGGAGAGGAATGGGGTGTATCTCTGCCGAACATAAACTAGCCACTCGCGGGATGGTCCGGCGGCGCACCGGCGATTCCGAATGGGCATATCTTGACAAAGCCGGGGGGTCAAACTTATGCGGCGCTGCTGTCTTCCCTTCCCGGAAACACCCAGATTTCAGAGAAACCCGACAAGCCCTGCGTGAGAGGTTTACAATGGTAAACGAGGCAACCGTTTGTGCCTTTCTAAGTCGAGGCAACCCTCCCTCGTGGGAGGGTGCAGGTATCGGCCCGTGACGCCAGGAATCGGAATGCTGACTACAGGAAGAACAGAGGAGTGGATTATATCCATTGATTATCAACGCCTTCACAAGAATCTGCGTGTATATTATCTGACGACTACTGGGCTATAAGAAGAGCAAAACAACAGAATCAGCGCAAGCTGTGGGGTGGAGGAGAGCGCGTGAAGGGGAGAAAACAGTACCCACGTCGAGTGCATTACTCTAGAGGAAGCATAACCCACTAGTTGGGCAAGGAAAGGGGAGTTAGATATCGGACAGTGGGTAAGTCGAGAGGAAAAATAGAAGGAATTGGGGTGGGTGTGGTCATGGTTTGGTGGGAATAGTCCGTTGAAGGTAGTTACAGAGGACATTGTAGCAGGGGTGAAGTATAGAGCCCCCCTCCTTCAAGGAGAGCTTCGAAAGGGGAACAGATGCAAGCGGGATGTGCATCAGATACAACGAAACAGTCCGGGCGGTTACATTAACCGCAAGTGTTCAACAGACGACACAGGAGCATCCGCTTGAGTGCCTACCGTCATCCATGCCACTTTTCATACCGCTGCTCTTTCTGCGATGGTGGGAACTACTCGGAGCGCCGTCACGCATCAGCATGCTGGCTCGGGTGGCGGCCTCAAAGACATCATCAACGCCTTCGATGCGGAGGGCGCTGCACTCTTTGTAGTCCCTAGCGCCGATATCGTGAGCAACACGTTCGGCCTGCGCTCGTGTCACGTAGTTCAAGTAGTCTGGGTGATCCTGTGCAGGCCGGAGGTCCGATTTGCATCCGACAAGGATGATCGGGATGACGGGACCGCAAATGGACCTCACCTCTTCAATCCACTATGGAATGGAGAAGCGTGAGCGACCTGCGAGTTAGATGGTTAGGTTAAGGTACCTTTACCGCCACGTTCTCCAGAGAGTCTGGTGTATCAATTGAGAAGGCGATCAGAATGACGTGTGACTTCGCATATGAGAGCGGACGGAGTCCCTGGTTGAGGGATATTGGGTCAGGCAGGGCACCCCGGAATCTCAGTTCGAGACTTGGTAACTACCTCGTATTCCTCCTGGCCACTGTTAGCAAAACGGAATCAGCGAGGTTAGCCATCCGGCAACGTTCCGCTACACACGCAGTATCCCAAAGCGCCAACTGCACAGGTTTTCCGTCCAGCCTGATCTCGGCGACATAGTTTTCAAAAATAGCTGTGTACATGGGGGTTCAGAATGATCTGGTGATGGGAAACCAGGTGGGGACTGACTGGGTTGCTTCGGGGACAGTGAGCGAGAGGAAGTGGAGTTAGGGATGGAGACTCACATATTCTTTTGGAAACTCTCCGAGGGCAAACGAACACAGTAGCGAGGTCTTGCCGCAAGCACCTATAGCTGGGGTTTAGAATGTGGCTGCTGAGCGATTGCGGATGGCTGACCGTCGCCGACAATGACAAGCTTTCTTCGGATCTGCAACCAGGCAAGAGCGCATTGAGTCTACCCCCATGTGTGCAATCGAGTCTCTGGTGGACATACAGGGTTGGACGATGACATTTGCGATGCGTCGATTGGGAAGAGGTTTCGTGGGACGATTTACAGACCACAGCCGAATAACGTTGTGCGCAGCAGAGTGGCCAGGGACGAGCCCTGGGCGTTGAGAGGAATGGAAGAAAGGGCGCGGAGAATAAAATAAGGAAAGGGTGGCTCTTCTGGGCTGGGAGCAACCGTCGTCGTCGTCGCTGTCGTCGTCGTCGAGCGTGAAGGCCAAAGAGGCGGTGTGCAAGAAATAAGTCAAGCCGGAATCCTTGAAACCCGGTCACGGCTTTGTTACGCCGACACGTGGCGGGGATTACAAACGCCCTTCAAGTTCCGCTGTTAATTATACGCGGGTGAGACTCAGTCTATCGATTCATTGCGCACGGGTAGCTCACAAACGCGCTCTTGTTCGCCCCAGACACCGATTGTGAGACCGGTGTCCTGACCCTCTGCCTGATCGGGTGCCCGTTGCATCCTTCGACCTCGATCTATCCACCTGGTCTAAGAGATCTCGTGTGATAACATGCCACGTCATGTTAAAATACACTTCGTGCCACTGCGGTCCTCCCTGGTGAACCTTCCTATCTCAATATACGGCCCTCTGCTCCAGCGCAATGCAGTGAGTACCCGCCTCGTCTCCCATGTCATTCAGTAATGTTTCCACACCGCGCAGAGGCCTCAGGGCATCGCAATACAGCTGACGTTGCCAGAGAAGAACATCGAGGCGTTTGTTGGATGGACTGGGATGGCCTCGGCCTCGTCACTCGCCCAGTTTAGCTCTCCTTCATCTGCTGAAAAGGGTATCGAGACCCTGGAAATCGACCCCCAATTCGCCCGGGGCCTTGGTTTCGGCCCTGGCGATGTTGTACGTACTAGCCCCGATGCTCTGGACCCTTAGTTTGACAACCTCTCCCAAAGGTAGAAATCGGTCTCTTACACGACCTTGAATATGCAAAGTCCGTCGGGACTGAACCACTGACTGCAGACGACTGGGAGATCCTCGTGGGTCTACATCTGGAAATGCCAAATTGAGTTGACCGGCCATCTGTTTCAGGAATCACACGCTTCCCATGTAGAGTCGAACTTGATCTCTCAGGTCAGGGTTGCAAACATCGGCCAAGAAATCGACGCCTGGGTACTGGGACGCACCAGAGTCAGACTGCGAGTAGGTGAGGCACCGTCCAGCCAATCCGGCCAAAAGACGACGGGGGCTGATATTTTCAAGTTTCCCTAAACGGGTCTGAAAATGGTAGACCTCTCCTACTCGTGACCGACACTGAGGTCTCCGTAGCTCCAAAGACGAGGGCGAACGTTCGGAAGGATGTCAAGGGTTCCACTGTAGTCTCCGATACCAACGCGCCCGCTGAGAAAGAGAAGCGAACAAAGGCGGTGCTTCTTCGAGTACTACCGTTTCGACTATTCCAGACACCAGCCTTCAATGTCTCCTCGGATATCCCCCTAGCGGTTGTATCACAGCTCGTGTTCACAGATCTCACAGGAAGGACGCCTTCCCGGATGGGTGATACGACAGAAATCCTCTTTCATCCTGCCCGAGTATCGAGAATTCCACCTCCACCAGATCCCGGAGCGCCCGCAGAACAGAAATCTGTGGACCCCCCTCCCGTCTCCACAACCACCAAAGTCCTGAACTCCAAAGACGTAAAAGAGAAGGCAGAAGAACAAACCATATCCGATGGATCCGTCATCCTCGTGTCTTCCTACAACATACCCAATAAACACATCGTATTCGCGAGCCCTGTCAATGGAGCCGAAGAGTTCGACATTGTTCAGTGGGTGATCACGCTTTGAGGAAGCCTCCGGTATGACAACCCTTCCTTAAGCGTCGATGTGGACCAAGATGCCGAACACCCAACAGCTGAGGAAGGCGCCCCCCTTGATGGTGTTCCCATCCTTGGGTAAGTTACTCCCATGGACAATTCCAGCAAATTCAAAGTTTCCAGTCAACCACAGGTCAAGGTGCTACCCGGCCTGACTGATGCCGTCATGAAGTGCAACACATTTGTCGAAGTCAAATTCATCGCGCACAGTCGAACGAAATTCGTCGAAGGCAGTGAGTCGCAACCCCGGAGGTGATTTTGTTCATCGATTATTGACATCACGTCGAAGTTTCGGCACTTCTAATTACCGGCAGGTCCGGGGCAGGAAAGACCTCCATCGCGAGGACTGTCGCAAGAAATATGGAGAACAACCGGAACGTTAGGACACGTGAGGTCTATTTGCAGTTGGTTCACCGTGGTTGTTGACTCCTGCATCGTTCTAGACACGCTGTTCGTTGACCTATCCCAGTTCACCGAAAAGACAGTGCCCAGACTCAGAGAACTCTTCACATACTGGCTCACGAAGGCGAGGTGGCACCAGCCCTCGATTATGATCCTCGATAACATCGACCAATTGATGCCACCACAGGCAGAGGTAAGCGGGGGATGGCGAACGGCGAAAGCAGCTCTTTAACCATCTCTCCCCGAAAGAATACCGATTCAACGAGGACAAGGCACATCGTTGAGACTTTCATAGCGGTGTATGCCACAACCTTCAGATCAATTCCCACGAACTTCAGGGGCGTCGTGATGATTGCCATTGCAAAATCCTCCGCCACCGTCCACCCACTCCTCAAGCAATTGCATGTCTTCGAGGATACGATCAAGGTGCTGCCCCCGAACAAGGAAGCAAGAAAAGAGATATTATCTCACTTCGTGGAACAGCGGATGGCAGCCTCTGACCTAACCAAAGATGAATCGTTGAACTATGCGGCTTTGGCAACTCTAACGGAGGGTTATGCAGCGCTGGATCTGAAAGATCTGGTCTCCAGGGCTGTGCATAACGCTGCGGAACGCTCGCTTACTGATGCCGGTGGGGTTCTAGACTACGCGGCTGTAAGTGTATGTCATGGTTCCCGGGTATCCATTGTGTTGATCACCCCTCTCTGCCCAGCCGAAGCTGATGTATCGGGACTTCACCGCGGCTCAAGAGGATTTCGTCCCGCTCTCACTCCGGGATGTAAACCTGCAAAAATCCACGGTTAGTTGGGCAGATGTCGGAGGTTTGCGTCCATAGGTTTTCATGAAGGTCCAACCTGATTGGCTCACGCGGTATACCCAGGGTTGGGCGAAACGAAGAAAGTCCTCAGGGAGACGCTGGAATGGCCAACAAAATACGCTCGCATCTTCGCCCAATCCCCATTGCGCCTCCGTTCTGGGTGAGTTAAGCCTTGCCTGTTGCGACCAAACTGATACCTTCCCCAGGCTGTTGTTATACGGGTACCCTGGATGTGGGAAGACAATGCTCGCTTCTGCAGTCGCAAAGGAGTGTGGCCTCAATTTCATCAGCGTCAAGGGCCCTGAAATCTTGAACAAATATATCGGCGCTAGCGAGAAGTCGGTAAGCTCAAGATTGTCACCCCTCCACCGTTCCATTCATACAAGCCCAAATTCACACCCGTCCAAATCTTCGTCCGATGTACCTCATGTTCTGTTGTCGCTCATCATCCCTGTCATGTCGTTTAGGTTAGAGATCTGTTTGAGAGGGCTACTGCCGCGAAGCCCTGCGTCCTATTCTTCGACGAGTTTGACTCGATCGCACCGAAACGGTTTGTTTGCCTGGGTTGGATCGAGGAGTGCTTGCTCATACTCCCTGCAGAGGACATGACAGTACTGGCGTCACAGATCGGGTTGTAAATCAGATGCTCACACAAATGGATGGTGCGGAGGGCTTAGAAGGCGTGTATGTGCTCGCTGCGACTAGGTGAGTAAACAGAGACCACCCAGTAGCCGCTCGACTTTATTCTGCGTTGTGGAACCTGGCTCGTCAGCCGATCATCTCGGGCTGCCATGCCCCTGGCGTTTTGTGATGAGACGGATGTTGAACACTCACCTTTGATCCCCCAACGAGTGAGACCAACAATCGACATCACATCACCCGCGGGATGCTCTGTACCGAGACCTTACCTCGCTTCGGTCTATGGCCCCTGATCTTGAATTGTCACTCTCTGGGATTATACTCATTGAACCCCCTCCCGCCGTGGGACTCAGCCGTCCAGATTTGATAGATTCAGCATTATTACGCCCCGGGAGACTCGACAAGTCTCTCTTATGCGACATCCCCAGTCTGAGTGACCGGAAGGAGGTGCGTCGCTGACTTTTTGATAATAGTGCGGGGCTGATCTTCCCACTCAACTTCAAATCTGGTTCGGGGGTGTCTCTGACGGTGCCAAATGATAGATTCTGGAGACGCTCCGCAAAAGAGTGACCCTGGCAGATGATGTGAATTTAGAAGCTATAGCGCAAGCAACGGAGGGGTTTACCGGAGCAGACCTTCAAGCGTTAGTATACAACGCTAATCTGGAGGCTGTGCATGAGACAATCGACCAGAAATCCCCGAACGACCTTTCGGGGGGAGGGGAGAATGGTAGCTTCCTGGAGGAAGGCCCGAAGATCAGGTATATAACGCTCAGTCCGGAGGGTAGCGAGAAAAAAGTGTTATCGAATGCTGAGGAAATGGCCATCCAGAGACAGGTGAGAAGTTTGGCGTATCTTTTTCGGAGTTGCGCACACCTGAAGAAGCGCATGACGTTATAGTTGAGACAAATACATCTGTCTACCTCCAAGCAGGCTGAGGAGGGGGAAAAAGCCGGGACCCCCAAACCCTCAAAGGTTCGCGTTTCCAAGTCCCCGGGATGCCGCCCGCTAAACCAACCTTTAGCCGGTCGTTCGCGCAGAGCACCTGCGAAAGGTCTTAAAGGCGGCACGGCCATCCGTTTCGCCGCAAGAAATTCGGAGACTACGAGCAATGTCCGTGACAACCACCATCAAACCGTGGAGAGGCTGACATTCTGGCGTAGATATGACGCGTTTGACCAGGATCGGAGTGGTGGGATGCCGCTTCCCCCGGATAGCACCACCGTGGGTACTCGGGTCTCGCTTCAGTAGGAGTCCACGCGGGAGGTGTGAAACGCGGGGTGCCCGAGGTGTCGGTTGTCTGGTGCCGCCGCCGTTACGTGGGTAGCGTTATTAATGAGTCACATCAGGATACCACGAAAACATTTGCATGGGACGAATACTGAGAGGTGCACCAGACTCTAGTGTTTTGGGTACACCTAACTGAGCCACATGTTGAGCATCTGGAGACTCATGGAGAAGAAGTCCTCCTGATCGATGATCCGCCGATCCTCCCGGGACTAAATTGGACCAGAAAGGAATGGATTACGATCTTCTCCATCGAAACTGAACCTGAAACAGCTGTCGATGTCAACGGGTGGGCGGCTTTTGGCGCTGGTGGCAGTCCGACATTAACAAAGTTTTGTATCACTGGCCAGTCGACGATATGAATGAGGGTAGGAAGGAGAGCCTTGGCCTGGCGGATCGGGTCACTGCCTGCGAGAAGCGCGATGCCGATGCACGAGCGTGGTCACCATGCGACGCTTCCGCGTGTCTGTCCCAGCGACAGGCACGTTTAATGAGGGTACCGCCAGGCAGCAGGGACTTCCAAGTTCGGTAAATAGACCGGGGAGGCATGGCAGCGACCCAGGCGCGGCTGTCGGTGTCAAGAAGGACTCCGAGGGGGGGGTCGCATCACCAAACGGGATCACGGTTTGGGCTTTGATGTGGTTTTAGGTGGGCACAAGACGCAATGGGTGTCGAACGGAGAACGGTCATTAGGCAACATCAAATACCTAGTCTATTCGCCAGCAGTGCTCGTGTGTCATGAACATCAAAACCTGTGCCGTTTATAATAACGATGCGATACTCGTCGGGATTTCCTCTCCCCCCCCCCCTCCTCCTTCCCCGTGTTACTCCTCCCCCGTCCTTCGTGGCCGTTCCCAACTGCAGATGGGCCAAGCGGCTAGCCTGAAGCTCAGTACATTAGCGGTCTGCAGTTCCTCCACGACTGAAGAAGAAGAATTCCAGCCACATCACCCTAAGTTTATGGTCACAGCCGAAGTGCCGAATTCGAAACCTGCTTCACTGCAACCAAATCGATACTCGGAAAGTAATCGATCGTTCCAATCTCTGGCAAAGGAGTCCTTCGTCCTCGACCTAGTGAGTCCCCTTCCTCTGTCCTAGCCGACGTCCCAGTCTTTGGCCGTCGGCATTTCCGGCAGTGGGTTACCCAGGACTGATCGTGAAACATTTTGACAGCGTCAGTCAACGCCCTTACCCCCTCCATCTCCCCCACCACCACCACCACCGCCTTCACCATCACCTACCCCAGCCCCAGCTCCAATGCAAAGACACACCTTCACTGCCCTCAACTCGACATTCATTGTCGATGCTGAGTATGAGTTCGTAAAAGAACTCGGCCAGGGAGCCTACGGATGTGTCGTCGCCGCCAAGCATCGCAGATCTGGAGAGGGTTGTGCGATAAAGAAAATCACCAATATAAACACCAAGCGTATCCTGACTAAACGATGCCTGAGAGAGATCAAGTACGTTCCCGGCTAGATCGCCCGTACCCCCGCTCACCGTGCGCCCTTTTGATAACAGGCTGTTACACCACTTCCGCGGCCACAAGAACGTAGGAATATTCTCTCCATCGCTCGGCGTCCGTGTCTCACAGGGAACCCCTATTTAGATCACCTGCCTTTACGACATGGACCTGGTCTTCAAACCAGACGGAAATTTCGACGAAGTTTATTTATACGTGTGTTTCCTCTTCTCTTCTTCATCTCGGATCACCACCTGATATTTTCCTTCAACCGTTCAGGAGGAGCTGATGGAGGCCGATCTCCATGCCATTGTGAGTCGGTTCGTCTCAGCACCCGCCAATCACTGATTGCTCTCCACCCTAGATCCGGTCTCAGCAGCCACTCTCAGACGCTCATTTCCAGTCTTTTATTTATCAGACCCTTTGCGGTCTCAAGTACATTCACTCCGCTAACGTTATTCACCGCGACCTTAAGCCGGGTAACCTCTTGGTTAATGCCGACTGCGAACTCAAGATCTGTGACTTCGGTCTCGCGCGAGGATACTCTCCTGGGGGAGGTGCCAGTGCCAAGGCCGGTTCCAACCAAGGCTTCATGACCGAATACGTCGCTACCCGGTGGTATCGAGCACCAGAGATCATGCTGAGTTTCGCCAACTACGTGAGTCTCCCGCGGTAGATCGGTGATCTTCTGATGTTCATTCCCGGAACTCCAGTCTACCGCCATCGACGTTTGGTCTGTGGGATGCATCCTTGCAGAGCTCCTTCTCGGAAAGCCGATCTTCAAGGGCAGGGAGTAAGATTGCTTTGATACCCCCGTGATTGATTAAGTACTCACACCTTTTCAGTTACGTTGATCAACTCAACCAAATCTTGCACTATTTGGGAACCCCATCCGAGGACACTCTTCGACGTGTTGGTTCCCCCCGTGCCCAGGAGTATATCCGGTCTCTCCCCATCAAGCCCCGCGTTCCTTTCTCAACTCTCATTCCCCATGCCAACCCTCTTGCCATCGATCTCTTGTCCAGGATGCTTAACTTCGATCCCGCGAAGCGAATCACCTGCGAAGAGGCCTTGAACCACCCCTACCTTCAGGTCTGGCATGATCCCGCAGACGAACCGGTTTGCCCCGCCAAGTTCGACTTCGGCTTCGAAGACGAGGATTCGATTGAAGGTATGAAGAAACTGATCGTTGAGGAGGTTCATTCATTCCGGGCTGAGGTTAGGGCGCACGCTCGTGCCGCTGGGCAAGTCCGCCGTCAGGACAGGTGACCTCCGTCCTGGTCTCCCTTCGGTGGGTCGAGATGTTGACCATACCTTTCCCGCCCCGCAGTTTGCCCATTCCCTCCCGCGAGGAAATTATGAACTCCCCAATGGTTGAAAATCACGGGGCGACTTCTGGTTTCACCCGTCAGTACCACCAACGGCCTCCCAGTCCGATCATGGATGACCCAAGCGCGGAGTTGGAGAGGGAGCTTGCCGGCACGCATATGCGCCGATGACCTCTTCCTAACGTCCCGCGGGGTTTCTTGGGGGGAGTCGCTCAGACTTGTACATCGTTGCTTCCATCATAGCCATCCGCTTCTCTGGTTTCTCTGTATTTTAGGCGTATGTTGTTTATGCAGGCCTTCATATATATTGGGTGACTATCCGCAAGGCCAAGTATCTCTCTGTCCATCGTAGACGCAGCCGACAACCTGACGGAGTGTTAACTTTGGGATCTCGGGCTTCCTTCAAAGTTCCAATATATTAGTTTGTGCACGTCTGCGCAGAGTTGCAGCCGTATGGACAGTCGCCCACTGACGAGAGTCATAATAGTACCTATTGACGTAGGTATCTTCCCGTTAGATGAGGTGGGTTCCAGAACACGAACTGAACTCGGGACGGGGCACCCGCTGAGTCGAGGCGGAAGGAAAAGCGGGGATGGGCGGCGGCGAACAGCACACCCCAAAACCCAACGAGGTTCCAGTGCTATGCGGATTCAAACGAACGTGCCTCATTCGCCCGGCTGACTTTCAAATACCTCCGCCTCCGCTGCGTAGCCTCACGATATGCAACGGGTTGAAGGTGCGTGGGCACCAGTGGGCCTGGGTGCACCGCTGCATTATCGCCAGACACGAAGGATGGGAAGTCAAAGGAACAGAGGTGTTGTACGATGTTCGCCAAGAACTCTGGGTGTTGAACTTCCCACGCTGCCCCCAAGTTATAATAATAATTGAGCTCAACTTAGGATGGACTTCAAGGAGGTCCCGTTGAGTTTGTGTTTCACCCACGACCGCACTGCGTCTCCGCCAGGCGGAAACCCTCACCTCCAACTGGCGCGGACTTCACTCCATCCAAACGCTCATGCCACCTCCAAGTTTTATCGCAAAGGCGTTCGTCGCCGGCTTCATGTTCGGGCACTTGTTCATTCCTACCGAAAGATCTTGGCTCTTCAGACTCGCCCGGCCTCCTCCTTTCGACGTCCCACTTCCTACCGTTTTATACTCGAATGCTGCGAGCATCAGAAGTGGATCCCAACAATCGCAAGATCTCGACCCACGGCGGCACCTCGTGAACGACGCCCCTCCGTCTTCGTTACATCCAACACCTGGAAGCCTTTCCGTCTCATCCACCCTAACACCCAGCACACACCTAACGCCTACGCACCCCACTACTAATCGCCAGCCTACCCTTTCTCCTGGGATACCCACCTTGGCCCGACCAAATAATTCAGATCCGGCGGCGTACCGTCCGTCCGCCACACAAACAACAGTCTCTGCGACGCTGTATCATGCCCACGGTGTTCCTTCAGCCTCTGCACGACCGCCGATTCCGGTAGCAATCTCCCCGCATCACGGCACAAGACCCTGTCCCTCTATCCGGTTTGGGCTCGCATTTCGCTCGTTACTTTGCATCTCCGTCCTACTATACCACGTCATCCCAGTCGTCTGTTGCAAGTGGGTGCTAAAACGAAAAGCGCAGAAGCTCCCCAAGAGGGTGGTATCAATGATTATCGCCGAGCTTCAAGGGGATACTCGGTCCCTAAAGGCCTGTTCTCTCGTCTCCCGATCCTGGACCAAGGAATCACACCGACATCTCTTTCATACCATTTCTCTCAATTCTAGGCAGTCGGCAGACTTCTGGTTTTCTCCGGATGTTCTCAGTCTGGCTAGTCATGTCCGTTCTATGCGCCTATCTGTGGAAACTGTTGCTGGCACAGAACATGGCTTATGTAGATTCCCGTGCGTCAAGATCTTGCGCATTTTTGGCTGGTGTGGTTCCCAACACCTGTTGCCAACTGGGTGGTCTCCGCTCAATAGGACAGTCGACCACTTGGAATTGGTCCGGCCAGAAGGGTTGCCGCACGAGATCCTGACATTTGTTTCGTTTTTCGCATCCCTCAAGTCGCTCCTCATCACCCACAGCCATCGACAATCGAGATACGAGGTTCGTGCCACGCGCACAGTCGGTCCTGGGGTCGTGTCTGTTCGCTTTCAAATGCTCAGACACCTCCCTGCGGACGGTGTTGGCCCGACACATCCTCGTTCTGGTAGCGGGACCTCCGTCCGACTGCGTGAGTCAGGTTCCTTGTTTTTCACGCCTTTATGCTGAACTATTGGGCGTAGGCTTTGATCCTCAAGACATTGACGAACCATTGAACGTCCTCTTGGGCTATTCAAATGCCCAGACCACCAGGCCGTGTGCTAGGTGTTACACTGGTCGCTCACTTGTATATCCGCTCGCTCGCCTCATCCGTCCCCGCTCTGGACGCACTCTTTCGATTCTTCGGATTAACACTCTACCGAAAGCGATGATCGGTATGACGGATAGCCTCCTAATCTCCTTGCCATGCATTTCTCCGCAGTCAACGAAGGTAACTATCGAACGGTTCCATGACGTGGATACGATACCCGTCGATGAGATCCTCCCAAGGTTCAGGAGTCTTGGTGGGGTGGTGGAAATCGGTGTTCAGCGTATCCGCATCTAGCTTGGGTGTCGACAAACTTGTGCATAGCTATCTTTCCGGACCCTGTGTCATTTTGTTTTTCTTGGCTATACCGTAGGAATTGTATGAACGCATAAACCCTTTGTGCTCAAATCGCCGTCGCGATGCATTTGCGTAATTTCAAATGTCGAAATCGAAAGGGGGTGCCAACATTTGACCACACAACCTCCGCCCGCTGCCTTCACCCACCATGGGCCGTACGGCTCCCTCCATGTCTGCGCCTCCAACGGCGAGGGAGATCATTCTCCTCCTCATTCTCCTCATATTTCTGCTCGTGACCACCAGTAACTTCACCAGCTCCCTCGAGTCCAACCAGCTCGGCAACTACCCCTTCCTCCAATCACCCTCCAACACCGACCACAACGCGACCCATGCGAATAATACCGTGAGACCGAAGAGATTCGAGACGGTTTCGTTTTGGAAGGGGTCGGAGAAGGTGCCAGATACGGTAGTCGTTGCCCATGTGCCCGGCTGGACGATCTTCGATAGGCTCTACGCGCTGAATGGGACATTATACGTCGTCTCGGACGACCCTGCGGCGGTCCCCGATAGGAATTATATACTTTCGACCGCGTTGAGGATCGCAAATGGGCCCATCGAGGCGGCAAAGCGGATACCGACGGACAAAGAACTACGGGTCATTTCAACCGCCGATGCGAAAACCTTGTTTGGATCCGGAGCAGATGTATTGGACGGCGTGACGGTGAGGCTGGTCATTCTCGCCTGGGGTTCTATCCCTTCACTGACGAGCTACGAAAGTGGTATGCCAACGATCCAAGCCAATTGTAACGTCCCTCTACACACCGCCGCACAAACTTCGCTAACTCCATTGATACAGCATTACCCACTATTACCACTGGTCTGCTGAACTCTTTTTCGGATTCTGGCGGACATATTCCTCCCTTGACCCTTCCATCACCGAAGACGGAAATACGACTCTACCCACACCACGCCGAATGCTATTCGCACACCTCGACTCTGACCACTGGAGGGATTATGCCAAAATGAACCAGCTCGTCGTTCGTACATGCTTCCCCTCTATCTTGATGGAATACAAGCACGATTGGGAAGAAAGGGCGGAGATGGGCCGACCGCTTGTTTTCGACCGGGTGGTTCTCGCGGACAGAGCAGCTGCCATGATCGGGCAAAGTTGGCTGCGGACGCAGCGAACGGCCTCTGAACCCTTCGCCTTGCCCGGGAGTGCTCACTGGTGGAGCACGATGCGGAATTCTGTGATCGGATTATCCGGCCTGAAGACTCCAAGGGGAGGGAATTCGAACCCTGTAATCACCTACGTTTCGCGGCAGGGTTGGGGTAGGCGGATGCTAGTCCCTGCAGATCACGATAAGCTCGTGCAGGAGCTGTACGTCCTGAGGGACACATACGGATACGAAGTTAACGTCGTAAGCATGGACAAGCTCTCACGTATGGAACAGCTCCACCTTGCGGGGAGGACTACGGTATGGATTGTTTGTTTCTTGTCCCGCCCTGACTGAAGGTGTTTATTGGGATAGATCATGATGGGTGTGCATGGAAACGGCCTTACATCGCTCGTTTGGATGAAGCCCACTGCCCGGTCTACGGTCATGGAATTCTTCTTCCCCGAAGGTTTTGCACACGATTATGAATGGACTACTCGTGCCCTAGGAATGGTGCATTATGGTTTCTGGGGTGACCGGTAAGATCGTGTAACACTCGAAGAGTTTCCGGTTCTGAAATTTTGTGTGCAGTGCGTTCACCAGTCCAGACATCCCGCGTGTCAACTACCCAGAAGGATTCCAGGGGAACGCGATACCCATCGACGGGACATTGGTGGCGAGGATTTGCCACGAGAGACTGAGTTTGGTGGACGAAGCGGACGATTAACTCCGTAGAAATAGACCCAGATGCCTCTACCTCATAATATCTTATAATCAATCACACCCGTAACTTGAGCCGTGATTTCAACGCGGTCACGGGTGATTACGTAACTTGCGGCGTGGCTGAGACCGGAGGGAATCCGTGGCGCGTTTCTCCTCATCCAACTGCGACTTACTCCCCCACCGAGCCAAACGCGTCTCAAATCTCGTGCAGGTCGCGCTGCTACAATGGCCGCGAAATACGTCCCAGGTAGGGTCATTTTTTCCAAGCGAAAATTCGACGCTGAAATGGGCCACTAGTGCGTGTTTTGTATATGGTTCAGAATAATCCTCAATACATGCTCGCTCGCTCTCCGACCTCCGTACCTGTGTTTATGGTATACAACGCTCCTCGCCCCGGTAGTGCACCCTCAATTCATGGCAAAACGCGTCTTGAGACTTGTGTACAGGCAATAAACCGATCCAGGTGGGGGATGCGTGTTATCGCCCGTTCTACACACTGATAGCAAAATGTGGCGATTACAGCCCCGAGTTCTTCTCGGAGGACGAGGAAGATTATTCGGTTTACCTCGTGGATCCTGTGGAGACCCAGCAGAGCGGATCTACCTTCAATGATCCGTCCTCGAGCAGTGGCATCCTCCCACAATTTACGGGGGTCACTGTTGGTCTGGGCGTCTTGTCGACTTTGCTTGACTCATTCGCGGAGGACTTATGGGTCACTGGGACGATTTCTACCGGCCCGGATGGCTCCGAATCCTTGGAGGTCGTGTTCACGCTGAAACCGGTATGCTAGTTCCTTGGGTGCATGGCGCGATTGAGCTGATTTGGCGCGGGTTTCGGGATATAGATGAAGAGGAAATCCCAGCCAGCCGTGTCGCAGAAGAAGCGGTCCAGGAAACAAACTCCAGCCGCGTCTCACTATCCTCCGCCTTCGTCCCAGCCACCGACGAGGGCCTCGTCGCTCACTGCCCTCGAGATCAAAGCTCGCAATGCCAAGTACTATAAGCCGGACCCTTCATTACCCCCTCCGATTCTTTCTGGTCAAACCAAGTCACATTATCCTGTGCGCTCCACCTCCTTCCAGTCACATCCCCCTCCCCAGACGAAACCAACAACAACCTATGACTTTCGTTCTACTACTCCTCAGACTACTCAAATTCAGAGTCTGCTTTCCGTTTTGTCATCTGCTCAGAATAGGAACACAGTTCTGTCGGTTCTATCTCTGATGGACGCTTCCAAATCCTCTTCAGCGACCACCTCTTCGGTTGGACCTACATCTGATCCGAAGGGGAGCGAGGATGCTTTTGCCACAGCCCTGAAGTCTCTCCTCTCGGCTGCTTCCACCGCCTCCACAAGCACCACCTCTATTCCCACAACGAATCCCTCTGTGGTTCTGCTTCCACCACCACCCAACAAGCTCAATGACCTTCCTTCCCCTTCGTCGAGTGGAGACGATGACACGAACACGCCGAAACCTTCTGCTGGTTCAACTCCAGAAGACTCGTCATCTACCGCATGCGCTTCGCCAGAGGTGCGACGTATTGAGAAAGGAAAGGAAGTTTTGGATAAGGAGAACGTTCATCCGAATGAACACTCCACCCCTTCGAAGTCGGAAGAGAAGTGCGAAGGCAAGAAGGTTCCCTCACCAACGACCTCTCCCTCCCGCCCCCTAGGTCGCTCCAACACTATGACGTCCCCAATACGCCCAATCGACGTGAGTTCGAGTTCCCGGCGAAAACGGACGATCAGCGATGTGGGTGACGAGAACGAGCGTGTCCGCGACAAAGTCAGGTTACTCAGGGGTTCTGGTACCTCTGGATCAACAACCTTTTTCTTCGGTGATCCTTCGACGGACCCTCTCGAGGGAGTCAAACGTCGTTTGTTCTCCCTTTCTTCCCACTATACCGCTCAGTACCACTCGGACCCCACCTTTGACGCACTGCCCCCGTCATCATCGCGGCGGTCGGCATCGTCTGTGGCCAGCGATTGTGATACGAAACCAGTCCCTTCATCGTCTTCCTCTTTTACAAGGTCCGGCTGGGCTCCGGGGAAAGTTAAGAATATCAATCACGTCGAGTCGGAGCCCCATTCTGAGTTCTCTACCACCCCGATGACCACAAACTGCGAGGGGAAGAAGAGATTCGTTGTACCGGATTGGGCTAAAACCCAAACCGCTACCGTTCCCCGACTCTCGGAAGAGACGGTGGCTAAGTTGGAGGCTGCCGAGGCTGAGAAAATCGCACAGATGAAGACGAATAAGAAGGCGAGATCTGCAGCAGCTAGGAAGAGGAAACTGGAGCAGATGGTGGCGGAGGATGAGAACACCGGCCGGTCACCGCCGTGTACAAAGCCTCACGGGAAGCAGAAGCAGGTTCAAACGAAAGCTAAGGCACAGGAGAAGAGCCCCAGTATTGGGCTCAAGAACGCCAGCAATAAGCCCGTAACCCCCAAGAAGAATAAGCCTGGGGGTGGGGGGTCTGTGGTCGACTTCCCGCTTGTCGCTTCTTCTTCACCAATCATCTTCAATTCCAGCCCGCTGGCTTCTCGCTCCAGGGATCTGGTATTAAAGACACCAACGAGGCGCCGGAGGAACAGTTCACCAAGTCGGACGCCCACGAAACGGAGTGCTCTTCGCGCAGCTTCTGAATCTCCGCTGTTCACTCCGGACAGGACGGTGGATGGCATAACGCCCAAGAAGCTTCCCAGTCTTTTCAGCACGATTAGCCCTTTACGAAAGGGCCACAAGTCTCCGCCCATTCTGAAATCTTCGTTGACTTCCACAAGGGTGGTGGTTGACTTGGAGCAGGACGAGGATGAGTGTTCGATGAACTCACTACCGAATCCGAGCAGCGACATCGACGAACCTGATGCTCCAGTGGAACATCTCGGGCGGTTGGCCGACCCGAAGTTGTTATCATCTTCCCCTCCTCCCTCCAGCCCGATAATCCCCTCTTCGGACGTGAATCTCCCTCCACCTGAGGTTGCGACGTCTGAAGGCTCGGATACTGAGACAACAGGGGAAGGGAAATTCGAGTGGTTTACAACATCGACTCCAGCCTGCCCCCCTCCATCCACAACTGACTCTCGATCAAGTGACAACGATTTCGTAAATTTCATGCTCCAAGCCACCTCTTCGAGTTCCTATCCTCCCTCTGCCCCCTCACCTTCGGAAGCTTCGGCGGCCAAGTTTGCCTCCGAGATATTTGATTGGGGTTCAGACGACACTCTCGCCGGTTCCTCCTCGGCAACCCCTTTCGACGACTTCCAATTCCTCGGAAGCTCCGATCCTATATTACCAGGTGTCACCCAACCGCTCTCAACGAGTCTGGGGTTTGACTACGGATCATTGGGGATGGATAGTCTTGGAGGGCTGGGAGATGTCGGAGCAGAACTCGGGCTTGGAGAGTTTTGGCAGAGCGTGAAGCCGTTGATGGAACAAAGTTCTTTGGTATCGGATGGCGCCCCTGGAGCCGATGCGGGCGTAGGACGAGGGTTCGTGGAGGAGGCGACGGGGGGCGACGGTGATAAATTAGCCAGCGGTATGGTTGATTTATTCGGTGGGTGTTTGGTTTGATTCGAGGTAGTTGTTGACCTTCTCGTTCGTTGTTTCTGTGATGTTTGCCTCGGTTTGTTGTGTGTTTGTTCTACCTTGCTATCAGTCACTGACCGACTTTCTTGTGATCTTTGTGATTTTCGCCGCGGTTCTCGGTCCGGGTAAAATAATAATATTCTCGTGTGGAGCCGCTGTATGTGAACATGCACGGTCCCACATCTACAAGGTTGGATCTTTGGTGGTGCTGTCGGTGCCTCGCAACACTTCCCCCACCCCTCCTTATCCCAGACAACAAGACTGACTCTGTTCGGATTTTCCACAAACCATTTCCTGACTTTTTCATGGACCCAGGATGGTGCAAAGATATTTCATAAACCCATCAGTTCACCGCCAGGGGATCCTACTTCCATGGCTCAATCTGATGAAGAAGTTGAAGAGAAACATCTGTAACCTCCTAGCTGACTATGCCATTCTCAGTGAGGTCAGATATCTCTAAAGCAGTGGGATATTGATGGTCACTGAATTGGACTTGCTTATGAAGGCAACCATGTTGCTTTCTCCTTGGATTGGATGCACTTTTTTTCATGGTTCTGGGGGAAGGGAGCTATTGTAGTCTAAAAATATAGTTCTGTAGTTGTCACTAAACTCCAAGTACCCAGTGTGGGTTTGGGTGCTGCTGCTTCTCCCCCAGTTGGTCAATCTATAGCTGGTAGCAGTGATTGCACAATCTATTGGTGGGACATTGTTCCATGTCATTTCTGTGTGTGGTTGGATCAGCCAAATCTCACATACAATGGCAGCTCTTGATACCAGTCAAGAACTTCCATACAAAGCACTGAAATGTCGCAAACCTACATCACAACATTGTGAGGAACATCACAAGTTGTAGGGAGGAAGTGTAGGAGCATTGTGAGTTGTGACACACGGTTGAGGTGCCTGTTGAAGTGCCAGAACTTCGGAGGGGCAGTAACTTAGTTTCAGAGTCATGCCTTCTGTGTTTCTCAGAGTTCAGTATATAAGGCTTGTCTTAGCTACCCCCAATACATAATCAAAGGTCTCCCCTCATTGTCAGGGCGGACCTCGGCGGTCACCTGAAATACAGTCAACGCTGGTCTGGAGTTCGTGCTGGGGTGCTACTGGGAGCGCAGGGCGCAGTACGCAGAGGGAAGAACAGAGGAGGGTTGTGAGAGCAA
>Ga0307516_10000377_pt1 | contig 58496 bp, 50 predicted proteins | sample 19_EM_MG_FD_203310 | JGI IMG/M metagenome (GOLD analysis project Ga0307516, IMG submission 203310) | Populus trichocarpa ectomycorrhiza microbial communities from riparian zone in the Pacific Northwest, United States - 19_EM | ecosystem: Host-associated > Plants > Roots > Unclassified | place...
TGCCAGCATCGGGACGGAGCCATTCGCACAACGGTTCAGACGGGGTCGGCAGGGATGTCCGGCCGGGGAGACACACCTCGGCAGAAGGTGCCCTCCGCAGGCAGTCGGCCATCCACCAGATAGCGGTGCACGACGGCGTCCACGTGCGAGTTAGCGCCGAGAACGTAGATCTCGTGTTCGCCGGCATCCTCGACCGTCAGCAGCCTGTGGCCTAGCAGCTCCGCCATGGCGACGCCACCCGCGTAGTGGTCCATCGGGTCGCCATCGGCCTGAACGACCAGGCCCGTCGGATAGCCGTCGCGGCGCAGGAGCGTCGGCGGCTCGGCCGGCTTAAACGTGCGGAACGCCCCGACCCAGGGCTGAGCCCGCAGCACTCCGTAGCCGTACGGGAAGCGTTTGCGGAAGTCGCGCATGTCGTTGTAGTAGACCTCCAGATCGGAGGGCCACTCGTGTTCGAGGGTGACTGCCTCCAGCACACCGATACGCATCGTGCCCTCGCCGTCCGCGGGCCGCCAGGTGGTCTGTTCGGACAGCAGTTCCTCGCAGGCCCGCGGACCTGCACCGCCGGGTGCGGCCGCAGTCTGCAGCGCGCCGACGACATCGGCGAGTTCCGCCCAGCGTCCGCGGTCAGCAGAGCGTGTCCCCACCGCTCCGTCGAAGAGCGTGCGAAGCCGAACGCCGCCGGGCTGGCGCTCCAGCAGATCGGCGGCTTGCTCCACGGCCGCGAACACTTGCCCGCGCCCCCTGCCCAGTCCGAAGACTGTGTGGCGCTGTCCGGTCCATCGGGCCCAGTGGCTCACGTTGCGGTGTACGGCGTCGCCCTGCCACAGGAACTGTTCGCGCCAGGTCCACTGGGGGCCGACGCAGGAGTCCAGCACCGTGCGGTCCAGATGCGCCGGGAACATGCTGCCGTACACGGCCCCGACGTAGGCTCCGTATGCATAGCCGACGAAACTCAGGTGTGCCTCGCCCAGCACCCGACGGATCATGTCCATGTCCCGGGCGGTGTTGCGGGTGCTGATGTGGCGGCGCAGGACGCCTCCAGCCCGATTGCAGGCCAGCTCCCGCTGCCGCATGTCCTCCGCGAGTTGAGGGAACGCCGAGTCAGGGGGCCGCGAATCGAACGGCGCGGTCGGGGCGGAAACCTCGGCATAGAGCCTCGTCGACGCGCCGGTGCCCCGCGGGTCGAAGCCGATCAGGTCGTAGACCTGGTGCAGTTCGGTCTCGGCGAACCGCTCCGGCAGGATCCTGCCAAGACCCCCGTCGCCGCCGGGACCGCCGTTGACGGACAGCAGGATGCCACGGCGTCGTGCGGGGTCGGCTGCGCGCAGCCGACTGATGGCGAGCGTGATGCGTTCCCCTGAGGGATCCGCGTAGTCGCGGGGCACTTCGATGCTCGCGTACTCGGTGCCGGGAAAGCCCTCCCTGCCAGCCAAGGGCTCCTTCGACCAGCACGGCCGCTGGGTGTGAAACTTCTCAGGAATGCGCGCCGCATCGATGCCGGGCCAGATAGTTGCCACCTCGTACCTCCGTTCAGATCAGGGTGTCCAGGGTTGCGGATGCGCCTCGAAGCCTCCTGGAACAAGGTCGGAGCGTCGTCGGCCGCGACCGGTAAGACGTCAGCGGGGAAAACGCCCCACCTGCGCCGGCACGGTGAGTGCCGCCAGAAAGCCAAGCACGGCGCAGCCCGCCGCACCGGTGAAGGCCGCTCCGTAGGCGGACGCCAGAACTCCGGGGGCCGTCTCGGTGCCGTTGGCTCCGCCGGTGCGGGAGCCAGCGAGGGTGGCCAGGGCCACCAGCCCCACCGCGCTGCCGAGTTGGCGCGTGGTGTTCAGCAGTCCGGAGGCCAGCCCGGCACTCTCTGGTGGGAGGCCGGAGGTGGCAGCCGCCGTCGTGGCATTGAGCACCACGCCCATACCGAGGCCGAGCAGCAACGAGGGCCCCAGCAGATCGGCCGCGTACGTGGCATCCACGCCAGCCCGTGACAGCCACACCAACGCGGCACAGGCCATTCCCAGACCGCACAGCATCACCGGCCTCGGCCCGACGGCGGGTATCACGGCGGAGACCCGCCAGCCAGCGAGGGCGATCCCTGCGGACAGCGGCAGATAGGCCAGACCGGTCCCCAACGGGCTGTAGCCGAGGACCTGTTGGAGGAACATGGTGAAGAAGTAAAAGGTGCTGAACAGCGCCGCAACGCCGAAGAAGGCAACCAGGTTGGCCGATGCCACCGCACGGTTGCGGAACACGCCCAGGGCCACCAGGGGCGATCGGGCGAACCAGCGCTCAACGACGAGGAAGAGCAACAGCAACACGCCCCCCGCCGACAGGGCGCACACTACCCGGGGTGATGTCCAGCCGTGACTGCGCGAGACTGCAATCCCGTACACGGTGGCCATGAGGCCGGCCGTGGCGGTCACCGCGCCTGACAGGTCAAGTGCCTGGCGCCGGTGCGGCTGCTCATCCCGCGGCAGCAGCCACCCCGCAGCGACGACGAGCAGCGAGCCGACGGGCAGGTTGACCAGGAGGGTCCAACGCCAGGAGAGCCACTGGGTGATGATCCCGCCAACGAGCACGCCCACCGTGCCGGCCGATCCGCCTACCGCGCTCCACGCTCCGAAAGCCCGGGCGCGAGCTGCGGGCTCCGTGAAGGTGATACTCAGGACGGTGAGCGTGGCCGGGGCCATAGCAGCCGCACCCAGCCCCTGGAAGGCACGGGCGATCACCAGGGCCGACGGATCCGTGGCCGCTCCTCCAACGCTACTGGCCAGCGTGAACATGGCAGCACCGTAGAGAAAAACTCTGCGCCGGCCGTACAAGTCGGCCATCCGCCCGCCGAGCAGCAGGAAGCCGCAGAGCACAACGGCGTAGGCGTTGTTGACCCATTGGAGCGTCTCCTGCCGGAACCGAAGATCAGAGGCCAGGGTGGGCAGCGCGACATTCACGACCGACGCGTCGACCACGATCATGAACTGGGCGAGGCAACAGACGGCCAGGATCAGACCGCTCCGGTGTGATCCTGGCCGTCCTGACGTGGTGGTCCGCAGCGGCTGGGTACTCATGCGCACAACCTTGCGTGTGGTCGTCGACAGCCGGTAGCGGCCAGGTCGAGCCAGGCGGCTTCGAGGTCTTCTCCACCCCGCTCCCAGCAGAGGCCGTCACAGTGACCTGCTCAACCGGTCACGCGGCCTGCCACGAGGAGGGCACCATGGCCAAGATCACGTACAAGCATCACGACGGCACGGAGACCGTCGTGGAGGTGACGGCTCCCAACACGGTCATGCGGGGAGCGAAGCTAAACAACATCGAAGGCATTGTGGCCCAGTGCGGCGGCTCGGCCCAGTGCGGGACGTGCCACGTGTACATCGACGAGGGCAACACGCTGCCGCTCCCCGAGATGCACGAGGCCGAGGACGACGTGCTCTACGGCACGGCCTCCGAGCGCCGACCCACCAGCCGACTCAGCTGCCAACTGCCCGTCTCGGAAGCCATCGACGGGTTGATCGTGCACCTTCCGGCGACCCAGATCTGATGGGCGCCGGACCGGTCGTCATCGTCGGAGCGGGCCATGCCGCGCTGGAGGCAGCAGCGGCCCTGCGGGCTGAAGGTCACACCCGTCCCATCATCCTGATCGGCGCGGAGGCTGTGTCTCCGTATGCGCGACCTCCGTTGTCGAAGGGCTACCTCACCGGGCGGATCCGGCCGCACGAGCTGTGGCTGCGTCCCGAGAGCTTCTTCGCCAAACAGCACATCACCACGGTGCTCGGAGACAGGGCCGTCGAGATCGACCGTGACGCAAGCCGGGTAAGACTCGCGTCAGGAGGGTGGATCACTTACGACAGACTGATCCTCGCTACCGGGGCCAAGCCCCGTGAGCTGAGTGTCGCGGGGGCGGACCTGGAAGGTGTCGTGGCCCTGCGGAACCTTGCCGACGCCGAGGAGCTGCGGTGTGCGCTGCGCGACGCCGGTGATCTGTTGGTGGTCGGCGGTGGCTTCATCGGCCTGGAGGTGGCCTCTGTCGCGCGGGAGCTGGGTCTGCGGGTCACGGTCGTGGAGTCCGGCCCACGCCTGATGAGTCGTTCGGTCAGCCGGACGCTGTCCGCCCACCTCGTGGCTATGCACCGGGCCAAGGGCACCCGGGTCCTGTTCAATCGGGAACTGGTCGCCCTGCTGGGCCAAGGGCGCCGCGTCCGTGTCGCTGAACTGAACAACGGTGCACGCGTCGCCGCTGACGTGGTGGTGGTCGGCATCGGCGTTCTACCGAATACCGCGCTGGCCGCTCAGGCGGACCTGACGACAGGTGACGGCGTCATCGTGGACCGGTGGCTGCGCACCTCTGACCGGAGTGTGTACGCCATCGGGGACTGCGCGCGCTTCCCAAGCCCCCACACAGCACGCCCGGTACGGCTGGAGTCCGTCCAGAATGCGTCCGACCAGGCCCGTTGCGTGGCCGCCGCGCTCACCGGACACCAACGGCCGTACACCTCCGTGCCCTGGTTCTGGACCGAGCAGTGCGGTGTCAGGGTGCAGATGGCTGGAATCACCCGGGATCACGACCGTACGGTCGTCTCCGGCTCACCGGCCGAGGGACGGTTCTCAGTCTTCTGCTTCCGCGACGGACGCCTCGTGGGAACCGAATCGGTGAACCGGCCAGCCGACCACATGATCACCCGTCGGCTGCTGGCCAACGGCGCGGCGGGACCGGCTCCGGACGACGTCGCCCGTCCCGGCTTCGACATCCGGCGGTATCCGACACGGCCCATCTGACCGGGGGGTGAGGGCCGGGGCGGCGGTGCACCGCCGCCCCGGCCGCTCCCGTCATGCGCTTCGATCCGCTTCAGGGCCAAGCCGAACGTCCGGCTGGGCACCATCCGGGAGCACGAACTCCGCCAGCCGCCACGACTCTTCCAGTACGGCCGCGAGATCGGTCTTCGGCAGGGTCCGGAACGGGGAGACCAGCAGCCGTCCCTCCTTGACCGACCATGTGCCGCCCACGAAGCCGTCGACGAGGAAGGTGGGCCGTACCATCGCCTGCCCGGGGGCGACCAGCTTCCGGTACTCGTCGGCGATCACCCGACTGCGGTCCGCGTGGCCAAGGAGGAGGTTGTCAAAGGCCGGCAGGAAACGCACCGGCGCCGGGCGGTCAGGGTCGCCGGGAGCCGCCTGCGGCAGATCGAACAGTTCCCTGCCATGCTCGTCGCGGTGGACCCGCAGCCGCGGCCGGAGTTCGTCAACCACCTCGCGCAGCCTGCTCAGTCCCGACCACGCCTGGATGTCCTTCACATCGGCCGGCCCGAAGGCTGCCAAATACCTGGTGACCATCGCTTGGATCCGCGGTGCTGGCTCCAGCGGTTGCCCGATCCAGTCTTCCGCGAGCGCGCACGGCACCGCCCCTCGCCGCCCCCACAGACCGCTCGGCGGGGGATGGACCATCGCCACCAGGAAGTGCGCGGACACCGCGAGGGCGTTTGCTCGGTGATCCGGGAAATGCTCAACAAGCAGACTCCCCAGTTCTCGTCGGGTCAAAGTCCGGCCCGCCAACAGCCGTCGTCCGACGGCGGCGAGTTCAGCCAGTTCGAGCCCCTCGATGTCGCGCCGCAGGCCTCCCAGTGGAGCGCGGTCCAGCCGGGGCTGGAGCAGCGGACGCAGCCAGAGGAAGTCCTCCGCGAGAGCGAGGTGCTGGGTGGTGCGCAAGTGGGCTCCGCGCACGATCCGGCGTTCGTGCAGCAACGACGACAACGCATCGTGCTGGAATCCTGCGACCCGCGTCCAGAGGCCCACGTACGGTGCGTCGGGCTCCTGCCCCTGCATCGCAACCAGGCGCCCGACCACCTTGGGCACGGACCACTCGACGCGGTCGAGCAGTAGCTGGCGCTCCAGCAGGGACCGGTTGAGCGTGCGTCTGGAGAGTAACGGCATGCCGCTCATTATCACCGGGCCTCGCCGGTCTCATGCCCTATCCGGAAGGGCGGTCCTGCCCCTCATGAGCTGGGCACGAGCGAAGGTCGAGGGCCACGGCCTACGTTTTCAGACCGGGCGCCTGTCGCGCCTGCGTGGCCATCACCGTTCCGACTCCCTGGAGCCGTCATGACCGAGGCCCTGGTCGCTGATCTCACCGGATCCGACCCGAGTTTCACCGCCGACCCCTATCCGCTCTTCGCCGACCTGCGCGAGCGGGGTCCGGTTCACCGGGCCCGCGTCCTGGACGGACGTGACTGCTGGCTGATCACCGACTACGAGGTAGCGCGGGCCGCCTTCACCGATCCGCGACTGAGCAATGACATCCGACACCTGAAGGCGTGGGAGAACCTCGGTCGGAACGTCGTGGGCAAGACCTTGATGCAGGTCGACCCTCCGGATCACACCCGTCTGCGCAGGTTCATTGCACGGGAGTTCACACTGCGTCGCGTGCAGTCTATGCGCCCGAGTGTCGAGCGGATCGCCCACGAACTGCTCGACTCCATGCTGTCGTTGGGTGAGGCGGACCTGGTCGAGTCCTATGCCCTGCCGCTTCCCATGTCCGTCATCTGCGAACTGCTGGGCGTCCCCGAGGGGGACCGCGCGGACTTCCACCGGTGGTCGAGCGATCTGTCGGCGCCACCGACACCCGAACGGGGAAACGCCGCGCAGGAGGCGATGACTGCCTACCTGTCCGCCCTGGTGGACACCAAGCGCAAGACAGGCGGTGAGGATCTGCTCGGCGCGATGGCCCGTGCTGTGCAGGACGACGGCGACCGGCTGTCCCCGGAGGAACTCCTCGGCATGGCGTTCCTTCTACTGGTCGGCGGGCACGAGTCCACAGCAAATGTAATCTCAAGCGGCACGCTGGCGCTGCTGCGCAACCCTGATCAGCTCGCCGTGCTGCGGGCCGACTGGTCTTTGCTGGAAGCCACTGTCGAGGAAGTCCTGCGGTTCGACGGGCCGGTTGAGGTGTCCGCGTACCGCTACACCACCGAGCCGGTGCTCATCGGCGACACCGAGATCCCGGCGGGTGAAGTGGTGCTGATCGGTATGTCGGCCGCCGGGCGGGACGCTCGGCGGTTCCCCGAAGCGGACAGGTTCGATCTCGGCCGGGAGTTGCGCGAGGTGCGTGCGCACCTGGCCTTCGGGCATGGTGTCCATCACTGTGTTGGTGCCCCGCTGGCCCGGATGGAAAGCGCCATCGCCCTGCGCGCGTTGCTGGAGCGGTGCCCGGATCTGGCGCTGGCGGCACCATACGAGGACCTCGCTTGGAAGCCCCCCACGTTCCAGTTGCGGGGTCTGCAGCACCTCCCGGTGCGGTTTACGCCGGCCGGACCGGCCTCCCGCTCGTAGCCGGGCCGGTGTCCGCGGCAACGGCGGGAAAACCGCCGCCCCGTGCTCTTTCAACCCCGATCGGCATCTGGACGGCTCGGGTGAGCAGGCCCGGAGGCGATTCGATCGGCTCGTTCTGGTTTACGGCCTACGGGCACGCGCTGCTCACCGCGGGCGGGATCGGTGCCGGGCGCTGGTCGTCGCTCGGGCCAGGCGGTTTTCTGTTCCGTATCACGGAGCCGGTTCTCGACGGCGGCGGATGTTGCATCGGGTGGGTGGACATCGAACAGCGCGCAAGCCAGAGCGGCCCGTCCTTCGCCAGCCGGGGGACTTCCCGGGTTTACGACGTCGACGGCCGGCTCGCCAGGGCCGTACCGGTGGAGATCCACGCGACCCGCATCGAGTCCTGAACCCGATGGCGACATGACGGTGGCGGGTGCCGGACGGCACCCGCCACCGTCGTCGTACTGTCAGCTAGACGTGACCCGTACAGCGACGTTTCCTCGGTAGCGCCCGTTCAGCAGCGCGAGCAGCCCCTCGGGGGCCTGGGCGAGGCCGCCCTCGACAGTGGTGTGCGGGAAGACGAAGTGGCCCTCACGGTGCCACTGCGCGAAGTGTTCGTACCAGGCGTTGATTTGCTCGGGCGTGTGGTAGCAGGCAAACGGCCTGATCTCCAGGTGCCTGGTGATGGCCCGCATGAGGTCGAGCCTTGGATGACCGGCCTGACCACCGCCGATCTGGCCTGCCAGGGCCCCGCACAGAGCGAAGCGCGCGTGCGGGGCTGCCACCTGGATCGCGGCCTCGAACTGCTCGCCGCCCACGTTGTCGAAGAACACGTTGATCCCGTCGGGCGCGAGTTCTCGCAGGTGATCGACGACGGGCCCGTCGTGGTAGTCGAAGGCGGCGTCGTAGCCGAGTTCGTCGACCAGGTAGTCAGCCTTCTCCTTGCTGCCGGCGCTGCCGATCACCCGGGCGGCGCCGCGGCACTTGGCGATCTGCCCTGCGAGGGACCCGACTCCGCCCGCAGCACCGGAGACGAAGACGACGTCCCCCTCGCCTGCCCGGGCGATGTCAGCCATCCCGTAGTAGGCGGTGGGGCCCTGGCTGAGGAAGTACACGGGGCTCGGGAAGAGGCCTGCCGCGAGCTTGACGTATACCTCGGCGGGACCTGTCGAATACTCCGACCAGCCACTCATCGACTGAACCAGGTCTCCGACGGCCAGTGCTTCGCTGGCGGACCGCACCACGGTGCCCAGTACACCGCCGCCGAGGCGTTCGCCTGGCAGGAAGGGGGGAACCGGAAGCTGGCAGCCCGGCCGCATGAGGTCCGCATAGGCCGCTGCCAGGGACAGGTAGTCGGTGCGGACGAGCACCTCACCCCTGCTCGGCTGCGGGACCCGCGTCTCGACGATGTCGAAGTGGTCAAGGGTCAGCTCCCCCTCCAACTGCTTGGTAAGCCGGACCTCTCGAGCCGTCTTCGGTATCTCCGGAACGTTCCGCGTGCTCATCGTTCTCCTTCCGTGGTGATCTGTGGGCGAGAGTGGGGCCGTGGCCGCGCACGGTGGCTCAGGCGGCCGAGGACGTGCCGACCCGGGACACCTCTGGCGGGCGACGCTGAGGGTGCCGGGGCAGCGCGAACGTAAGCAGGAAGGCCGTCACAAGGAGACAGGCCAGCCATCGCAGGGTGTGGGAGAAGGCCACGAAGACCGGATGTCCGGCGTCCAGCAGTCCGAGGAAGGCCACCGGGACCAGACTCATCCCCAGCGCCGTCCCCAATTGATAGGTCGTGTTGCCGAGTCCCGCGGCGGACCGCAGGTGTTCGCGGGGCACCTCGGCCAGCCACACCGCCGACAGCGGCGCCACGGTCAGTCCCATGCCGCCGCCGAGCAGGGCCAGCGTAGGCAGAATCTGCCACGGTTGGATGTCCGTACCGTAGTGCTGCGTCTGCCAGCCGTACACCAGAGCCCCGGTCAACTGCGTGAGCGCTCCGGCCTGAAGCACCTTTCGCCCATACCTCGGGAACAGTCCGTCGCGCGACAGTCCGGCGAAGACGGCCACCGCGGAGCCGAAGAGCAGCATGCACAGGCCTGCTCGCAACGGAGACCATCCAAGCCCGGTCTGCATGTGGAAGCACCAGACGAGGAAGAAGACGCCGCCCAGGGTGCCGTAGACGAGTTCGATCCCGATGCCGACGGCGTAGCTCCGGATGGTGAAGAGGGACATCGTCACCAGCGGGCCGCCGCGTCGGCGGCTCCTGAACTGTTCGTAACGGACGAAAGCGAACAGTGTGGCCGTGCCCCCCGCAATGGACAGAAGGACCCACGGCGACCATCCGGTCCCCGGTCCGCGGCCCAGCGGGTAGAGAATCAGCAGCAGTCCGGTGGTGGCTATGGCCGTCCCCAGCCAGTCCGGGGCGGGGGTCAAGCGGTCCCGGCTCTCGACGATACACAGGCGTCCGAGCACCAGGCCCGCGAGCCCGATCGGCAGATTGACCAAAAACACCGAACGCCAGCCAAGGCCAAACAGGTCGCTGTCCAGGATCACGGCGCCGGCCACCGGGCCAGCCACCGAGCCCAGTCCGATCACCGCGCCGAAGAGGGCCACGGCCCTCCCCTCCCCACCGTCGGGAAACACGGCGTCGATGATGAAGGGCACCTGCGGAACCATGAGCGCCGCCGCCGCGCCCTGTGCCCCCCTCACGGCCACCAACATCCCGGGGCCAGACGCGAGCCCGCCCAGCGTGGACGCAACCGTGAAGGCGCCGATGCCGACGAGGAACACCCTCCGACGGCCGTGGATGCCGCCCAGTCGAGTGCCCAGCGCAAGGACGAGAGCGAACGCGAGCGCGTAACCACCGGTTATCCAGGGGAGCATGCCGTAAGGAACACCGATGTCGGTCCGGATGCTCGGAAGGGCAACGTTGACCATGGTGAGGTCGACCAGGTCCATGAGGCTCGCTGCCATGACCACGGCCAATGCCGCCCGGCGCATCCGGGCGACCGTCGGCTGCGGCAGGGACGTTTCACCTGCCGCGGGGCCGGGACGGGGGGTGAACCTCATGGATCTCTCCCTGCTCACAGTGCTGGTGAAGCCTCGTGAGCGAGGCTAGGTGCCATTTAGGCCGGACGATGTCCGCGATGGACAGCGCACCGCGGCCGAATGGCACACGCGGTTGCGGCGCACCCGTTCTCAGCCATCCTGACTGCCGGTTTGACCCGAGCCGGTGTCCATGCCTCCGTCGACGGTGATGACCTGGCCGGTGACCAACGACGCAGCCGGGTCGGCCAAGCGGGTGATCCACGGAGTGATGTCGTCGACGTCCGCTACCCGCCCCAGCGGGATGTCGGAGGTGACCGCATCGAACAATCCCGCCACCTGCTGCTGTGTCATGCCGTTAGCCTCGTAGGCCTCGGTGCGTACGAAGCCGGGGGCTACCGCGTTGACCCGGATTCCGTGTGAGGCAAGCTCGGCCGCCCAACTGCGGGTCAGGCTGTGCACGCCCGCCTTGCTCGCCGCGTACACCGAACTTCCGGGGCCCGGGTTGTGACCAGCCCGGCTGGAGACCAAGACGATGCTTCCACGCTGCGGGAGCAGGTACGGCAGCAGGTGCCCGGTGACGAGCAACGGTCCCAGGAGGTTGGTGTCCAGCACTTCCCTCACGGTGTCCGGCCCGAGCCCGGCCAGCGGTGTGAAGCGGAAGACACCGGCGTTGTGCACCAGTACGTCCAGCGTGCCACCGCTGGCCCTCACCTCGGCGGCCAGCGCCTCCGCTCCCGCTTCGCTCGTCACGTCGGCGGCCACCGGTACAACGGCCGGATGCTCGGCCGCGACCTGGCCCAGACGTTCCTTGCGGCGACCGCAGACGATCACGGTGGTGGCGCCCTGCGCGGCGAAGGCCAGTGCGGTGGCGCGGCCTATGCCCGTGCCCGCGCCGGTGACGACGACGGTGCGGCCCGCGAAGGTTCGATCCGACATGGTTCTCTCCTCGAAGCGGTCGGCTGAGAGCGGACCGGCGACTCACCTCGCCGCCGTGAGCCGAAGACGGTCGGATGACCAGCCTGGGCCACTGCAGTTGTGCCTCTCTGGATCTCGGGTGGACCTGTCTGCGCGAGGGCACTTCCTTGGTTCGAGCCGCTCTTGACCGGTGTAGCGAAGGCTGAACCGCGACCGTGTCGCCGATCGACGGAGCGTGCCATGTCAGCATTCCGTGGTCACTCACCCTCCGGAGCGGAAGCTGGGACAGGACCACTGTCCGGTTTGCGTGTACTGGAGTTGACCGGCATCGGCCCGGCGCCCTTCGCCTGCATGCTGCTGGCCGATCTGGGGGCCGAGGTGATCCGGATCGATCGGGCCGACGGTGTCCGCCCCTTCGCCGAGTGGCATCGGGTGCTGGATCGGGGGCGCCGCTCGGTCGCTCTCGATCTGAAGAATCCCTACGCGGTGCGGGCCGCGCTGCGGCTGGCGGAACGGTGCGACGTCCTCGTCGAGGGGTTCCGCCCGGGAGTGGCCGAGCGTCTCGGCGTAGGGCCACACCAGTGCCACGCCCGCAATCCGTCCTTGGTGTACGCCCGCATGACCGGGTGGGGACAGCACGGCCCGCTGGCCCAGACACCGGGACACGACATCAACTACATCGCGCTGACCGGCGCCCTCGACGCCATCGGCTCCGCCGGAGGACCCCCGGTTCCCCCGGTCAACCTGCTGGGCGACTTCGCAGGCGGCGGGATGCTGCTCTTCGGCGGCATCCTCGCGGCTGTGTTGGAGCAGCGGCGGACGGGTCGGGGTCGGGTGGTGGACGCGGCCATCGTGGACGGCACGGCACTGCTCATGAGCATGCTGCTGGGTATGTCGGGCGCCGGACAGTGGCAGCCCGCCAGAGGTCGCAACCTGCTCGACGGCGGAGCGCCGTTCTACTGCGTGTACCCCTGTCTCGACGGGAGGTACGTTGCCGTGGGAGCCCTCGAGGACCAGTTTTTCACCGCCCTGGTACAAGGTCTGGGATTGGATCCCGGCTCGTTGCCGGATCGGTGGCGGCACGCCAACTGGGACGTGCTGCGTACCGTGTTCGCGGACCGCTTTGCCCGGCGTACCCGGGACGAGTGGGCGTCCGTCTTCTCCAGCACCGACGCGTGCGTGACCCCGGTGCTGACCGTTGAGGAGGCAGCCCTCCATCCACATCTGAGGGCCCGCGGCGCATTTCTGCCGGACGGGTCGGCCCTCCAGCCCGCCTCCGCACCGCGCTACGACGGTGCTGAACCGCCTCAGTCCGTGCCGCCCCCGGTTCCCGGCCAGCACACGCGCGAGGTCCTGGCCGAGTCCGGGTGCTCCGAGGAGGAGTTGGAGCAGCTGCTGTCGTCCGGCGCCGCCCGCGCCGACTCCGAACCCGCCGACGGTGTGCGTCGGGACGCGCCCAGCCGCTCTTGAGTACGACGCGAGCGCGTAGCCGCACGCTTTCGCGTCGCAGTCGATACGACCTGGTACCCAACCAGCACCGGAGGACGGGCAGATGACGGGACAGGACTTCCAGCTCTACGACACGACCCTGCGGGACGGGACGCAGCAGGAGGGTCTCGTGCTGTCGGTGGACGACAAGCTCGCCGTGGCGCGTTGCCTCGACGCGCTGGGGGTGGGGTTCATCGAAGGTGGCTGGCCGGGAGCCGTGCCGAAGGACACGGAGTTCTTCCAGCGCGCGGCCACCGAACTGCACTTGGACAACGCCGTACTGGTGGCGTTCGGCGCTACCCGCAAACCCGAGACCTCGGCTGCCACCGATCCGCAGGTGCGGGCGCTCGTCACCGCCGGAACTCAGGTTGTGACCCTGGTGGCCAAGAGCCATCCCCGGCATGTGGAACTGGCCCTCAGGACGACCCTGGCCGAGAACCTCGCAGCAATCGGCAACACCGTGCGGCATCTGGTCCGTGTCGGCCGGAGAGTCTTCCTCGACGCGGAGCATTTCTTCGACGGCCACCGGGCCAACCGCAACTATGCCCTGGAAGTCGTGCGCACCGCCGCGGAGGCTGGCGCCGAAACCGTCGTACTGTGCGACACCAACGGCGGTGCGCTGCCCGACGAGGTGGGCGCGGTGGTGAGCGACACGCTCCAGAGCACGGGTGTGCCGCTGGGCATCCACTGCCACGATGATTCCGGGTGCGCGGTCGCCAACACGATGGCGGCGGTGGCGTCCGGGGCCCGCCACGTCCAGGGCACGGTGCACGGCTACGGCGAGCGGTGCGGCAACGCCAATCTCCTCACGCTCGCCGCGAACCTGATCCTCAAGCGCGGTGTGCCGGCCCTGCCGCCCGGCCGGTTGGGCGACGCGGTCGTCGTTGGCCGCGCCATCGCCGAAATCACGGGACGCTCCCCGGCCGCCAGCGCCCCGTACGTGGGAAGGTCAGCCTTCACGCACAAGGCCGGCCTGCATGCCTCCGCGCTACGGGTGAGCAGTGAGCTGTACCAGCACGTCGACCCCCATGACGTCGGCAATGCCATGCGTACGCTGGTATCCGACATGGGCGGCCGGTCATCGATCCTGCTCAAGGCACGAGAGCTGGGCTACGACGGCGCCGCAGGGGACGCGGTGGCACGGCTGGCTACGAAAGTCAAGGAGCTGGAGCACCGCGGTTACAGCTTCGAGTCTGCGGACACCTCCTTCGAGTTGCTGCTGCGCGCAGAGCTGTCCGCGGACTGCACCGTGCCGCCAGTCGACGTCTTCTCCTGGCACGTCGGCACAGCGGCCGACAGCGCAGGCCAGACGCAGTCCAGCGCCTCGGTCAAGCTGTGTGTAAACGGGATGACGGTTGAGAGCGACGGCACTGGCGACAACCCGGTCGATGCCCTCGACCGGGCCGTGCATCAGGCCCTCGACCCGTGGTTTCCTCGGCTGCGGCGGCTGCAGCTGGCCGACTATCAGGTCCGCCTCCCGGCCAGCGGATCCGGCGGCCAGGTGACGGCCCGGGTTCTCGCCTCCTTCACCGACGGCCCCGACCGACTGAACACCGTGGGGGTGGATCGTGACACCGGGTCCGCCTTCTTCCACGCCCTGATGGACGCCATGCGTTACGTGCTGACACCAGTCGACGGCCGGAATGCTGAAGCGCGGACCGCTGGCCACGAGCCAGCCGCTACAGGGCTCTGACGGACGAACGAACCCAGGACGGAATGACCATGCGTTTGGAAGGCATCTTTATACGGGCCACCGGCGTTCGGCTCCCGGCCACACTGCAAGTGAGTGACGCGGTCGCCGCGGGCGAGTGTCCGCCACCGAGCGTCAACACCACTGACATCATCTCAGTGACGTACTCTCCCGACGAGTCCGCGGCGGAGATGGCGGTCGCGGCGGCCAGCAGCGCCCTCGACCGCGCGGAGGTACAGGCAGACGACATCGACCTGATCCTGCACGCGGGCACCTACCACCAGGGCCAGGATCTCTGGCCGGCGGCCTCCTACATCCAGCGGGAGACGCTCCGTAACACCTGCCCCGCTCTGGAGATCCGGCAGATGTCCAACGGCGGCTTGGCCGCGCTCGACCTGGCTGCCGCATATCTAAGGTCCACGCCCAGCCGTCGCGAGGCTCTGCTGACCACTGCCGACCGGTTTTGTCCACCGGGCATCGACCGCTGGCGCACTGACCCCGGCACGCCCTATGCCGACGGGGGTACCGCGCTGGTGCTCTCCCGGCGCTCCGGGTTCGCGTCGGTGTCCTCGCTGGCGTTGTTCGCCGACTCCGAACTCGAGCCCTTACACCGCGGCGACACTCCGTTCTCACCGGCGCCGTTTACCCACGGCATGCCCGTCAACTTCGACGCGGCCAAGCGGTCTTTCGTCGAACGCATGGGTATCTCGTACGCCGTCACCCGCAGCAGTGCGGGGCAGTACAGCGTCGTCAAAGAGGCGTTGTCAGACGCCGGGATGGAGCTCGCCGATGCTGCGTGGGTGATCCTTCCGCATTTCGGCCGTCGTCGGCTGCAGTCCATCTACTACAGGCCGTTCGGAATCGATCCGGACCGCACCACGTGGGATTGGAGCCGGACGGTGGGCCACCTGGGCGCCGGCGACCAGTTCGCGAGCCTGGATCGGCTCGTCGTATCCGGCCTGGCCGTGCCCGGTGACCGCTGTGTCCTGATGTCGGTGGGCGCGGGATACAGCTGGGGTTGTGCGGTGGTCGACATCCTCGACCATCCGGCCTGGGCCGCTGGCTGACGTCCTGTCCGGTACCCAACCGATTCCCCGCCCCCGAAAGACGCCGCTGCGGCGGCCCTGCTGAAAGGAAACGTCCTGTGAGGCGCAGCAGTGCGGCAACGACCCATGTCGCGGAGCACAGTGTCATCGTCGCGGCGCCTGCCGCAGATGTCTACGGTCTCATCGCCGACGTGGCCGGCTGGCCCGATGTCTTCGGTCCGACGGTCCACACCGAGGTGTTGGAGGAAACCGAGCAGCACCAGTTGTTGCGGATCTGGGCGTTCGCAAATGACCAGGTGCGCAACTGGACCTCTCGCCGGTCCCTCGACCCATCGGCCGGCACGGTGACGTTCCGTCAGGTGGTGTCCGCGCCGCCGGTGGCGTCGATGGGCGGCATGTGGCGGATCGAGGAGGCGCCGGGCGGCTGCCGGGTGACGCTGCTGCACGACTACCGGGCTGTCGATGACGCCCCCGACGCCCTGCGCCTGATCGAGACCGCCGTGAACACCAACAGCAGCGCAGAGCTGCAGGCGCTGCGGACCACGGCCGAGCGGTTCGCTGACTTCACACAGTTGAGGTTCACCTTCAGCACCCATCAGGATGTCAGTGGCAGTCCACGAGATGTGTTTGACTTCCTGGCACGGGCCGAGTCGTGGCCGAGCCGTCTTCCGCACGTCGCCCGCCTCGAGTTGCGTGAGGCCGAGCCCGGCGTGCAGCACATGACCATGGATACCTACGGTCCGGACGGCTCCGTGCACACGACGTCCTCGGTCAGGCTCTGCTTTCCCAACCGAGGGCTGATCGTCTACAAGCAGACGACGCCACCACCGGTGATGACCAGCCACACGGGGCGGTGGGTCTTGGATTCCGTCCAGGACAAGTCCGGTGCGCCCGTGGTGCGTGCCACTTCTTGGCACACGGTCGTGCTCGACCCGGAGGGTGTGCGCCGGGTGCTGGGGCCCGGCACGAAGCTGGCCGAGGCTCGTGCCATGGTCCATCGGTCCCTCAGCACTAACAGCTCCGCGACCCTGCTCCGGGCCAAGCAGCACGTGGAGTAGCGCGCCCGGCAGCGGCAGCAAGGCGCTAGGGACGTTTCGTCCCGATCCTCCGCCGCGCGGTCGCAGTTCGAGACCACCAATGGGTGACCGGACCCCGGGGCCGTTGCCGTCGGGCCCGGCTGCTTTCCAGGGGGAGTGTTGAAGAACGACCGTACGTATGGCGGGGTGATCCGCGAGAGGGGCGCGACGACTCCCGACCAGGAGGCGTTGGTGTCCCTGGGCGAGAACGGCACGGACACGCCGATCGAGCGTCTGACCTACGGTGAACTCGACCGCGGTGCCGCAGCGCTGGCCGGCTGGTTGCGGGAGCACGGCCCCGCCGGTCAGCGCGTGCTGGTGCTGCAGCCTTCTCCCCGGCTCTTCGCAATCAGCATGCTCGCCTGCCTGTACGCCGCAGCGGTCGCCGTTCCTGTCGCGGTGCCGGGTGCAAGCCGCCATCACGCGGAGCGGGTGCTCGGGATCGCCAGGGACGCGTCGGCCGGCGTCGTCCTCACGGACGCTGCGACGGCGCCGAACCTCTCCGTGCTGCTGGCCCGCCACAGCCACTACCGGATCAGCTGCCTGGCCGTGGAGTCGGTGCCGGACGGGGACGGATTCCGCATGCCGATGGCCGACGCCGACGAACCGGCGTTGGTGCAGTACACGTCAGGTTCCGCCAGAGAGCCCCGTGGCGTGGTCCTGACCCATCGAAACCTGCTCGCCGGACAGCAGGCCGTCGCCCGAGCGCTGGACACGCGGCCGGGCGACCGGATCGGCGGCTGGCTGCCGATCCACCATGGCCTAGGCCTGGTCGGACAGTTCCTGCACCCGCTCTGGCTCGGAGGCACCTGCGTCCTGCTGAGTCCGAGCGTGTTCGCCCGGCGGCCGGCGGCCTGGCTGGAGGCCGTCTCAGCCCACCGAATACGAGTGAGCGGAGGGCCCGGATCGGCGTACGACCTGTGCGTGCGCCAGGTCGGTGAGCGGGAACTGGCCGGGCTGGACCTGTCGGGCTGGGAGACGGCCGTCAGCACGTCGGGGCCAGTCCGGCCCGAGACTCTGAACGCTTTCGCCAACCGGTTCGCTCCGGCAGGTTTTCGGTCCGGCTCGTTCAGGACATGCTACGGACCGACCAAGGTCCCCCTGCTGGTGTCCGGTCTCGGACCGGGTGCCGAAGCGGCCCACCGCACCGTGGACATGGCCGGACTGGAACACCAGGAGCTGCGTGATCCGGTTCCCGGCCGCCCGACGCGCACACTTGCGGACTGCGGCACCCCGGTCGTTGCCGAACTGCGCATCGTCGACCCGGTGAGCCTTGATGTCCGGCCGGACGGACGGACCGGCGAGATCTGGGTCCGAGGGCCAGCGGTCGCACACGGCTACTGGAACCGCCCTCGGGAGACCGCCGAGACGTTCAACGCCCGAACCGGCGACAGCGCGCGCGGCTTCCTACGCACGGGAGACCTAGGCGCGCTGTCGAACGGCCGTCTGTATGTGACCGGACGAATTGAGGACACCGTGGCGCTGGCCGACCGCCATCTGTTTCCCGGGGATCTGGAACGTGCGGTCCGCCAGGTCAGCAATCTATTCCGAGCCGGCGCTGCTTTCGGGATCGGTGCTGAGCGCGAGCACGTGGTGGTGATCCTGGAGTTGCGGGGGAACGGCCACTACGACGTCGATCTCCCCGCTCTCGTCAGGGCGGTGGAGGAATGCCTCTCCGCAGAGTTCCAGCTCACCCCGGGAGGGGTGTTCCTCGTGCGATCCGGGACGATACGCCGGACGACCGGCGGCACGCTGAAACACGACGAGTTGCGTCGGCTCCTACTCAACGGCGAACTAAAATCCATCCACCAGCTGGTGGGGGAGGACGTTCAGGAACTCATCGGCGCCGTGGACGCCTGAGCCGTGCCCTGAAGCGGCTCGTTCATCGCTTCCCCTGCCAATTCTCAGGGGATCCACCCCGCCTGTTCAGCGATACGGATAGCGTCGACCCGGTTGCGGGCGTTGAGCTTGGTCACGATGGACGTCAGGTAGTTCCGGACGGTGCCCTTGGACAGGTACAGGCGTCCGGCGATCTCCTCGGCCTGCGCACCCTGGGCCGCCAGCCTGAGCACCTCCAACTCTCGCCTGGTCAGGGGGCTGTCCTGGACGTCCCAGGCCGACAGTGCCAGTTCGGGATCGATGGCACGCTGCCCTGCCACGACGGCGCGAATGGCGCGGGCGAGTCGTTGCGGGTCGGAATCCTTCAGTAAGAAACCGGATACCCTGGCGTCCAGGGCACGGCGCAGTGTGCCCGAGCGGACCAGCCCGGTCAGCATGATGGTGCGGCAGTTGGGCAATTGTTGATGCAGTTCCATCGCAGCGCTCAACCCGTCGATCCCAGGCAGGCTGATGTCTATGACGGCGACGTCTGGTTGAGTCCTGAGAGCGGTCGGTACAATCGCGTCCCCGCGTCCGACGGCCGCCACCACTTCCAGGTCCCACTCCAGTTCCAGCAGGGCGACCAGAGCGCCGCGGAGCATAGAGACGTCTTCGGCAATGAGCACTCTGACGGACAACGTGGACCTCCTATCTCCCTGTCAGGAGGGCTGCCGGACAGATTCCAGTGGAACGACCAGGGGAACCTCGCCCACCAGGTGGAACCAGCCGTCGTCCATCACTCCCGCATCGACACGGCCCCCGACGAAATCGAACCGGCTGGCCAGGTTGCGCAGACCGCTGCCGTCGGAACAACGTTGTCCAGGTGCCGTACTGGCTACGCCGTCGTTAGCCACCACTAGCCGGACCTTCCCTCGCTCGTCGCCCACCCTGATCGTGACGTGCCTGACGTGGGCGTGCCGGAGGGCGTTGGTTACGCCCTCGCGCACCGCGGTGGCCAGGACGGTGTTCACGTCGGGTGGCAGGCTCCCGCACCGGATGTCGACGTGGGCGACGACGCCGAGGGAGTTCAGCACCGACTCCGCGGAGGATGCCTCCCCCTCCAGCGACATGTCCCGGTAGCCCCTCGCCACCAGCCTCACGTCCGACAGGGCCTGCCGGGAAATGTCGAGGATTTCGTCAATCTCCTTACGCACCTGATCTGGCTGGCCGGGCACCAGCCGGTAAATCAGTTCGCTCTTCAACGCGATCGACGACAGGCTGTACCCGAGCAGATCGTGCAGGTCCATGGAGAAGCGGAGCCGCTCGCGCACGACAGCCCCGCGGGCCGCCTCCGCACGCGAGGCCCATGCCTCCGAGACGAGATGGGTGAGCCGGGCGAGGCCGAAAACGACGAGCCCGCTCAGCCCGGCGGCCAGAGCAAACCCGACGGAGGACAGCAGAGGCAACCCGTGCACCACAGCGCGCACGGGTGCGCTGACGACGACTAGTGCGTAGGCGCCCCACGCGCTGATTCCGGTCAGCAACAGCAGCGCGGAACCAGCCAGCGGCGCGACCAACCCGTTCCAGTTTGTTCCGCCGAACACGACGGCGCCATACGTAGCGGTCCCAACGAAAAAGAAAACAGTAAATCTGCGCGCCGACGCCCATTGCCGATAGGGCATGAAGGGGAGAGCGGCCTGAAAACCGAGCAGCATTGTCGCGCACAGCACGCAGGCGACGATTTCACCCGCCCCCCGAGCGCACTGCACAACGTCGGCCAGAACCAGTACACCGTGGCTCAACACCACAGCAACGATCAACGTCCGGGCGTTTTGTAGAGCCATGTACATGAGGTCCGATCGCCCTTCGGCGCGGGACTTACCACGAAATAAGGCATCCACATGTCCCCCGAATACCTAAATTCAAGAATGCACTGTTGGTCATATCGCAAAACCACTGGCATATCGAACCGATACTAACAGGAGAATAACTGTTCCCATCCATGCAATCACGTACAGTGATTTAAACCTGCACAAATCAGCCTCCCTCGACCCAGGGCTCACTCCAGCGACGCGGCCGACCTCGGACCTGAAGAGCCCGGAGCCCGTACCCACTGCGATCAGCAGGGCGAGAATCACCCACTCCAGTTACGACTCGAAACGTGGCTGGTTCACTGCGGTGCATCGCTACTCGAAGAAGTAGCGCACAGGGGGCGCATCCCGCAGGACTGCCTGCCACGCGCTCCCTGCCCTCACGATCTCCACGGGCAGTGTGGCCTATGCGGCACATCGTCAGTACAGATCCTCAGTGCGATTCTGTGGCTCTTGGTAGTGCAGCCTTCACGCACTCGGTATGACATTTTCACAATGCCGCTCATGCCTCCCTCACTGTGCCATGGAGTAGTCGGAGTGCGAGGCTCCACCACTGTCGTACCGGTGTGCGAGGGGAGCGCAGATGGAAATCAAGGTGCTGGGTCCGCTAGGCGCTGAAGAGCACGGGATCTCAGTGGTTCCAAGTGCGGCCAAGCCCAGACAGATCCTCGCTTTGCTCGCCCTTCAGGCAGGGCGGGTCGTCACGGTGTCCACGCTGATGGAGGAGATCTGGGGAGAGGCCGTGCCCCGCAGTGCCGCGACCACGTTGCAGACCTACATTCTCCAGCTGCGCCGCAAGATCGCAGCGGCACTCCAGGACCGTCCCGGACGAGGGGCCAAGGACGTTCTCGTCACCCGGCACGGCGGCTATCTGCTCGACATACCCCCAGGACAGGTAGACGCCGAGGAGTACGGGCGGTATGCGTCCGCCGGGCGGGCCGCGCTCGACGCGCACGACGACCACTCGGCGTCCGAACTGCTCGGTAGGGCCCTCCGCATGTGGCGGGGGCCGGTCCTGGTCGACGTGCGCGTCGGAAGGGTGCTGGAACTGGAGGTGCTTCGGATCGACCAGGACCGGCTGGCGGTCCTCGAGCGGCGTATCGGCGCGGACCTGCGGTTGGCCCGCCACTCCGAACTTGTGCCAGAGCTCACCGTACTGACGGCCCGATACCCCATGCATGAGAACTTCTGCGGACTGCTCATGCTGGCCGCCTACCGTTCCGGGAACGCCTGGCGGTCTCTTCAGGCGTTCCAGCAACTGCGGTCCACTCTCGTCGAGGAGTTGGGTCTCGAGCCTTCCCCCCGGCTGCGGCGGCTGCACCAGTCGGTGCTGTCCGGTGACCCGGCACTGGACCTGGAAGCCGCCGCTTTCTGAACCGGTCCACCCTTTCGCGTCGGTGAACCCGCTTCAGCTCCAGCAATGCGCTCCATGTCGGCACAAGCGTTCATCGAGGGGGCCATCGAACGATGACCGGGATCGACAGCGGTGGCGCGCCACGAGCGCACACCGACCGATTCGGCGGGCGGGGCACGAAGGCAGAGACCCTGTGGTGTCTCGCCCGCCGGCCCGGCTCGATGAGGGAGGGAACCCACAGTGATTGGCACAGCCCGGCCCGGCCCACGAACCCGAAATCGCTCGGTCCCCGCGGAAACGAGGTGACGTCCATGCGCAGAGTCGCCATCACGGGCCTGGGGGCGGTAGCCCCGGGAGGCATCGGGGTGAAGGAGTACTGGGAACTCCTCACCGCCGGCCGGTCCGCTACACGCACGATCAGCTTCTTCGACCCTTCGCCCTTCCGTTCACGGGTCGCGGCCGAGTGCGACTTCGATCCGGTGTCTGCGGGCCTGACGCCGCAGGAGATCCGACGGCTGGACCGAGCTGCCCAGTTCGCCGTCGTGAGCGCCCGCGAGGCACTCACCGACAGTGGCTTGGACGTCTGCCGCCTCGACCCTGGCCGGATCGGCACATCGATCGGCAGCGCAGTGGGGTGCACCACGAGCCTGGAGCGCGAGTACGTAGTCGTCAGCGATGGCGGGCGCAAGTGGAATGTCGACCACGAGTACGCCGTACCGGAGCTGTACCGGCATTTCATACCCAACACGATGGCGGCCGAGGTCGCTTGGGTCGTAGGGGCGGAAGGCCCTGCCGCCGTGGTGTCGACCGGCTGTACCTCGGGGCTCGACGCGCTCGGTTACGCGGTGGAGCTGATCCGCGAGGGAAGTGTCGACGTGATGGTCGCGGGCGCCACCGAGGCCCCGATCTCCCCCATTACCTCCGCCTGTTTCGACGCCATCCACGCGACCACCCCGCACAACGACGAACCGGAACGCGCCTGTCGGCCCTTCGACCGCACCCGCGCCGGCCTGGTGCTAGGGGAAGGCGCGGCGATCGTGATCCTCGAGGAGTGGGAGAGCGCCCGAAGGCGCGGGGCACACATCTACGCCGAGATCGCCGGATTCGCCGCCCGTTGCAACGCCTACCACATGACGGGGCTCAGGCCGGACGGACGCGAGATGGCCGAGGCCATCGACGCCGCCCTGCAGGAGGCCCGCCTCGCGCCGGATGCCATCGGCTACATCAACGCTCACGGCTCCGGCACCAAGATGAACGACCGCCACGAAACGGGCGCGTTCAAACGCAGCCTGGGCGATCATGCTTACAAGGTGCCGATCAGCTCGGTCAAGTCGATGATCGGGCACTCGCTCGGCGCGATCGGCTCCCTGGAGATCGTCGCCTGTGCGTTGGCGATCGAGCACGGTGTACTGCCTCCTACCGCCAACCTGCACGAGCCCGATCCCGAACTCGACCTCGACTACATCCCGTTGACGGCGCGCGAGCGGCAGGCAGACGTGGTGCTCAGCGTCGGCAGCGGCTTTGGGGGTTTCCAGAGCGCCATGCTGCTCACCCGCCCGGAGGCGCGGTCATGACCGCCGCTGTCGTGACAGGTCTTGGTGTCGCCGCGCCGAACGGCCTCGGAACGGAGGCCTTTTGGAAGGCCACCCTGGCGGGGCAGAGCGCTCTGGCCCCGCTGACCCGCTTCGATACCGCCCAGTACCCGTCCGTGGTCGCCGGTGAGGTCAAGGGCTTCGTTGCGGAGGAGCACATACCCAGTCGGCTAATGCCGCAGACGGACCACATGACCCGGCTTGCACTTGCTGCCGCCGACTGGGCCATCGGTGACACCGGTGCCGACCTGCGGCAACTGCCCGAATACGGCATGGGCGTGGTGACCGCCGCCTCCGGTGGGGCCGTCGAGTTCGGCCAGCGGGAACTGGAGAACCTGTGGAGCAAGGGCAAGGAGTACGTCAGCGCCTATCAGTCCTTCGCCTGGTTTTACGCGGTCAACACCGGCCAGATCTCCATCCGGCACAAGATGCGCGGCCCCAGCGGGGTCCTGCTCACCGAACAGGCGGGGGGCATTGACGCCGTCGGCCACGCCCGGCGGCACGTCCGCAAGGGCACTCCCCTCGTCGTGTCCGGCGGTGTGGACGCGGCGTTGTGTCCCTGGGGGTGGGTGCCTCAGATCGCTTCCGGCCGCATGAGTACCGTCACGGACCCGGACCGTGCCTATCTTCCCTTCTCTACGGACGCCTGCGGGTACGTCGTCGGCGAGGGGGGTGCCATCGTCGTTCTCGAGGACGCCTCGTCGGCGCGGAAACGCGGTGCTTCACGCGTCTACGGCGAGGTCGCCGGCTATGCGGCGACCATGGATCCGGCACCCGTCACCGGCCGCCCGTCCGGCCTGCGGCGGGCGGCCGAGAACGCCATCGCCGACGCGGGCCTCACCCCACGGGGCATCGACGTGGTCTTCGCCGACGCGGCGGGCGTGCCCGAACTCGACCAGGCCGAGGCGGCGGCCATCACCGGGCTGTTCGGGCGGCGCGGAGTGCCGGTGACCGCGCCCAAGACCATGACCGGCCGACTGCTCGCTGGAGGTGCCGCCCTCGACGTGGCCACCGCATTGCTTTCCCTGCGTGACGGGGTAATTCCCCCGACCGTCAACGTGCGGGTCCCCGCGCCTGCGTACGGGCTTGATCTGGTCACCGGGCAGCCCCGCGACACGAACCCACGATCGGCCCTCATCCTGTGCCGTACCGACGACTGACCCTCTGACACCGAACGAGAGGATTCATGGCATGTCCGCCGCCACCACGGTAACCCTGGCCGACCTCACCCGGATGCTGCGTGAGAGCGCGGGCGAGGAAGAAGGTGTCGATCTGGACGGGGACGTCTTGAACGTCTCCTTCGACGATCTCGGCTACGACTCCCTGGCCATGCTCCAGGTCATTGGCCAGATCCAACGCGAATACGGTATCCGGCTGCCGGACGAGGCGATCGCCCACACGGACACCCCGCGTGCCCTGCTGACGCTGATCAACACCATTGGGGAAGTACCGCAGGCCGGCTGAAGCACCAAGTGCCCACCCCGCAGAGCGGGTGAAGACCCGTCTGCTCAGGCGCTGCCTCTTGCTATCGGGACCCGGCGGCCGACCAGCGCGGCACACACCTCATCTGAACGATGGGGGTGGTGCCCCGGCTGTCGTCGGCCCATGCGACGACAGGAGACACAGATGCTCTGTACAACTCTGACCGTGGTTACACGTGAGCTGACAGTCCCCGAAGAAGTATCAGCGGGGTACCCGCCAACCGAAATGCCTAGCGTCAGCGCCGCACTCGCGGCCTACGGCCTCGGCGGTTCACCGATGCGCTCCAGGACCATCGTCTTCCTCGTAACCGGCGATTGCCCGCTGTCGGTTGGCTCCGACGTCGAGGGGATTGCCGTGCGCACGGCGGTGTCGATGGTCCGAGCCTTGGTCCTGGCGCACACCGCACTCACCGACGGCACAAAGGACGTGGCGCTGGTCCTGGCCAGTCCCGGTGAGTCCGACACCGTCCGGGCCAGCCGGGTGACTCTGCGCAGGCTGCCGTTGGAGGACTGCACGGCACCCAGGTCCCGCTCGTTGCACCGACCAGTTAACGACGCCGTGCGGATGCTGCTCTGGTCCGGCCGCCGTACGAGCGACGAGACACGGGCCCGTGCACAACTACGCTCGGTGGTCGACCAGATGACGGACCAGGTATTCCGCGCCCTGCCCGCCGTGGTGCCCTGCGGACAGGGCGCAGGCCCCGTCCGGGCGGCCGCGCTATGCAGCCGTGAGAACCCCACCGCCGCGCTGGACGCGGCCCGGACGGTCACCGCCAACAACCCCCGCCCGGTGGCCCTGCTCTTTCCGGGCCAGGGCTCCCAGCACACCGCGATGGCCAGCGGGCTCTACACGTACGAGCCAGTGTTCACTGAGGCCGTCGACACAGTCCTGGACCTCATGGGCGACGAGGGCGCGGCCATCCGCGCAGATTGGCTCGCCCCACGGGAAGGGGTCATCAGCATCGACGATGTCCGGCGCGCACAGCCGCTGTTGTTCGCCGTGGACTACGCGCTCGGCAAGGTGATCATGAGTTGGGGAGTCCGTCCGGCGGCACTGCTCGGCCACAGTGCCGGCGAACTCGTGGCCGCCACCTTCGCCGGCGTCGTGTCGCTCGAGGACGCCGTCATGATGATGCATGAGCGTGTCCGCCACGCACTGTCCGTTCCAGCCGGGGGGATGCTCGCGGTCGCGGCGTCCGAGGCACAGCTACGCCCCTACCTGGTTGGCGAGGTGGCCATCGCCGCGGTCAACACCAGCATGCAGACCATGCTGGCTGGACCGGCGGCGCAATTACGCTCCGTCAAAAAGCGGCTGCAGGCCCACGGCCACACCGTCTTAGCGGTGCCGGCGACCAGCCCCTTCCACTCCCCTGTGATGGCCCCGGCCGCCGACGCCGTCGAACGGGAGTACGCCAGGATCGGGTTCCGGCCCCCGCGCCTTGCTCTGTACTCCGGTTACACCGGGGAGTTGATGAGCGAGCGGGACGCGCTGAGCCCGCGGTTCTGGGCCCGGCAGATCACGGACACCGTGTACTTCAGGCCGGCCCTCGACCAGTTGCTCGCTGCGGACGACATGCTCCTGGTCGAGGCCGGACCTCTCCAGACTCTGACCATATTCGCACGTCGGCACCCCTCAGTGCGGAGCGGGGCGAGCGCAGTGGTGCCGATGCTTCCTGCCCGCCCCCAGGGGCAGGAAGCGGACCGGCAATCCCTGCTCGGTGCGGTGGCCCAGCTGTGGACCGAGGGCCATGATCTGGACGCCGTCTCGCTCAGTCAGCTCTGGGCCGACGGCGAGGACCATGCCGCACGCCGGTCGCCGGTCGCAACGGGACAGCGCTGATGCTCGTGCGACTCCTGCGTGCCGTTGCCCAGGCGATGATCGCCACAGGAAGCATCTGGGTGTACGTCCCGCCGGTCCGTCGGCTCGACGAACCCGGTCCGGGGCATCCCGAGAGAGTCGTTCCGCTCAACGACGTCGAGCGCAGCCTGGAGCGTGCGCTGCTCGGCGAATGCGAATGATGGCGGCTCCTCGCCCGGACGCCGCAGGCAAAGCCGACAGGTCGTGTCACGCGGCCCACCCGGTGTCCGGGTGGGCCGGCCGCAGAGACTCTGTGAAGCGATATGGGGGCTGCCCGCAGCGGTCAGTATGGTCCCTGGAATCCGGCAGCAACGTCCGCCAGCGCGGGCAGGTCTCCCTGTGTCTGTCCGCACAGTCGCAAACATGCCTCCACTATGCCGCCAGCACCGGGGTGGAACGCCTCCTCCAGCGGCCAGGACACTGGCGCCGGACAGTCCGGCAGCGCCAGCCGCCGTATCGGCGCCGTCAAGACATGCGGTATGTGCTCGGCCACCACCGCCGCCACCTCCGCGGTGAATCCGTACCGTGCCCAGCTGGTGTCAGCCACTACCAGCCGCCCCGTCCTGGCAACCGACTCACAGATGATCCGCTCGTCCAACGGCCGCAGGCTGCGCACGTCGACCACTTCGGTGCTGATCCCACGTTCGGCCAGTTGATCGGCCGCCCGTTCCGCCTCGTGCACCATGAGTGAGGTCGCGACCACGGTGACATCGTCGCCGCGTCGCGCGATCCGTCCGACGCCGAAGGGGATTCCGGTGGCCTCCGCCGGCACCTCGCCGGTCAGCGGATACAGGTTGCGATTCTCCACAAGTACGACGGGTGTGTCCCCGGTCAGCGCCTGGACCAGCAGTCCCTTGGCATCGGCCGGCGACGCGGGTGCCGCCACGTACAGTCCCGCGTAGTGGGCGAAGGTCGCATGCGGACTCTGCGAGTGCGTCGCACCCTGTCCCCAGCCCCGGCCGACCACACCTCGGGTGACGACGGGCACCCCGCCCTTGTCTCCGCCGTACATGTAGCGCCACTTGGCGGCCAGGTTCACCAGCGGGTCCAGCGCCAGGAACATGAAGTCGGCCCGCGTGTGCACCAGCAACGGCCGCAGTCCGCCGGCCGCAGCACCCACGGCGAACCCCGCCGTTGCGTTCTCGGAGTTGGGCACATCGATCACGCGGCTCGCGCCGAACCGCGCGAACGCCTCCTTCGTGGTGCCAAAGGTGCCCTTGACATCGTCAACTCCCTCCCCCGCGATGAAAATGCCTTCGTCAGCCTCCATGCACTGCACGGTCGCCTCGCTGATCGCCTGCCAGTAAGTGAGAGTGCGCACGTGTGTTGGTCCTCTTCGTCAAGTGCACCGGTGTCAGCGGGGCACGGGCTGATAGGCACCGTCGAGCAGCGCCTCGACGTCGGGGAAGGACTGCTCCTTGGCATAGGCAACTGCGCTCTGGATCTCGTCGTCGAACCGCACCCGCCACTCGGCGACCGTCCGGTCAATGTCGGGGTCCTGCTCACGCAGCGTTTCGGTGGCACGCAGAATCGGGCAGCGGGCCATCCAGCCCTCCGTCTCCCCCACCGGGCGGTATCCCTGGTCGTGGCCATGGTCGAAGCCCGGCCCCACGTGTTCCCGCCACCGGTAGGTCGCGAGTTCCAGCAGGTAAGGGCCCCTGCCTTCCCAGCAGTGGCGCAGTGCTCGTCGCGCTGCGTCGTGCACGGCGAACACGTCGTTGCCGTCCACCTGCACCGCCGTGACCCCAGCTGCCCCGGCGCGGTCCCGGATGGTCGAGCCCGCAGGCTGCCGGGCGCCGATCGGGGAGGATATGGAGTACAGGTTGTTCTCACAGACGAAGACCACCGGAGCCCGGCGCATCGCGGCCAGGTTGAGTGACTCGGCGAACACGCCCTCCTCTGTCGCACCATCGCCGAAGAAGGTGATCGCGGCCCTCGGCTCGCCGCTGCGTGCGAAGGCCCAGGCGGTTCCCACCGCCACCGGGATCATCTCGCCGAGGATGGCAGCCGAGCCTGCGAAGCCAACCGCTCGATCGACCAAGTGGATCGAACCACCGCGGCCATGTGCGCAGCCAGCCTGCTTGCCGTACAGCTCGGCAACCATGGCCTTGAGGTCGCCTCCCTTGGCCAGGTAGGGGGCGTGGGAACGGTGGGCGGTGTAGACCCAATCCCGGGTGGTCGTGGCGGCGCAGACGCCTACGGCGGTCGCCTCTTGGCCGATCGAGAAGTGCGTTGGGGTACGCATCTGCTGCTCGTCGCGATAGTAGTCGGCGAGCGTTTCCTCCACTACGCGGATACGCACCATGTCGCGGAGCAACCGGGCATGGCCGGACGTCATGTTCGAGCCTCCTTGCAACCAGTTTCGGGGCGCCGCCAAGGGCATCGGGTTCTCCTCACGCACGCTGCCCGGTCGTTGCCTGCTCGCCGATGCCCTGCGCGGCCTTCACCCGGAGCCAGACCGGGTGACTTCCGCTGGCCTTCTCCGGCGGCACGGATCCGACCTGTCGGGTCCTCTGCCTCAGCAGGCACTCATCCGGGTCGCCGCCCGAGAGACTGAGAGCCGGCCACACCCGCGCATGGCGCAGTGGGATTCTGTGATCGGCTTGCTCCTCCTTCCGAGCGGTGCTGACCTGCCGGACGGCGACCCCATCGGAGCTCCTATTGTCGGAGCATCCCCTAGAGGGCTGGTGAAGTCGGACTGGACGCCCTGGGGACGCCAGTTCGCAGGCGGGGTCCCCGTCGACGACTCTGCGCCAACACCAGGAGTCGAGCTTCGTTCCAGAGATAAGCGAGCTGTGTGCGGTGCTGTGGACGCCTTCGCGTGGACTGGTGATGAGGTGTTCGACGGGGTAGCAAGTACCGATCACCTGCCTGTGACCACCGCGCAGGGCGGCGGGAGCCAATCACTGCTCTGGCCGGCCCCGGACCGACCCGAGCGGTGCCGACAGCGGACCTATCCTCACTAGCGGCACAGACCGTCAACGGGCCTGCGGCGCCGCCTCGTCGGGACACGAACCCAACGCGATTCCGAAGGGGCACGCGCGTATGAAGGGCATCATTCTCGCCGGCGGGACAGGAACCCGTCTGCACCCGATCACCATCGGCACTTCCAAGCAGCTTCTTCCGGTAGGCGACAAGCCGATGATCTACTACCCGCTCTCAGTGCTCATGCTCGCGGGCATCCGGGACATACTCACCATCACCAACCCCTCCGACACACCAAGATTCCAAGCACTCCTGGGGGACGGGTCCCATCTCGGGCTGCGCATCGCCTACGCAGAGCAGAACGCCCCGCGCGGTATCGCGGACGCGATCCTCATCGGTGCCGAACACATCGGGGACGGTCCGGTGGCGCTGATCCTCGGTGACAACATCTTTCACGGCAACAACTTCTCGGAGACGCTTACGGAGAATGTCGGGAACGTCCGCGGGTGCGTGCTGTTCGGTTATCCGGTCAACGACCCCAAGCGGTACGGCGTGGGAGAGACCGATGCCAACGGCGATCTCGTTTCCATCGAGGAGAAACCCCTGCTCCCCCGATCCAACCGGGCGATTACCGGCCTCTATCTGTACGACAACGACGTGGTCGACATCGTGAAGAACCTCCGGCCCTCGGCGCGCGGCGAGTTGGAGATCACCGATGTGAACCGCGTCTACCTGGAGCGGGGCGGGGCCCGGCTCGTGGACCTGGGCCGGGGATTCGCCTGGCTGGACACCGGAACGCCGGAATCGCTCCTTCAGGCCGGTCAGTACGTCCGTACGATCGAGCAGCGCCAGGGTGTACGGATATCCTGCATCGAGGAGATCGCGTTGCGCATGGGCTTCATCGACGCCGACGCCTGTCACCAGTTGGGGTCCCGGATGGCCGCCTCGGACTACGGCAAGTACGTCATGGCCATCGCCTCCGAATTAAGGTGAGCCGACGGCCATCGGGCCCTGTCAGGAGTTCGCGGGCGGACCGCATCGGGCGGCCTCCTCAGCGGGTACCCCACCCTGCCGGGGCTGCCCCGGCCACTCGGGCGCGGCCCGCATACGCACACCGCGGCGTGATCGCATGCGCTGGCGTTGAGCGCAACCGGTCCCGGACCATCAACCGAGGGGACCGTCGAATGTGGGGGCGCGGTGGGCGAGCGGCTCCCACCACGCCCGGTTCTCTCTGTACCAGCGGACGGTGTCGGCCAGCCCGCGGGCGAAGGTGATCCGGGGCTCGAAGCCGAGTTCCTCCCGAATGCGCGAGGCGTCCAGGGAGTATCGCCGGTCGTGTCCCAGGCGGTTCTCGACGTACTCCACCCGGTCCCAGCCGACACCGAGTTCGGCGAGCACCCTCCGGGTCAGCTCACGGTTGGTCAGCTCTGTCCCACCGCCGATGTTGTAGGTCCGCCCCGCCCGGCCTGACTCCAGCACAAGCTGGATCGCACGACAGTGGTCGTCGACGTGCAGCCATTCGCGCACGTGCATGCCATCGCCGTACAGCGGTGCCTTCTCACCGTCGAGCAGACGGGTGACGAAGAGTGGGATGATCTTCTCGGGGAACTGATGGGGGCCGTAATTGTTGCTGCACCTTGTGACGGTAGTCCATAGACCGTACGTGCGGTGAAAGGCTCGGACGACCAGATCAGCCGCGGCCTTTGAGGCTGCGTAGGGCGAGTTCGGCTCCAGCGGGGACGACTCGGTCCACGAGCCCTCCTCGACCGACCCGTACACCTCGTCGGTCGAGACGTGCACAACGCGTTCCACGCCGGCGCGCCGACAACATTCAAGGAGGGTGTGCGTGCCGACCACATTGGTCGTGATGAAGGGGGTGGAACCGGCGATCGACCGGTCCACGTGCGATTCGGCAGCGAAATGCACGACCGCGTCGTGCCCTGGCACAACGTCCATGAGCAGGTCGAGGTCGCAGACGTCACCCTGTACGAACGTCAGGCGCGGGTGCCCATACGGAAGACTGGTGAGCGTGCCCGAATAGGTGAGCTTGTCCACCACGGTCAGCCGGATTTCCTCATACCCTCGGTACACGCCAGCGAGGAGGCTGCGGACATAATGGGAGCCGATGAAACCGGCTCCGCCAGTGACAAGGAGGTTCACGTCTGCTGCCCCTCTGACTCGCGCCATGGTCCAGCGGGTTGCCTCAACCCGCTGAGCGGCAGTCGTCCGACGCACTCAGCCCCATGCCTCCGTTCACACACTGAAGGAGCCGGTTGCTCCCTGCGGATGTGTCTCTTGGCGCGATCTTCAGCACCGATGGTGCACACCCCTGCCACGCGCCGCGTTCTGTCCCGCTCCAAGGTCATCTGCCGCTCCTTCCGGTCGCTGTGTCGGTACCGACGAGAATGACAGCCACCCGGTCGCAGGGCCGTCGACATCCGCTCGAACACAGAGGAAAAGCGACTGCTCAGGCACTGCCGTCGGCCCTATATGGCGGGACGAACAAGCTTCGAGTAGGGGCCTTGTGGGGGCATGCCTGCTTCGCCAATCTCCGCACCGCGGCACCACACCGGCGCCCCACCAAGACGGCCAGCGAATCTGCTGCGCACAGGAGCTGCCGGAGACCACAGCCAACAGCGTCGACACCATCGCCTCGGCTTCAGGCATGAGCACGGCAACCACCGCGGAGCTCGCCCCATCCCCGAGGCACTTGACAGGCATTCCTCTCTTTCTGAGCTGCATCTCTCGTACATGAATACCAAGACCGCCGAGCAAGACGTGCACCGCCTGGTGGGCTTCGTCACGGTGCTGAAGCCTGCCGAAGCGAAGGCTGGCATCAGACAGTGGCACGGGCGTCTCCCGCTGTATCAAAGACTGGCGGCTGGATCACCGAATCCCGTCAAGGATGGAACGCGCACCCTGGTCAATCAGCTTCTCGGCCAGCGCCACGCCGAGCTTCTCCGGCTCGCCGGCCGGGCCGACGAGGCTACCCGTGACGCGTTGGGTGCCGTCGAGCGACGTGACCTGAGCAAAGAGTGACAGGGAACCGTCCGACCCCGTCTGCGCGTAAGCGCCCACGGGCACACTGCATCCGCTGTGCAGCTCAGCGAGCAAGGCCCTCTCCGCTCGCACCTGGCTGTCGACCATCGTGTCGCCCACTGAGGAGAGGATCTCCTTGAGTTCAGCACTGGCGTCGCGGACCTGAATACCGAGTGCGCCCTGACCGGGCGAAGGCGGGAAAAGGTCGAGGGGTAGCAGTTCACCAATCGCGTCATCGAGACCCAGGCGCCGAAGCCCCGCAGCAGCCAGGACCACGGCGTCGAGGCCCGCGGTCTCAATTTTCTTCAGACGAGGCGGCACATTCCCCCGGATCGGGACGACTTCTAAATCCGGCCGCACAGCCAGGAGCTGAGCAATTCGCCGAGGTGCACCGGTTCCCACCCGCGCACCTTTTCGCAGTCCGGACAGTGTGGCCCCGCACAGTGCGTCCCGCACGTCCTCACGACCAGGAGGCGGCACTAGTGTCAGGCCAGGTGGGTTCATAGTCGGCAGGTCTTTCAGAGAGTGGATGACAACGTCCACGTCCCCATTGCTCAGCGCTGCCTCCTGCGCGGAGCTGAATGCACTTCCACCGCAGGCCGCAGAAACATCGGAAAGCCGAGACTTTCTATCCTTGTCGCCGCCTTCGAGAATCACCCGATGCTTGAACGTAACGCCCGGAAAACTATCGAGAAACAGGGCAATATATTCCCAGACCTGAACTTTAGCCAGATTACTTGCTCGCGAACCGACCAGGTAAATCGACACGGTAATCAGCTCCTGGTAGGCGATGAGATGCAAATTTCCATTGCCCGTCGCAAGATTCCCAATCCACTCGGCAATTCTCCTTCACCCCTCCTGGAGTGGCACTTTCGATCTAGGAATTGTCGGCAGGGCGGACGCCATGGACCTCCGTGGCTCCTGTTCTACCGGCACGAACTCGACCGATGGTTGACTCCTGTCCATGCGGACGAGCCCGTACGGCAGCCGACCGCAGCCGTCGGCCCGTGACTGAGGCCCCGTTGGAAGCCAGGCAGCGGGTACAAGCGCCGCCGAACAGACGCCAGGCCGCCCTCCGTGACCGGCCGGGCCGCCGACGACTGGATGCAGTGCGCGAGACGCCACGCGTCAGCCTGGTCAGGGAACCGCTCTCACACACGTCCTCACAGCCACCGCCGTCAACCTGCTCCGCCTCGATCCCTGAGCGCGTTTCCCGGCACTACCCGGTGCGGCCGACGGACAGGCAGATGCCTAACTCCGTTGCCAGGATGGCGAATTGCTGACTGGCGTACTGACAGCCGCCATCCGAAATGAAGATCAACCCGACCCGTGGGACCACGCCGCCAGCAGGCGGACCAGAGGGCGTCTGCGACCAGTTCGGTTCGCAGGTGGTCGGCGGTGGACCAGCCGGCCACGCGGCGGGAGACGATGTCGATGACGGTGGCCAGATAGAGCCAGCCCTCGTCGGTGGCAACGTAGGTGATGTCACCTGGCCTTAACGGCGCAGTTGGCCCCTCCAGAATCGGCGAGACGTGGACCCACTAGCGCGTTCGATTCCGGCCCGACCCGGCCCCACCGTGCACCGTCGGACCTGCGAGTGGTGGGGCCGCTTCGGACTGGAACTGGGCCTGTCCGTTTTGGGCGGAGCCAGCGCAAGCCGGAGAAATGGGGCCGCCGCAGAGCGTTAAAGCCAGTCACCGCACTAGTGTCTCGTGATCCTGATTGCGTTACTTCGAGTTGTTATTGACGAGTTTCTTCACGCTGGTCTGGACGAGTCGGACCTTGGCGAGGATCTCGTCGGCGGTGGCGGTCCAGGTGAAGGGGCTCGGGTTCTCGTTCCAGGAGTTGATGTAGTCGCGGATCTGTTTGACCAGGACGTTGACGCTTGCGAACGTGCCACGGCGGATGGACTGCCGGGTGATGATCCCGAACCAGATCTCGATCTGGTTCAACCACGAGGACCCGACCGGGGTGAAATGGAAGTGGATGTGCGGGTTCTTCGCCAGCCATTCCTTCACGTCCGGGGTGGTATGCGTGGAGAGGTTGTCCAGGACGACATGGATCTCCTTCCCCGCATGCGGTTTGACGGCCTTCTTCAGGAACGCCAGGAAGTTCGCGCCGTTCCGGTTCGGCTTGCACTCGCCGAGGACTTCACCGGTCGTGACGTTCAGCGCGGCGAACAGGTTTGTGGTGCCGTGGCGCACATAGTCGTGGGTGCGCTTCTCCGTGGCCGCGAAGGCCACCGGCAGCACGGGCTGGGTCCGGTCCAGGGCCTGTACCTGCGTCTTCTCGTCGATCGACAGCACCACGGCGCCACCGGGCGGGGCCAGGTACAAACCGACGACATCGGCGACCTTCTCCGCGAACGCCGGGTCCTTCGAGATCTTGAAAGTGCCCGAGCGGTGCGGCTTCAGATTCTCCTCCCGCCAGATGCGGGCGATGTAATGCCACGACACCGAGACGCCCTCCCGCCGCTTCAGATGGTCGGCCAGCGTCCGCGTCGACCAGTGCGACAGCCCGGATTCCGCCGGCGGGGACATCCTCGTCAAAGCGATCACCCGGGCCCGCACCCGCGGCGGCACCTGGGTACGCGGCCCGCCACGGCGCTTCTCCTCCAGACCGGCAAGGCCCCGCTCGGCATAACGGGCCTTGCAGCGGTCCACCGTCAGCGGCGCCACACCGGCGAGTTCGGCGATGTCCTTGCGCCGCCGACCCTCGCCGGACCACAACACGATCCGTGCACGAAGCGCCACATCTGACGGAACATCCCGCGACCCGGCCAACTCCCGCAGTTCCGCCATCTGTTCAGAGGAGAGATCCATACCAGACTCAACGATCACAGAAGCCTCAGGTTCCATGAACAGGATCACGAGACACTAGCGGGTGTCCAGGCCGTCTGGGTCGGAAGCGAACTTGCGAACGACGAAGTCAGGCCGGACGGCGGCCCGCGGGTCGGGGACCTTCGTCAGCTGCCGCCGGACTACGGTGCCGCCCCCGCAGTCCGGCGGAGCGCATCGGCTGACTGTGCAGTCCCAGCTCATCCTTGACGTCGTTGGTGCTGGACTTACTTGACGGTCGCGGGAGATTTTTGATGGTCCGAGCACATCCCTGACGGGTGGCGCTCGTTGTGCGGGCATGGACGAAATAGCCGATCCTGCGGGGAACGCTGGTGAGGACTGGACGGTCGAACACCGATTTCGGGCTGTGGTGGAGGTGCTGGACGGTTCGCCGGTGGCGGAGGTGGCACGTCGGTACGGCACGTCCCGACAGTCCCTGCACACCTGCTCGCCATCTGCCAGCTGCGCCAGACCTATCCGAGGTGGGGTGCCCGCCGGATTTCCCATGAACTGGCCGCGCGCGGAGTGACAAACGCGCCTGGCCGTTCGACGGTGCACCGCGTCCTGATTCGCAATGGGCTGGTCAATCACCAGGTCCAGGTCCACCGCCGCGTCTACAAGCGGTGGCAGCGGGATGCGCCGATGCAGTTGTGGCAGATGGACCTGATGGGCGGGGTGTTCCTCGCCGACGGGCGGGAGTGCAAGCTCCTCACCGGGATCGACGACTGCTCTCGGTTCATCGTGATCGCCACGGTGCTGGTGCAGCCGACCGGGCGGGCTGTCTGTCAGGCGTTCATCGAGGCGATGCGCCGCTACGGGGTCCCGTCGGAGATGCTGACCGACAACGGCAAGCAGTTCACCGGCCGCTACTCCAAGCCCCTTCCCACCGAGGTCATGTTCGAGCGGGTATGCCGCGAGAACGGCATCAACCAGCGGCTGACCAAGCCCAGGTCACCGACCACGACCGGGAAGATCGAACGGTTCCACAAGACCCTGCGCCGCGAGATGCTCGACCACTCCGGCCCCTTCGCCGACCCGGTAGCGGCCCAGAGCGCGATCGACGCATGGGTCCATGGCTACAACCACACCCGACCCCATCAGTCGCTGGAGATGGCCGCTCCGGCACAGGTCTTCCGCCCTCACTCACTCCCAGCCGACACGACGGAGGCCGCAGAAGCCGTGGCGGCCGAGGCACCGTTGAGGCCGTCCGAACCGATGCGGCTGCCGGTGCTCCCTCCTCCGAGTTCGTCCGAGGACAACCTCCCGCTCCAAGCCGTGGAGTTCGAGGCCGTGATCAGCCCCGGTCGGCACGTGATGCTGCCGCAGGCACGGAGCCTGAAATTCAGCCCGACCCTGGTCGGCCGGACCGTCACAGTCTGGGCCGACCACCGCACCGTCCACGTCATCCTGGACGGGCAACTGATCAGGACTCGCTCGATGATCTTCACCGATGCCGACCTGCAAGGTCTGCTCCTGCGGGGCGGACGGCTCGGCGGGGCCGAGCCTCAGGGCGGCGTCAGTGCGGACAAGCCCCTGGCACCCGCGACCGTTGTCGAGGTCGATCGCAAGGCCACCAAGGACGGCGTGGTCTCGCTCGGGCGGACACCCATCGCCCTTGGCCCGGGGCTGATCGGCAAGCACGTCACCCTGCGCTTCGACGGCAGCCTGATGTATGTCATCCATGCCGGGCTCCTGGTCAAAACCCTCGCCGCCCCTATCCCGCACCAGCGCCGCGCCAAACTCACCGGCGCTCGGGTCGCCGTCACACCGCTGCCACCGCCCCCCTCACAGCCGCGGCGGGCCGTCCGGCGCATCGGAGCCGACGGCACCTTCGTCATCGCCCGGCACAAGCTCCGCCCTGGCATCGCCCACGCCGGCAAGACCGTCACCGTCGTCATCGAGGAGACCTGCTTCCGCGTCCTCGACGGCGAGGTCGAGATCTCCACCCACCCGCTCAAAGGCGGCCCCGTCACCCGCTACATCGCCGATCCCCGCTGACCGTCAACCATCACCTGGAACCGCCAAGCATCACGCGAGACACCGTCAAGCAAGTCCCGAGACCAATCTGTCAAGCATCTCCCCGGACCTCACATACGGGGAGAACGAAATGGCCGTTGACAATCGGCCGGGCGATGCAGCGACGGCCGTAGTCCTCGCTCTGTCGTTGAAGGACGGCGTGCACTCACGGGGCTCTGTAAGTTCCGCGTAATCGCTCGTGGAGTTCGGTGATCTTCTCGGTCAGCTCGGCGTCACGGACCGCTCGCGGGCCGGGCTTGGCGATACGGCGGGCGTAGAAGGCGGTTCGGGAGAGACCTGCAGCAGTTCACACGCGCGCTTGACGCTGTGCCCGTCTCGCTACTCTGCATCGATGAACGGGAGCACCGTCACCGGGTCTCCTTCGCGAAGAAGGCCGTCTTAGATTCAACCGGTCAAGGCAATGCTCTCTGCTGGTGTCCGGAAACCCAGGCACTTGCGAGGACGGTTGAATCTAAGGTGACCCACTTGAGGACCTCCGCGTCCTCCCGCAACTGGCGGTTCTCTCGCCGCAATGCGGCCAACTTCTTACGTTCACTGCTGGTCAGGCCATCGCGCTCGCCCGCGTCGACCTCGGCCTGGCTGACCTACAGCCGCACTGCGGTCTCCGCAGGGTCGAAGTCCTTGGCGATCTGACCGACCAAACGGTCACCACGTCGGCACGACTCGACGATCTCGGCCTTAAACTCCGACGTGAACGAACGGTGAGGCCGAGGCTTCTTCTTCCCCATGTTCTCCATGATGGACATCCTCCCGGGGTAGAACCTCTGATCTCAGATGTCCGCCAAGGCGGATCAAGCCCACTGGTGTCAGGCCGGGGCTCGTGCGGTCTGAAGCATGGCTGACCCACCGTGATAGGAGGTGATACCGCCGTCGATGACGACGGATGAACCGGTCATGAACCGAGAGGTGTCGCTGGCAAGGTAGACGGCCAGCCCGACGAGTTCGTCAGGTCGGCCGAATCTGCCGACCGGGACTGCTTTCAACAGGCTTTCGGACAGCTGCTGGTTAGTGGCGAGCCCGTGGGTAAGCTCTGTGTGCATCCACCCTGGCGTGATGGCGTTAACCCGCACACCGGACGCGCCCCATTCGGCAGCCAGGGAGTGGGTCAGAGCCGTGACGGCCGCTTTGGCCATCGCATATGGAGCGTAGTTCGGCATTCCAGCCTCGCCGGCGAGAGAGGCGATATTGATGATCGAGCCCTGACGGCGCGTGACCATAGCCTCTCCGACACTCTGGCACACGTGCAGAACAGATTCGAGGTTCAGCCGGATCTCCTGCCGCCACTGGGCGGGAGTGAGCTGGAGGAACGGTCCGCCGCAGGTGATCCCGCCGGCGTTGTTCACCACGATGTCCAGTGGTCCTAGCTCGGCGGTGGCCCGTTCCACACTGTGCTCGATCTGGCTGGGGTCTTCGACGTCGCAGGTGAGCCTTGCGACGCGTCTGCCCAGCTTCTCCACCGCAGCAGCGGTTTCCTCGATTCCATCGGCCCCCCGTGCGAGCACAGCGATGTCCGCCCCTGCTTCTGCGTAACCGAGCGCGATCGCCCGGCCGATGCCGCGCGATGCACCCGTCACCAGGGCCACTTTCCCTGACAGCTCGATCATTGGTGAGGTCCTTCCGGGGCTATCGCAGAAAGTCTTCGACCTTCTCGGTTGTCTGCTTGAACTGCTCGATCTGAGGTAGGTGTCCGCAGTCGTCGAGAAGAGCGATGGCACTGTCCTTGACGAGGCGTGCGAAGTCATCGGCGTAGCTCACCGCTGCTACACGGTCTTCGCGTCCCCATACGACCAGCGTGGGAGCAGCCACGCGGTGGAGCCGTGACCGCAGGCCGCGGTCGGGGATGGGCCAGATGTACTTCGCGGTGCTGCCGAGGGACCAGACCATGCCGACAGCCGCTTCCAGGGCGGCTTCAGGGTCTTCGGGGAAGGCCAGCGCCGCCTGTGCGACTTCACCAGTGTGGTCATGGAAGAGCAGGCCAGGCAGCTCCGTAGCGGAGGCGGCTGCGAGGGAGACCACAGGCGCGTCCTCGCGCCACAGCCCGAGGGGTGCTAACAGCACGAGTGCTGACGGGAGCTCCGGGAAATGCGCGGCGAGTTCGGCGGCGATCATTCCGCCGAAGTCGTGTCCGACGACCACTGGCCGGTCCAGGCTCAGCCGCCTGGTCATCTCCTCGTAGACAAGCACCATGTCGGAGAGGTGGTCGATGACATGCACGGCGTCGGGATCACCGGGGGTTGTCCCAGGGAATTCGGGGGCGTACACGGTGTACTGCTCAGCTAGACGGGACAGGAAGGGGTCCCACACGAGTCCGGTGGCGGAGTGCAGGTACAGCAGCGGGTCGCCCTGGCCCGCTATCTTCACGCGTAGTTTCAGCCGCCCGCCCCACGTCTCGATGGTTTCCTCGCGGACGGAGGACTGGGTGGAGTCCGTGGTCATGAGGCCACCGCCTTGCGTGTCGTGGCCGGTGTGCGGCCCTCGGCGACAGGAAGGGGCGTTCCGCCCAGTTTCTTCGGCCACCAGTGGTGGTCGAGCTGTTTGTCCTGCCACATTGTTCGCAGTCGAGGCAGAACCTCGGTGGCGAACAGGTTGATGTTCTTCTCCGCCAGTTCCTTGGGCATGGAACCGAAGCCGAGCATGGCGTGCAGGTTACCGATGCCGTAAGTGCGGCAGTATTCCAGGAGCTGTTCGCTGACGGTGTCCGGGCTGCCCGCGATGACAGTGCCCGCTTCCGCGAGCTGCCCGAAGGTGGCCGTGCGCATCTGGCTGTACATGCCGAAGTCGGCGGGGTCCTGCATGAGCGCCCGCACTCCGTGGATGTTGATACCTCCGGGGAGAGCCAGCTTCTCCATGGGAATGGAGCCCAGGCCCTTGCGATACATGTATTCGACGTGCGTGCCGTACTCCTTCTCGGCACGCTCGTCGGTTTCACTGACCGCGATGGTCTGAAGGAACCCGAGCCGGTACGGATTGCGGGGCAGGCCGAGCTCGTCCGACAAGCCCCAGAACCGGTCGAAGATCCGCTTTCCGGTGAGCTTGGCGCCGGCGAATCCGAAATAGTTGAACCCGAAGCCTCGTTCCAAGGTGGTTCGCATGGTGGCGGGGTTTCCGATGCCGGTGATCCATACAGGCGGCTGGTCCTGCAGCGGCCGGGGCCAGATGTTCACCTGCGGAAACTGGTTGTAGCGCCCGTTCCAGGCGAAAGGTTCGCGGTCATGCCAGGTGCGCAGGATCAGTTCGAGGTTCTCCTCGAACCTCCCGCGGACCTCGATGGGGGGTACGCCGTTGTTGATGCTCGCGTCGTAGCCGAGCCCAACGGGAAAACCCGCGACGAGGCGGCCGCCGCTGATCACGTCGACCATCGCGTATTCCTCGGCGACACGGACGGGTTCACGTGACTTTCCGAGAGACCTCCCCATGGGGAAGATCGCGACGTCGAGCCCCTCGGTCTCCGTGGCATAGGCGACGGCGCTGGCGATGATGTTGGGATTGGGTGTCAGGTCGTACGCGCTCTGCGCATGTTCGTTGAACGCGACGCCGTCGAACCCCGCTCTCGCACCCATCATGAGTTCGTCGATGTGGTCACGCAGCGACGAGTACACGCCGGATGGGTTTGTCAGGCTGTACGGGGTCGAGCACACAGACTGATGGTGCTCTTGGAAGTCAGGCGACAAAAAGCGGTACGGCGCTTGCTCGAACAGAGTGACCTTCATCTACCCTCCACAGAAGCCAGGATCGGCGCGATGGCATGTCACAACTGGGCCACGAACAAGATCGACTCACCGTCGACGCTCCTGGTTGCGTGCCCCTTGCCCGTGGTGTCCTCGACGAGGACGGATCCGCCGGGAACGAACTTCCGGACTTCCCCATCGCTGACGCTGACCTCGAGTTCCCCCTTGACCAGGGTCATGATCTGCTTCCTGGGGGCCGGGTGGAAATCACCGAAATAACCTTCAGGGAGAAGCAGATACACGCCCGCTTTTGCTTCCATCGGAGACGAGGCGAACATAGAGGGGGCCGGTGGCGCGAAATTCATCTCCGAGACCTCTAGCTTGTCCGCGGTGAAATGAGTCTCCCCTTTCTCGTCGGTGTACAGCCGAGTGACCTCGATCAGACGTGATCCATTGCCCGACATCGCTTTCCCCTTCAGAAAGGAGGATTCTGGTACCACAAAAGAACTGGTGGACCGGCAAGCCGGCCCACCAGTCAAGCGGAGAGGGCAGGATTCGAACCTGCGAGAGCCATAAGCCCTTCGATGTCGAATTTCGTCGACACGGATCCGTTAGGCCGCTACGGATACCTCTCCTTATGGAACTTGGCGACTTCGCCGTGTTCCGTCGGTGTGGCGCTGAGAAAACTATGGCACGTTGCGCTGACATGGCACTGATAACAGTCTGACACCTCCCCCAGACGTCTTCCGCGGTGGTTCCGGAGTATCCGTCAGCGCCTTATCAGCAGCTTGTCATCCAGCTCTGATTGAATCGGTCCGCAGTGGCACCTCGTGAGCGACCTGGAGCAGAAACGGGGTAGGAGCGGATGACCGAATCTCTTGCGGCTCTGAAGGAACTTCGGAGTCTGCCCAGATCCGCACGAGAAGAGGCCCTTGAAGAGATCATTACAAGGGAATTCAGATACACACTTCTCATGACTGATGACGAGGAGTTTCCTCTGTCGGAGAGCTTTTTCGACATGGGTTTCACTTCGCTGCGGATCACCGAGGCCAAGCAGCGTTTGGAAGAGAGCCTGGGGTGTTCGATCAGCTCCACCGTGCTCTTCAATAACCCGACCGTGGAGCAGTTGGTGGCGTACATGACGAGTGATGTACTCGCCGATCTCTTCCCGGAGAGTTCCCGTGCGGACTCCTGAGCCGCCGGAGGCCGGCCACGAGGAGCCGATCGCCGTCGTCGGGATCGGCCTGCGTTTTCCTGGTGGCAACGAGACCCTCAGCGGGTTCGACGAGTTTTTGCGTGCCGGAGCCAGTGGGATCCGGCCGCTGCCACGTGATCGTTGGGACGTCGACGCGTTTGCGCCGGGCGGCGCCGAGACGAGAGGGGCGATCCGCACGACGGCGGGTGGGTTCCTCGACCGTATCGACGAGTTCGACCCTCAGTTCTTCAATCTCTCGCCCAAGCAGGCGCAGTACGTCGATCCCCAGCAGCGGCTGTTGCTGGAGACCGCCTGGGAGGCGTTGGAAAGCGCCGGCATCGATGCGACGTTGATCCGCGACGGCGGTGTCTACGTCGGCGCCACGCCCTTCGATCAGGCCATGGAACTGGATTCCGTGCCGTACGAGAAGCTGGACGGCGCGCTCGCCACTGGCATGGGTGCGTACCCGCTCTCCGGTCGGCTGTCGTATTTCCTGCGTTGGCACGGCCCAAGCCTGACCACGGACACGGCGTGCGCGTCGTCGCTGACGGCCCTGCACATGGCTGTCGCAGGGCTGCGCAACAAGGAGTGTGGCATCGCACTGTGCGGAGGGGTCAACGCGCTGCATCATCCGCGTATCTTCGCGATCCTCTCCGAGGGCCAGATGCTGGCACCCGACGGCCGGTGCAAGACCTTCGACGAGGCCGCTGACGGCTATGCACGAGCCGAGGGCTGCGGAGTGATCGTACTCAAGCGACTGTCGGACGCCCGGCGGGACGGTGACACCGTACTCGCGCTGGTCCGGTCCACTGCCATCGGCCACAACGGCGAAAGCGCGGGCCTGACCGCCCCCAACGGCACGTCGCAGGAAGTGGTCATGCGCCAGGCCCTCGCGCGCGCCCGCCTGCAGCCGGGGGACATTCAGTACGTGGAGGCCCACGGCACGGGCACACCGCTGGGCGACCCCATCGAGATGGCTTCGATCAATGGAGTGTTCGGCTCCGCGCACCAGGAAGGGGAGCCTCTCACCGTCGGCTCGGTCAAGTCGAATCTGGGTCACATGGAGCCGGTGGCGGGCCTCGGCGGGATCATCAAGGTGATCCTGCAGATGCGCGAGGGAGTGTTCTACCCGCACCTCTACAAGACGCCGTCGGGGCGCATCCCGTGGGACAGGTATCCAGTGACGGTGCCGACGGAGTGCGGGCCGTGGAAGGCGCCGGTGCGCCGGGCGATCGTCAATAGCTTCGGTGTGGCGGGCGCGATTGGTATCGCCGTGCTGGAGGAAGCTCCCGAGCAGCCGGTTGAGGAGGAGTCGTCCGAAGGACCGCATGTGCTGACCCTTTCGGCGAAGAGCCTCTCGGCGCTCGGTCTGCAGATCGAGCGCTACCGGCGCTTCCTGCTCGAGCGGCCGACGACCGTTGTCGCCGACCTGTGCCGTACGCGCAATACCGGGCGCAGCCACTTCAAGCACCGAGTATCGGGTGTCGTCCACGATCATGCCGAGGCCGTCGCTCTGCTGGATCGCACGGCGGCCCAGCTGGCCGCCGGCGAGCGCACCTCCGGGGACCTTCGCAAGGTTGCGTTCCTCTTCACAGGTTCGGGGTCGCAGTACGCGGGCATGGGCGCGACGCTCTACCGCCGCTTTTCGGTGTTCCGTGAGCACGTCGATGCCTGCGACTCCTACTTCGCCGGGCACCTGGACAGGTCGGCGCGCGACATCATGCTGGGCGCGGCCGAGGACGCCGAAGAGCGCCTCACCGAGACGGTGTACGCCCATGCGGCCCTGTTCACGTTGGAGTACGCGCTCGCCAAACTGTGGCAGTCCTGGGGGATACGTCCGCAAGTGCTCGTCGGCCACAGCGTGGGGGAGATTGCGGCGGCCACCGTAGCAGGGCTGTTCACGCTGGCCGACGGAATCCGCTTCGTTGCGGCCCGGGCCTCACTGATCCAGTCGGTAGCCGCGCCGGGCGGCATGGCTGCGGTGTCGGCGCCCGCCGACGAGGTCGAGCCACTGCTCGAAGCATGGCCCGATCTGGACATCGCCGCTGTCAACGGACCTATGCAGTGCGTCGTCTCTGGCGGTGACGAGTCCCTGGCCCAGTTCACTGAGGAGCTGCGGACGCGCGGGATGAAGGTCAGCGCGCTGCGCGTCTCTTCGGCCTTCCACTCGCCGCTGATGGACGGGATCCTCGATCCACTGCGCGCAACGCTGAACAAGATCGAATTCCGCGAACCGTCGCTGACTCTCGTTTCCTGCCTGACCGGCGGAGTCGCGGATCCCCGCGAGCTGGCGACCGCCGAGTACTGGGTGCGGCATGTGCGCGAGACCGTAAACTTCGAGGGCGGTATTCGCACGGTCGCTGGCCGGGGGGATCACGTCTTCGTGGAGATGGGCCCTTCGTCGGCCCTTGGGTCCCTGGCACGCCGGTGCATATCGGACGGCAAACACCGCTGGGTGACAAGTCTGCGGCCCTCCGACCCGCAAGGCCGGGCCGTCCACCAGGCGCTGGCCGACGCGTACGCCGCAGGGCTCTCGGTGTCCTGGGTGGCCGTGCACCAGGAAGGCCCCGGGCGCAGGATCCCGCTTCCGTCGTACGCCTTCGACCGCAAGCGGTACTGGCTGCCCGACCAGGTCGGCCGGCACAGTCGGGGGGTGGCCCGGACCGTTAGCTCTCTGCTGGGCACCGAGACACGCTCACCGGCCATTGGGGACGGCGACACACGGGAGTTCGTCACCCGCCTCGGCGCGCGGACCGTGCCCTACGTTGCGGACCACACCTTGCATGGCCGGCCTTTCGTTCCGGCGGGCGCCTACACCGAGATGATCCTGGGGGTCATGGACGCGGTGTACGGCGACACCTGGCGGCCGATCGAAAATGTGCGCTTCCACGAGGCTCTGTTCCTCGGGGACGAACCAGTCGAGGTTCGTACCCGTTGGATGCCTCAAGCCGACGGCCGGGCGGCTGTCGAGATCGTGAGCCTCTCTGCCGGGGTGCCCGACTCCATAGAGAGGCGCCACGTCACGGCCCTGATCGACGCGCGTGCCGAAGGCGGCCCTGGCCTGAGCAACATCGGCCGGGAACTATGCGAGCAGGCTGTCGTGCCGGGTGAGCCGGCGGGGGGACTCGACGGACAAGGCGTCCATGCCGCCTATGCGGCGACCGGCCTTGACTATGGTCCGCAGTTCTCCCGGGTCATCGGCGTCGTCCGGTACGGCACGAACTTCACACTCAGTGAGATCGACGGCTCGGACGTCTCGTTGTCCGAACACATGCCACCGCAGTTGTTCGACGCCGCCACGCAAAGCCTCGCCGCTCTCGTGGACCGCGATCACAGGTACATAGCCACGGGCACTTCGACGGTTAGGGCCTTGAAGAAGCCAAGGGCGTCGCGGCTGAGGGCCGCACTGTGCGTCAGACTGCCGGACGACGACAGCCCGGGATTCACGGCAGACGCGGTCCTGTTGGAGGGCGACATTCCGGTCCTGGAGATCACCGGCATGGCCTTTATACGACTCGACGTGACCGCCCCGGCGGGTGACAGCGTGGACCCCGCCGTGTCCCGCCCAGCGCGGTCCCGGACAACCACGTCGACCGAGTCGTTGGTCCGTGCAGCTGTGGCGAGGTTGCTGCGACTCGAAGACGCCGAGGCTATCGAATCGGACACGGAGTTCCTCGATCTCGGGATGGATTCTCTGACGGCGACCGAACTGCGTCGCCACCTCGAGGAGGAGCTGAGCATGGCGCTCCCCGAGTCGATCGTCTTCGACCACCCCTGCATCAGGCAGTTGGTCAACTTCCTGCAAGAGCAGAGCGTGAAGGACGGAATGTGAGCACCCGCATGAACCGGACAATCAACGCCAGGTCCGCCCTGCACGCACGGCAACAGCCGGAAGCCGCGGCTCTGGTCGTCGAGGGACGTCAGGTCACGTACGCCGATCTACATCGGGAGAGCAACCGCACGGCACACGCACTGCTGCGCGCCGGGCTGGGCCGCGGGGCACGGGTGGCCTATCTCGGCAAGGAGTCCGAGCACTACTACGAGCTGGCTGTCGCGTGCGCGAAGAGCGGAACCGTCCTGGTTCCGGTCAACTTCCGGCTGATCAAGAACGAAGTGGACCATATCCTGCGTGATTCGAACGCGGAGATGCTCTTTGTCGAGCAGGAGTTCCTGACGATCGTGGAACGGATGCGCGGGGAACTGCCTGCGCTGCGGACGATTGTCGAGATGGACACCGCGGTCGGACGGGCCGTGGGGTTCCTCGCGTGGAAGTCCGGGGCTACGGATACCGATCTGAATCTCCGAGCGGATCCCGAGGACCCGATCGCGCAGATGTACACCAGCGGTACCACTGGCCTGCCCAAGGGGGTGGTGCTTCCGCACCGGTCGTTCTTCACCTTCATCGAAAACATGCGGCTGCACGATGTGGACTGGATCGACTGGCGTCCAGAAGACCGCAGCCTGACCTGTTTCCCTGGCCTGCACGCCGGCGGGTACGCCTGGTTCATGCACTGTCTGAACGTTGGCGCCACCGTCGTGGTCATGCGGACGTTTATCCCGGAGGAAGCGGTACGCCTCATCCGGGACGAGGCCGTGACCACAGTCTGGGCGGCCCCGGCGATGCTCCAGATGATGCTGGACGAGCCAGCCGCGAGTCCGGAGGCATTCCGTTCCCTGCGCAAGATCGTTTATGGCGGGTCACCGATCGATGAGAAGCTCATCCTTCGTTGCATCGAAAGCTTCGGCTGCGATCTGGTCCAGGCTTACGCCTCGGCCGAAACTGGCAGCTTCGTGACGTGTCTGGCCGCGCACGAGCACATTCCGGGCAGCCCGTTGCTGGCCTCCGCAGGCCGGGTCTGTCCAGGCAACGAAGTCAAGATCATCGATGATGACGGCAAGGAACTGCCGACGGGTCAGATCGGTCGGATCTGCCTGCGCAGTCCGGCGCGCTTCACCGGATACTGGCAGCAGCCGGAGGCGACCCGGAAGATGATCGTGGGTGACTGGTTGCACATGGGCGACGCGGGCTACCTCGACAAGAACGGCTACCTGTTCCTGCGGGACCGGATCAACGACACCATCATCGTCGCTGGGCAGAACATCTACCCCGTCGAGATCGAGAACGCGATACGCAAGCACCCGGGAGTCGCCGACGTCGCGGTCTTCGGCGCGCAGGACCCGCGGTGGGGCGAGTCAGTCCGCGCCGCGGTGGTGCGGCGCGCTGGCCAGAGCGAGCTGAGCGAACGTGACCTGATGCTCTTTCTGCGCGGGCAGATCGCCGACTACAAGATCCCGGGTGGCTACGTATTCCTCGACAGTCTGCCGCGCAACCCGACCGGCAAGGTGCTGCGCCGGGTGCTGCGCGACCAGTACGCCGGGCAGGCGTGACAGCGGTGCCGGAGATACCGGACGCGATTGCGCACCGGACCAGCTGGCTGCGTCCGTACGATTCCGACTCCGAGGCCGAGGCGACCGTCTTCCTGTTCCACTACAGCGGCGGCGGAGTGTCGATGTACAGCCGCTGGCCGGACTGGACCCCGCCCAGCGTCCAGTGCCGCCGGGTTCAGCTGCCGGGCCGTCAGGACCGTGAAGCCGAGCGGCCGTTCACGGCGATCGGACCGCTCGTTGACGCGGTGTGTGACGTGCTGGCCGGGGAACTGGACGACCGGCCGTTCGTATTGTTCGGCCACTCCATGGGCGCGCTGCTCGCCTACCGGGTGGCCCTGACGCTGGAACGCTCCGCGGCCCAGCACCCCGCACTGGTCGGCGTGTCGGGCTGGGCGCCGGAAGGCTTCCAAGGGCCGAATCGGAGCCTGGCGGGAGCGACCGACGAGACGATCGCGAATCTGATCGAGAGGCTGGGCGCGGCGCCGGCCGAAGACCTCGCCCGCACCGCGCTGCCCCCAAGCTCCGTCACAGCAATGCGGGCCGACCTTGCCGTGTGCGCGAGCTATTTGGACGACGGCTTGGCTGTCCGCTGTCCGCTCGTCGCCTACGCCGGCCGCGAGGACCCGTTCCTCGCCCCCGGCGCCATGCGGTCCTGGCAGGCGCGCGGCTCACCGTTCCTTGGGGTCCGGGAGTTTCCGGGCGGCCATTTCTTCATCCACGACCAGGGACCCGGCATCGCGGCGGATCTGGTGCAACTGCTGCGCCAGCACCGGCCAGGCTGACGGTCCCCACCATCGGCAACTGAGACCAGGAGGACACCATGCTGCCCACCCCCAACCAGCTGGCTGAACGGTACGTCACGCTGTGGAACGAGCCTGACGAGAAGCTGAGGAGCGAAGGCGTCAAGAAGCTCTACACCCCCGACGCCACCTACATCATGTACCGGCGCGACCCGTTCCACGGCCACGACATCATCACCGAGCAGATCACCTACACCTACAACATCTATTTCCCGCTCGGATACCACTTCAGGTCGTCGTACAACGCCGTGGGCCACCACAACCTCGTGAGGTTCAACTGGGTCATGATCTCGGACGAGACCAGCGAAGTGGAGATGGCCGGACAGAACGTCGTCCTTCTCGCCGAGGACGGCCGAATTCAGGCTGACTATCAGTTCCACGAGAAGATCCCAACGGCATTCGTCTACAATGACGGATACGATGAGACCGGCCGAGTCACGCGGCCGGCGAAGCCGATTCTGACTCCTCGCTGACATTTCCGGTGGCCACGCGCGCCGCGCGTGGCCACCGATTCGCGACTCCCGCGCGACCGGTGGAAGCTAATGCCTCAATGCTATGCTTCCGTAGCTCCCGAGGGACGGTCGAAACTGGAGGCCCAGCGTGCTGGAAAGCGATACCCGCTATATTCTGGACAGCATTTCTGTTCACCGTATGACGATAGCGGAATACTGCCAGGAAAGTCTATCAAAGCCATTATCTCCTCGACTGGCCGCGAGGATCAGCGACGCTCTGCGCCAACTGACATCCTGTGAACTCGAATGTCTTCGTTCTCTTCATTCCGTAGAACAGAATCATCCAGGATCCCCTTTCCCCGGCGCCGCCGAAGATCACGAGCAGCCTGCTCGCGATACCGACAACAGTCTGGCCCTGCTCGCTACCTGGCAGATGGCGTGTGAGCGCATCCCAATGTCCGCTTCTGGACATCTCTCTGCACTGTGCGATCAGGGGGAGCTCACCGAGGACCGGCTGCGCATTGCCTTGCTGCCGCTGTTCACTGCCTACGCCCGCCACTCCGCGCAGTTACAGATGCTCCGCCGCGAGGAGGACGGAGACTGACAGCCGCGGAGGTCGCCGAGGCCGGTCGTGGCGACGGCCGGCTTCGGCACTCATCCGGCGAGCACGGGCTCCGTCGGCACCGCGTCGAGCGCCCGGGCCGGGCGTAGTGCGCGCAGCTCCTGGTGCCAAATCTCGCGCACTAGAAGGGCCCACACGGCGGTCGCCGTGGCCGGGCACGGATCCTTCAGCTGCGCCGCGAGCAGGGACCTCACAGCGGTCGTGTCCAAGAAGCCGTCACTGCTCAGACGCCCCAGGGCGAGGGTGTCGTACGCAAGCTCCCACAATGGTGAGCCCGGTACCAGCATGGCCTGTGCGCTCCAGGAGGCCAGGGACGTGGGGGTGCGACGCCCCCAAAGTGCGCCGGGGCGTCGGTCGCGTCCGGTCTGGTGAAAGAGCCGATCCACCCACCCGGGGTCTCCCGAGGGACGGCGCGACAGAGCCGCCACGGAAGGCTGGAGATAAGGCATGCGGGCCTCTACGGCACACGCGGCGCTCAGGTGGTCGATGCTGTGCAGGCGGGCAGGCAGCAGTTCACCGGTTTCGAAGGCGGACAGAATCTCGGACCGGTCGCCGGCGCTGAACCGCAGGCGCGTGTCGAGGCCGTCGGCGGTGGCTCCGCAGGACCGAATGTGGTCCTTGTAGTCGCGGGTGTACAGGGACTCCCGGAGGAATTGTGGCACAGGCGCCAGCGCGTCGACGTAGCGGCCGATCCAAGCGTCGCTGTCGGTGGTCGGCACGGCAGGGTCAGCGCGTCTGTCAGTGGCGACATGCGCGTGAGCGTTCTCGCTGTTCAGTGCAACGGTGAAGCCCGTCTCACGGACCGCGCGGAACAGGGCGAAGATGCCGACGGCGGCAGGGTTCGCGTTCGGCTGCCCCAGGTGCCAGACAGTGCGGAGCACCAGTTCGGTGAGGTCCTTGGGACCGATGACCAGATCGTGATGCGCGATGTCGTCGCCGGGTGACCGGCCGCGTACACGAGGGTGCACGGCGCCGGACCGGCCACTGTGGTAACTGACACGGAAGGTGTGGAGGGGCCCGCTCCCGGCGTCCTTCAACTGTCGGGCGGCGAGGATGGTAATCAGGTCGGAGCCGGGTGTGTCCGTGATGACGGAACAGACGGGGACGTCGGTGGACGCGACGCGTCGTATTCCATGTTGAAGTACCCCCTCGGCATCCGTATCGGCGAGGCCAGGTGCCGGCGTGGCGAGGGCGAGGCGACGCTGGACGCGCAGTCCGGTGCGGGCAGCCGCGGTGGCGGTTGTTGCTGAAGGCAGCGTCCTAATGTCCTCCAGGGCCGTCCGGCCGCCAAGGCACGTCCCGGTGGTGAGGTATTCATCCAGGGCCGAGGACCGGTATTCGACGGGAACCCGGGAGAACGCCAGAAGCCCGGGCAGCTCGGAGGCGAAGTGTACTTGTCCGTCTGGCGAGGAGTGGAAATAGAACGTTTTCATGCCTTGGTCGTCTGTGGCGAGGATCAGCTTCGGCTCGCCGCGCAAGTCGATCACGGCAGCGGCGAACATTCCCTCCAGGTGCTGGGCGAAGTCAGTCCCGTACTGGGCGTACAGCGCGGGGAGCAGAGTGTCGTCACGGCCGTCGTCGCGGCCGCGGACGCGCAGCCGGGTGCGCAGTTCGCGACGGTTGTAGAGCTCTCCGTCGAGCACCGCGATGACTCCGGGCACACTGGGCAGACGATATGGCTCGGAGGTGTCCCAGGATCTTGAGACGGCCAGTCTGTTGCAGCCCAGCGACCAGCCCCGGCCTTTCATGAGGGCTCGTCCGTCCCGTCCCCCGTGCATCAGGCGGCTGGATGCCGCGGCCAGTTCGGAACTGCTCACGTCGGCACTGAACGAGCCGAAGATACGGGACACAGGCGCCACCTCCAGACCCATCGCCTCGCGATGGAAGTCGTTCAACCGCGGGGAAACGGAATGCCGGCGGAACGCGGCTGGTTACAGACGAGTCAGTGAGCGGTGCTACTCGGGTTTGGAGGCCCGGTCACCTGGGTGAGGGCCCTCTGGATCTCGTCTACCGTACGATCGACGTCCGCGGTGGTGGTCCTCCATGAGGTGACCGAGATGCGCATGGTGACGTGTCCGCCCCAGGTGGTCTCGCCGAACCAGCAGACACCGCTCTCCTGAAGCTGGGCAATCACCTGCCGCGTGACGGTGTCGTCCTCGCCGAAGCGCACCAGCACTTGGTTGAGGACAACATCGTTCAGGACGTCTGCATGCGGCATGGCGGCCAGTCGCTCGGCGAAACGGCGTGCGTGGTCGCAGCAGCCGTCGATCATCTCGGCCACCCCGGAACGGCCGAGGGTGCGCAAGGCGGCCCAGACCGGCAGGCTGCGCGCCCTGCGGGACAGTTCGGGAACCCACTCGATGCTGTCCCGTTCGCCTGCGGTTCCCGCCGGCAGGTAGTCGGCCCGTGCATGGAGCATTGCGGCCTGGTGCACAGCCGGCCGGGCCACGAACACCAGCCCGCAGTCGTATGGCACGTTGAGCCACTTGTGGGCGTCTGTCGCCCACGAGTCGGCGCGTTCCACTCCCGCAACGAGGTGACGCAGCCTCGGGCTCGCGGCCGCCCACATGCCGAACGCGCCATCCACGTGGACCCAGGCATCGCGGCCGTGGGCCACGTCGCAGATCTCGCCCAGCGGGTCAACGGCGCCTGAGTTCACGTCGCCCGCCTGGGCGATGACGATGACGGGCCCGTCGTGGCCGGCCAGCGCGTGGCGCAGGTGCTCCACGCGCATCCGTCCCTGTTCGTCCGCGGGCACCACAGTCAGCTGATCGGTTCCGAATCCGAGGTAGCGCAGAGCAAGGTCGACGGTCAGGTGGCGTTGCTCGCCGACGATCACTCGGACGGTGGGGGCGCCTTGCAGGCCGTGGTGTTCGACGTCCCAGCCGGTACGGGCTAGAACGTGGTGGCGCGCGGCAGCGAGCGCGGTCATGTGGGCCATCGCGCAACCGGTAGGGAAGCCGACAGATGCGTCGGTGGGCAGACCCAGTAGGTCGATGAGCCATTCGGCGGCGATGTGCTCGGCGGTCGCTACGGCCGGTCCTAGGTCGAAGATGCCGCTGTTCTGGTCCCATGCGGTGGCGATCCAGTCCGCTGCGATCGACACCGGCAGTGTGCCGCCGACGACGTAGCCGAAGTAGCGGGGCCCCGAACTGGCGACCACTCCGCCTTCGGCGGCGGCCTGGCGGAGAAGATCGATGGTGTCGGAAGGCGAGGCAGGCTGGTCGGGCAGCGGCCCGCCCAGCAGCTTCATGAGTTCGCCGACCCCGGCCGTGGCGCCCACATGTCGCTCGGACAGCCCGGCCAGGTAGTCCATGGCCTGATCGGCAGCGTGCGCCAGGAATTCCCTTTCCGCATGCGTCATTTCACTGAAGATAGGACATGCCGCTGACATGGCGCTGACACAGATGGATCAGCATATCTCTCGATTGAGAATCAGCCGACTGTCAGTCCGGCGTCAGTCCGTCGCTGACACAATAATCCGGCAATGGGCCTGACTTCGCGGCCGTTCCTCAGACCGCCTCGAGGAGAGTATGTCAATGCGATTCCTTTCTTCTGCGCGCGAGGTGTGTGAGAAATTCCATCCGGGTTTGCTGGCAGCCCTGGAGGACATTCCGCTGGCCGAACGTGAGGCCGCCGACAGCCGGGTGGTGGAGATTTTCCGCTCCCACGCTGGCCCTGGCCTGCTGGTGCCGGGGGATTTCGGTGGACTCGAAGCCGGTCCTCTCGATGCTGTGCGCACCCAGCGGGCGCTGGGCGCGCTGTCTCCTTCACTCGGCGTGGCCACAGTGATGCACCACTTCACGGTGGCCATGCTGTTCAGTCTCGCGCGGACCGTCGGTCGGCTCACCGAGGGGCAGAAGAAGCTGCTCGCCTCGATCGCCACGGACGGGCTGCTGCTCTCCTCCGCGTGGGCGGAAGGGCGTACGGACCAGAACATCCTGCTGCCCGCAGTGGTCGCCGAACGGACGAGCGAGGGCAACTACCGGGTCAACGGCGAGAAAAAGCCGTGCAGTCTGTCGCGGTCGATGGACCTGCTGACTGCCAGCGTTGCGGTTGCTGACGATGAAGGACGGCAAAGTCTGGCGCTGCTGCTGATTCCTGCGGATTCCCCCGGCATCAGCATCGAGCCCTTCTGGTCCACGCCCGTGCTCGCGGCCGCGCAGAGCGACCTGGTGCGGCTGAAGGATGTGATGGTGCCGCAAGAGCTGGTGATCAGTAGCACTCCTGAGGACCAGAGTCGGCTCGACGATCTGCAAACTGCGGGCTTCACTTGGTTCGAGCTGCTGGTGACATCCGCGTACACAGGCGTCGCGGCAGCGCTCGTGTCCAGGGTGCTCGACGCGGGCCGGGGCAGCGAGAGCGACCGGGCGTCCCTCGCCGTGCGTGTGCAGGCCGCGGTGGATCTCCAGGAGGGCGCGGCCCGGGCCATCGAGGACGGGGTGGAGGGCGACGAGGCAGTCGCGGCTGTCCTGGTGGCCCGCTACGCGACGCAGGACCTGCTGGCCGACGCCACGGACGTTGCGACCGAGCTGCTAGGCGGCATGGCCTTCGTGTCGTCGCCGGACGTCGCGTATCTCGCCGCGGCAGTGCGAGCGCTGGCTTTCCATCCGCCGTCCCGCACGAGCCTCTCCACTGAATTAGTGGAGTACTTCGAAGGAAAGTCGCTGCGTCTTTCCTGAGCCGGGACGCATCGATAACGACGCGCCTACGGAGGATAACCATGGACCAGAAGAACCCGTTCGAGACGCCGAATACATTCAAGTTGCATCGAGCGGAATATATGGTGGGTTTCATCCTGTCGATCGCGCTCGTCATCATCCATTTCGGCGACATTCGATGGATACCGTTCGTGGCGCTGTTCGCGTACATAGATCTGATCGGCTATATCCCTGGTGCCATCGCCTTCCGGCGGAGCCGCGACGGGCGCATCTCCAAGATCTACTATGTGCTCTACAACAGCATGCACAGCTTGATCACCCAGGGTGCTGTGGTGGGTCTGTGGCTGTGGCTGGTCGGTCCCGAGTGGGCGCTGCTGGCCATTCCGTTCCATGTGCTCGGCGACCGCGGGCTGTTCGGCAACTTCCTCAAACCGTTCGGGCTCCCCTTCGAGCCGACGGCTGACTCCTCCTACGAGCGGATCGTTGCGCGTATGCAGGCGCGGTCCGCGGTCACCGGGGCCCGCGGCCGGGTGCCGGGGCCGGTCGTGCCCGACGACGTGTCGGGCATTACCCACGGGGCCGGCCTTTGAACTCCGCGTCCTCTCCCGCTGCCGGACTCGCCGCGGACAACGGCATGCGGGCCACGAGTCCTGAGAGCAGTCGGCGGGCACTACGCCGCTTCGCTTCCGGGGTGACCGTACTGACAGTGAATTGCGACGGACTGCGCCACGGGACCACGGTGAGCGCGGTGGTGGCCATCTCGCGAGAGCCCCTAATGCTCGGCGCGTGCCTGCGTACGTCGTCCGCACTCACCACATTGGTGCGGAAGGCCGGTGCGTTTTCGGTCAACGTTCTGTCGAGCGAACAGGAGGTTGTGGCGAAGAAGTTCGCCGCCCTCGGCCGGGAGCCTGGGGACGCGCAGTTCGCCGGCATCGACTGGAGCGTCGACCTCGTGACCGGTGCACCTCTGATCGCTGGCTGTGTGGCCCACATCGCCTGCGGGTTCACCGGGTGCCAGTCGATTGGCGACCACGACCTGATCACTGCGGAGGTGCTCTCCGGGTCCCTTGGGACCGGAGACCCGCTGCTCGCCTTCGCCGGGCAACTTCATCGCGAAGGGCTCTCCGCCCTCGAGACCACCGACTGACAAGGAGTGACGTGCGATGACTTCTGAGATACCGGTCGAGGCGGACTGGGACGAGGCCCCCGGCCTGCTCGACGGAGCCGCCTCTCTGCCCCTTACCGTGGAGCAGTGCGACCTGGCCTACTGGTTCTCCGCCGTGGCCCAGGGGACCTTGCGCGACCGGCCGCTGGGATACGCGCCCTCGACGGTCACGCCGAACCACATGCGTGAGCCTGGTCCTCTGCGTGAGGCGCTGCGCCTTGAACTCGCCTACCGGGCCCTCGACGAGGAAGCCGCCACGCGGGTGCTCGCCGACTACGTGGCCACCGCCCCTGGCATCCCGGAGCTGGAGTTCTTTTCGACGCAGCTGCTGGACGAGGCGCGGCATCACATGATCTTCCGTAACCACCTGGTGGACCTGGAGGTGCCCGCCAGTGGGCTGATGACCTGGGTCCGCGAGACCGGGGCGGAGTACGAGAAGCAAATCCTGACCCCGATCAAAGAGTTCGCCCAGACAGTGACGCGGGAGGAGGGCGACTTCATCGGCGGCGTCGTGGCGTTCGCCATCATCATCGAAGGCGTCCTGGCCGCGTCGACGGAACTCAGCGAGCGCAAGTGGGGTGTGCTGGACCCTGTCGCGGGCGAGATAGCCCGTGGCGCGGCGATCGACGAGATCCGCCACCTGGCGGTCGGCAGCTCGATCGTGCGCCAGCACCTGATCGATCACCCGGAGAACCGGTCGCACATCATGGGGATCCTGCGCCGCGGCCGTGAGCTGTGGGGCGAGATCAACGACCGTGAGTTCGTCATGCACCGTGAGGAACTCTTCCAGGAGGGCATGCTCCAGCACCGGCACCTGCTTGAGGACTTCGAGTTGTTCCCTGGATGCCTGATGCTCGATACCACCCCGCAATCGCGCTGGGATCTCGCGGCACGCTGGAATGACGAACTGGCCGAATCTCGTCTGCGGTACATGGGGATACCGGAGGCAATCGACCTTCTGCGTGCAAGCGCCCCGCGAATCCTGTAAACAGTGCTCTGGATGTTGAAGATGGCTGCCAACCATGTTGGTGTGCCAGACAGATATCAGGAGGCACAGGGTGACGATTCAGATCGCCAATGTTTGCATCGACACGAAGGATCTCGCGCGGGCATCCGAATTCTGGCAGGCGGTGACCGGGTACAAGGTTTCTTCGTCCGATAGTGCCACCGTGTACCTGGAAGGTTCCGAAGGTGCCGTCGGCCTTTCGCTTCAACTGGTCCCGGAGGAGCGGCAGGGCAAGAACCGCCTGCACCTGGACCTCTCCACCAGCGACCTCGAGGACGAGGTCAAGCGTGCCAAGGGCCTGGGCGCCGGCGAGGTCGCCACTCATGACGGATGGGTCGTGCTGAGCGACCTGGACGGCAACGAATTCTGTATCTGTTCAGCCTGACAATCAGCGCTAGAAGCGGCATGGCAGGTCGGCTCATCGCCCACCTGCCTGCTGCTTTTCTTTTTATCTAGCCGCGCCGGAGGTGTAGTCGACCGCAGCCGCCGGAGAGGACGAGGACGGGATACACCTATGGGTCACGGGTTCGCGTTGTTCGGCACGGCCGTCGGCCGGTGCGGAATTGCATGGAATGAGAACGGCATCGCCTGCGTGCAACTGCCGGAAACCGACGAGAGCCGCACCCGCGAGCGGTTGATGCGCATGGCACCGGGTGTGCTAGAGACCACTCCGCCGCCCGCCGTGCGGGAGGCCATCGCGGCCATCGTGGGACATCTGCGCCGTGAGCCAGGCGATCTGTCGTCCATTCGCTTGGACATGTCGGATCTGCCACCGTTCCGTCGCCAGGTCTACGAGATCACCCGGGCCATTCCTCCGGGCGAGACGCTGACCTACGGGGCAGTGGCCGAGCGGCTCAGACAGCCAGGAGCGGCACGCGCAGTCGGGCAGGCGCTCAGCCGCAACCCCTTCGCCCTGGTCGTGCCCTGTCACCGGGTGGTCTCTGCCGGCGGCAGACCTGGCGGGTTCTCGGCGAACGGCGGCGTCACGACGAAGCTGGGGCTGCTGGCGCTCGAACAGGCACAGCCGGCGCCGGAGGAGCTGGGCCGTGATTTGTTGTTCGACAGGGCCGCAGCAGTCGGATACGTGCGTGGGTCGGATCCCGGCCTGGCAGGGCTCATTGACGCGATCGGACCGTTCTCCATGCGGCTCAGTCCGACCGTCAGTGTCTTCGACGCGCTCGCGGAGACTATTACCTACCAGCAGCTCACGGCCAAGGCCGCGGCGACGATCCACGGCCGGGTGCGGGCACTGTTCCCCGACACGAGCGAGGGAATGCTGCCCGAGCACATTCTGAGCGCAACCGACGAGCAGTTGCGCTCCGCGGGCTTGTCACGGCCGAAGCTGGCCGCTTTGCGCGATCTCGCCGTCCGGGCCTACGCAGGTGAGCTGCCCGAACTCGACATGCTACGGGGGATGGACGACGAAGCGATCATCGAAGGACTCTCGGCGGTGCGAGGTATCGGTCGGTGGACGGCGCAGATGTTCCTCATCTTCCGCCTGGGCCGCCCGGATGTGCTGCCACTGGACGACTACGGCATCCGCAACGGCTTCGCCCTCGCCTTCGACCAACCAGGCCTGGCGGGGCGCGCCGAGATCGAGGAACGCGCCGTGCTGTGGCGCCCCTACCGCACGGTGGCGTGCTGGTACCTCTGGGAGGCGGTGGAAAGCGCGAGAAGGGGGCCGTCGGCCTGAGCCGATGCCCCCTTGGCGCGAACGTCCGACCCGCGGCAAGTTCGGCTACTCCTGCTCGGCGCGGAGCAAGGCTTCGAGCCGGCCAAGAGCCCCGTCGGCGGCGGCGCCGACCGCCGGGTCATCGGGTGCCCCTGCCACGGCCGCGAACCGTTCGAAGACTTCCTGGCCCGTGGATTCGATCTCGTCGGACATATCACTCCCTTTCATCCAGGCCCGTCAGCCGGGTTTGGTCGAATGCGCCTGTCCGCCCCATCGTCAGACGGCGTTGCATGCCCTGAAGATGTGCACCAGTGAGGGAATGCTGGCGCCGTTCTGGAAGGCGATGTATTCGGGCAGGATGAGGTCGGGCGCCCACTTCTGCTTGTAAGCGAGCTGGGTCTGTGCCGGATAGACACTCTCTCCGTACTTCCACAGGTGATTCATGAACCAGTGGAAGGCCAGGCTGTGTCCCGGTAGCGGCGGTCGAACCTTCAGCGAGGTGAAGGGC